>Ga0080013_1004059_pt1 | contig 14705 bp, 31 predicted proteins | sample ETNvirenome_6_85_FD_69236 | JGI IMG/M metagenome (GOLD analysis project Ga0080013, IMG submission 69236) | Marine viral communities from the Pacific Ocean - ETNP_6_85 (SPADES assembly) (version 2) | ecosystem: Environmental > Aquatic > Marine > Oceanic | place: Pacific Ocean | collected 2013-06-19
AAATTTTTTGCATCATAGTATGATGTTCAAAATGTTTTTACCATGGCTGACACTCTAAATCAAGCAATTCAACCTAGAGTAGTGGGACCCCTTTTTAATTTAAGGGGATCGATGTTTCATGATTAAAGTTATTTGGAATTGGGTTTGGTACCTCTATTGATATGGTACGAGGGCAACGCCCCGCGAAGCGGGGCGGTGACCAAGAGCCGAGGCGCGCGAGCGCCTCGACCATTAGTTATGGACGAACTAAACTTGGATTGTTGTATTGTTCTTCTGTCATTGGTATGCGTTGATTGTTTAAGTGATTAACCCAACGCCAATTCGATGTCGTTCCACTTCGCCAATCGTGATCATAATCTTTAACCCAAGCATTATCCTCAGTTAATTTAATTGGCTCATGAATACGACCGAAGTGATTGATTGCTTGCTCACCAAACTTTTGAAACCAATCGTTCTGACAGTTCATTGAACACGCATTGCCACCAAGATAATAGAAGCTTGATCTTCTTCTAGTCTGATAAACCTTGGCGCCTTTCGGTCCTCTTATTCTATCTTTAGTTTGATACTGATGACACAAAGGTCCTTGACAATATTTCATTAATGCACACTACCTTTCTTCTCAGCTTGAAAGTTGCGCCACTCATCTGAGTTCTTAATTAAGATATGTGCTTTAGGAATAATTAACATTAACATTATCCACGACATTTCTTCATCTGTGAATTGTCCACTATTCGCAACATCATCAACTCTTTTAATTGTTTCTTCTTTGTCTTGTCCTCTCACTTCCCAAATATAATGAATTGCGCTCAGAAATTTAGAGTGCAACCATTTAGGCAAGTGATCATCAACTTGTCGTCTTTCTTTTTTCATATGGCTCTCACTCTCATTGGATTTTTAGCCATTCGCCATTGAAGTCCTTGTTCATTTGGCTCTGCGTCTAAATCCCAATAGATAAAACAAATATTTCCTTGTGCTGAAATAAATGCTTTACCAGTTGAATCGCTATCTGGTTTTAACCATTGACCTTTACGAGTTATAATCTTTTTATGCTTATCAGCATAATAAGTGATGTAAAAGTTATCTGGTAGTCTTTCTATTTCTTTCGTCATTGTTCGTCCTTTCTGTTATTAACCTATCCTACCATTAATAGGATAGGTTTGTCAACTCTTAATATTAGTTATTCACAATCCCCTCTTTCTCATATTTTAACCTAGCCAAGATTTTCTGCTCTCTTGTTTGAGTTTTATTCTTCATGCTCTTTAACATTTGAGCCGCATTTTTAGGATTGTAAATCATTAGACCAGAACTATTACATCTAATAATTTCAGCCTCATTCATTTCCAATCCACTTTCAGTTGCGAACTCAATAGCCTCATCAAGATATTTATAACCCTTAATCACATCTTTAATGAATTTAGTTTGTTCTAAAACTGATTTAATCCATTTATAATGAGCCATGATTAATTGACCTTTAGCTTGTTGCCAGATTACGAAAGTATTAAACTCACTTTCGGAAACTGGTATTTGTCTATCTCTACAATACTCACGACCAATTAAATCCAACTCATAGTCATTGTTCCAATCCCTTGCGTGAGAGATTTCATTTCCCTTGCCACCAGAAAATCCAAGTGCTTTTTCATTTGCGTCATTGAATTTAGTTTTGTGTGGATTGCTCTCCTTACCCTCTTGTTCAATATTGATATCTGGATTGCAATTCTCTTTTGCTTTTAACTCATCTCTAAAATAAGCATAAGCAAAGTCACGTGATTGTGGGCTATAACTATCAATGTCGTCTTGTCTATCAACTCCATCAACATCTCCATTTAAACGAAAGTCAAAATGTTTTGAAACATATTTGTCGTCTTGGTCATTGTGTCTATTTTCTGGAACATACTCACCATCACAATCATCAACCTCGCCCTCTTTTTTAGCCATATAACCAAAATGAAAACAACTATCTTTTGCGATAGTATTAACATTTGGATATTTGTCTTGAAGATAATGTGCCATGTCCACATCTTTTTTAGGATATTGTCTTTCCACACATTGTTGTGCAAGTTTCCAAGTCGCATTTTGCTTGTCCAAAAAACTCTCTCTTTCTTTAAAGAATTTTTCTTTCTCTTGCGTGTTCTCTTGTTCAAGATGTACCCTCATACGATTTGCGATCTTATTACGATACTCTTGATTTAAACGTATTCTACTCATTAGTTGTCCTTTCTTTAATTGTTAGAATTAAGTTAAAATATCACTTGACATATTTGTTGTCAAGCATTATAAGGGATAATCATGATTGTAGATAGTATTTGGTTATACGGATTTTTAGGTGTGGCAGGATTTATTATTATATATCTTGCTGACTTTTAAAGCCAATCGGCGTCTATTACTGATTAATGCTATAGCAATTATTTTGGGAAGAGACGCCCTTGAGCCCTGATCCATTGTAGTTCTAAGCAACAGTGAACGCGCGTTGCGCGATGGATCTGGGGTCAAGGACTTTCCATAGGGCCAAATTCGAATTGGTCCTTGACCACTTTAGAATGATTCTAAAGTATAAAAGCTACAAGCCCCAAGCTCCAAGCAGCGTTGACAGTGGACCTGGGATCATGTAGGATGAGTTATGAAAGGAATAAATATGTTTGAAAAACCAAAAAAGAAAAAAGTAGAATGGCACGGCCAGACTGTGGTCCTGCCCTTCGACTGTAGTGTATACGAAGAGAAGACGGTAAAAATTAAGAATAGATTCAGTGGTGAAGAAACGGAGATGCCAGGTTACGCAGCTTCAGTCTATGATACCATCATCGGTGCTGAGCGTTTTGAAGCCTGGGACATCGTCCGGGCAGGTCTCGACTGGTTCAAGAAGTACTTTCCAAAACAATATATGGTGGTCCTTGATTAGATCTAAACACAACGATTTATTAAACTACTTCGTCCACGATAAGCGCGACTTAAGTCGCGCTTACGTTAAAAAGTGCGAGCGCTTCCTGCATTCCCTGAGGAATGCCGGGCTGGTAACTAAGCAGCAAGCGAACACGCTCTTCAAGCTTCAGGCGTGGAGGCCGCAAGCTTCAAGCTCCAAGCATCAAGCGCCACGAAACAAACACAATTAAAAGGTATAAAAAAATATGAAAGATATAATTAAACAACAGAACGACGTCCTGGTTCAGGCCATTCAAACAATAGATGATGAATTCTATATGAAAAGAATGAGCCCTGAGATGCAAGCCCTGCGCGACGCTCTGGATAAAATACTAAATCACAATGCTTAAAAAAGAAGCAAGACAAATAACCGGGGGCCTAAGCGCTCCCTCTAAGATGCCTGGTCCAGCGTACAACCTGCCGGCCAGTCAATGTATAACAGGCCAGAAGCTGGTGAAGGTCCCTGGTTCAGTCTGCGCGGGCTGCTACGCCCTGAAGGGCCGCTACAGGTTCAACAACGTGAAGACAGCGCTCGAGCGTCGAGCTGCAAGCATCGCGGACCCTGACTGGGTGAAGGCCATGGTGGCCCTGATCTCCGGTCATGAGTACTTCCGCTGGCACGATTCAGGAGACATTCAATCAGTCGAGCACCTTAAGAAAATTTTCGAAGTTTGTAAGCTAACACCGTTTACCAGACACTGGATGCCAACGCGCGAAGCGCGGTTCCTGAAGCTTATGGATCCGGACATAATACCGTCAAATTTAATTATTAGAATGAGCTCACATATGATTGATCAGGGACCTGTAACCTTCTGGCCGTGGACGTCGACTGTGTCGACTCAGGCCAAGACATGTCCAGCTGCGGACCAGGGCAACAAGTGCCAGAGCTGTAGAGCCTGCTGGGACCGGGCTGTTCCTAACATAACCTACCCCAAACACTAATGACTCACGTCTGGCACCATCCCTCCTACTACCGGAGACTACGCAAGCCTCAAGCTGCAAGCTCCAAGCACAAACCGGAACCAGTTCGGGTTCATAAGCTTCAAGCTACAAGCTCGAAAGTCTCAAGCACCGTGGACCACGAAGCCTCAGGCGCTAAGTCACAAGCATAGCCACAAGCCTCAAGCTCCAGGATCGCGGATCCTGGAAAAAGTTTCAGGCACCTTGGACCAAGGGCCTTAATAAGGATAAAAGTATTCTTTGGATGTGTTTGATGAAACGCAATTTGGTGTGGAGAAAATCTTATTCGATTCCCCTTAGTAACTTTTAGCTCAACAGTAAAAAAGTGCCGATTAGTATTGTACCCCAATAGATCAGGGCAACCAGGTAAAGCATAGTTTTCAATACGATTCCACTGGATGGAAGGTGTATTTCTTTTAAGATTTTGATATAATTTTCGCTCTGGACCCATCTCATATTCAAGGTAACCTATGTATGTTAAATTATTAGTTTTGGTACTTCGTGCATAGGATACAAAACAACTCTTAGAGACGCTCTGTCTCCAATAATATTATTGGTTTGCACTTCGATCTTCTTAACTTCTGCAACATTACCAGGATTTAATGACACATAGATCTTCGCGTGATTTATTGCATTCCCTTTCTTACCGCCGGTAAACTCACTGAGAATGTTTTGAAGGTCTTTGACGTACATTAGAGGCCAGCCTTTCGCACTCTATCAAGTTGATCTTCCACTTGCCGTGCTAACTTTTTATTGTCAGCATGAAGTTCTATATTCTCTTGTTCTAACTCTGTCAAGCGATTCTGCAATTCTCCATTAAATTTTTTGTGTGTTTCATTAACCGATTCTAAATCTTGAATTCGTTCTAATTTTTTCATCATAAGTTCGTCTGCTTCTTTCTGTCTGTAGTCACCAGCTAGCGCATTAGCCAATGCTTCTTCAGCTTCTTCCGCTCTTACTTTCATATCTTGAAAGTCCTGAGGTTTTTCCATAACCATTTTTTTAAAACCTTGAAGAGCAACATTCTCTTCTTTCATCTCTCCCCACTTAACTTTTAAGTCGTGTATTTCTCGCTGTAGTATCTTTATAATATCCATAATTGACTTTTACCTTAAATGCCCTTATAAGTCAAATTATGGGAGTACCAAAGAGATTAACAGAAATGCAAAAGCGCTTCGCTGAATACCTGGTCTACAATGAAGGCAAGACCACAGGTAGAGAGGCAGCCATCGCTGCCGGCTATAGCAAAGATAGAGCTAATCAAGAAGCATCGGAATTACAGAACCCAAGACTTTCACCACTCGTAGTTAAATACTTAGGAGAGTTAAGGGAAGAGAATCAAAAGAAATACGCAATAGACTTTGAGAGACACATAGCAGAACTCGCTAAGATCAGAGACAAAGCCATAGGACGTGGAAGTTTCTCCTCTGCAGTAAACGCTGAAGTAAGCAGGGGCAAAGCCGCTGGACTCTACGTCGAGCAGAAGATTATTAAGACTGGGAAATTAGAAGATATGACTGAGAAAGAACTTGAAGCCAAGATGGCTCAAATCATAGAAGATTATGCACCTATCTTAGATGCTAAACCTATCGCAGAGATAAAAGAGGAGCTGAAATCATTACCCAAAAAAACAGGGAAAGAATTAAAGCAACTAAAAAAAGTTGCATCCACTCCGATTCCGGCCACATCTAGTGAGGAATCACACTCAACACCCAAAGAGCAGAAATAAAAAATAATATCATCCCCACTACAAAGAGTTTGTCTGGATTCCACATCAGACTATTTTCTTTTCTTCTTCTTTTTCTTCTTATCTTTTTTCTTAGTTTTCTTTTTCTTTTTTGCCATAATATAATTATTTTAGCTTAGTCATCTTCTTAACGCAAGAGATAGGAATAATCGTACGCTCGCCAAATACCATACCATCTTCATCGCTATCATAACTCGCAAAGAGTTTAATCACGCATTCATCCTTCTCATAAAGCCAGCCCTCACTCACCGGCGTAGCTAACTTCATCTGATCAAACTGATGCTCTGTAGCCCAACCGGAATCAGAAGCAATATCAAACCACTCAACTCTATATTTTGCGTAGCCTAATTTTGTTCCCGATTTTACGGTATCTTCTAACCTTTGTTTTCTTTTTGGTTTTTTTCTTTTCATCGAACATCCATGGATTGTGAATCTGATTGAACGTATCCATCCAGTTCTCGTCTGTCAATTTTTTCCCCATTATGCATATCCCCACTCCCATATATAGGGATATCAGAACTTTTCAAAGTTTTATTTTTAGTGACTCGTGCGCGTGTATTGTACATAAATAGGTTGTATATTGTCTATAATAGTAATAAAAGTAAGTAAATAGTAAGCCATATTATATAGTAATATCAATAACTTAAGTACAATCCTTACTATTCTACCTTTTTATAAGGTGTTTTATAAAGTAGTATGTATAAAAGTTTTCATATACATATATAGGTCAGGAGTCTTGTTCGAATTCTGTGAGTAATTGTGCAGTATCTATTTGAGGCTCTCTCATGATTTCATAATATTCATCAAGTCTTTTGAGCCATTTGTGCTTCCAAGTACGCATATCATGGTCCTGAAACCTGAATTCTTGAAAATATAGGTCAGGAGTACAGACCATTATGATCCCTTGTCTAATACTAGAGCCATAAATATAGTCATGCGCCATCGCATAGGCGGCAATCTGAAGATAATAGTCTTCTATCCACTCTTGATTTTTGGGGCGGTTTGCTTGCTTGAAGTCAACGATGGTCTCCATATCATTATGAAGACAGGCCAAATCGGTTGAGCCTGCGTAGAGGCCGGGATAATGAATCATTATCTCTGAGCCATACCATTCTGAAATGGGAGCGAGTCCTATTTCAATAATTTTTTGAGCCATTGGCTTAGCTTCTTTGCCAATTTCTGTAAGATCATCATATCCTTTTCCGGTAATGTGTTTCTCCAAGAACTTATGCATGCTAGTCCCTCGCTTGCTGCTAAGATTCTTGATTCTCTCTGCTTCTTCATGTCCTACCTTATTTTTCCAGCGCTGTAAATACGCCTGATCCTTGGTTTTTGCAAGGATTGTCGTGACTGAAGGCAATAAGGATCCCTGGATGTTATAGCTCCGCGATCCGTGTTCCGTGATCTGTTCACCAGTGATGTATTTGTATTTATCTGAGTACTTCAGTGGATCCCCCAGACCAACATGTACAACGATACAAGGACCATGGAACTGAGGCTCGCAAATATTATTAAAAAAAATTTATCGCGTGAATTCATGGCTTCCATATTTACTAATAACATATTTAATAAGTGCGTCTGAATCAAATTCGCATAGATACATGGCTCCTCGAACCACCCCCGCTAAATTATCTCCTAAGTTTCCAAAACCGGTATTACACGCTACACAAACATCGCCTCGATAGGCTCCTGTTTCATGGTCGTGATCAATCACTAAGGGTTCTCCCATTTTATTACAACAACCACAGGAAATAGAGAGTTCGACATTCTTTCGATACCATTCTACCACTCTCTTGGATTTAGAATCACACTCTTGACAGGTTTTCTTCACACGCATCCGGGCCCAGTGATCAGGATTCATAACGCCAAAATGTTCAATATGTTTATAATCTTTACACACCTTACATTTATAGAGTTTATTAGGATCTCCTAAAACTTTAACGCGACGCTTTCCTTTTTTTCGAGTATGAATAAGTTTCTTGGGACGTTTAATATCATCACCATCAATCCAAGATTTTAAACGTCTCAATGAATCGTTCCTTTATCATCGTAGGGTTTAACTTTATCCTTTGAATCGAGCATGAATTCTAACATACGATCATACTCTGAATCTGATAAAACGGTTTTGTACATTCTGATTCCGATCGCCATAAACGTAGAGGCAACCATTTGAGGACTATATCGTTCAGACAATTCTATACTCATTTCAAAGAGTTCAGTGAACATCTGTTCGAGTTGTTGTTCATCGAGAGTAGTGAGTGAACCGGTCGGTGTTTTCGGCATGTAATTTATCATTCTCCTTTATTAGTTTATTAATATACCATTCGTGTCGAGCAATCTTCACTTTAGGTCGTTTGTTGTACTTCTTTGCATACGCTTTCATCTTCGCTTTAACGTGAGGACGTTGGTAGTATGCTTTCCACCAGTCCTTACGATTCTTATATTTCTTTTTCGCCTTGGCTTTCACATAAGAACGTTTTGCGTATTCCTTCATGTACTGACGCTTGGCTTCTTTGTTCTCTTCCATGGCGTAGTAACGTTTATTGGCTCGACGTCTATCTTCTAATTGTATTTTAGAATAAGTTTTTTTATTTTCTAAGCTCTTGGGCGTATTTAATTTGGTCATATAAATGTCTCTTTATGTCTTTTTCTGTATGCATAATGGTTAAAAAATCCATGCCACTATACGCTTTCGCGTAAGTATTCTGTGAAAGAGCAAGACTACTCCCACTTGCTAAGAGCGCAAACTCAGAGCAACTAGTTGTGAGGACAGTCAGGACTATCATTGAAAGGCACAATCTTAGGCTCTTCATAAACAATCTCTCCTTGTGATTTACATATTTCACAGTCGCGTACTCTACTATATCCTAGGCCCCAATTCCAGAACTGAATTACGTTCTGATGGTACCTAATATAACCATTTCCCCTACAAGAGGGACAAATTGCTGAATGGGTTCTCTTTTCTGAGGTCATCAAAATACTTCTCTCTTTCTTCTAATTGTTTAATTAATTTCATGCGGACATAGTTAGGATTTCTCCCCGCCATTTCACACACCTCTTTAAAATCTTCGCTATAGCCTTTTAACCAGGCTAATGCCTGTCTAGCTTCGTGATAATCTGATACCGCAAAGGCATCATGAACAGCTCGTGCGAGCACTGCGATCCACAAGTATTGTTCGGGTTCGAGTGCGCGTCCGCCTGTTAGTGATGGCGCGGCTAAATTTCCCCAGGCCATTACTTATCCTTTACTTTTCCATTTAAACGTTGAATCTCTTTTTGTGCAAGAGTCTCAACCGTTTTAGACACGGAAAGTTTTACTCCTTCAACTCCGGTTAACGTTTTTGCAATCTTTTGCAAGTCCGTATAGACCGGGATTCGTACCGAAATATTTCGATATTTAGTTATGTCTGTCATTTTTTATTTCCTCTTCTTCCTTTTCTTCTGTTTTTAAAATAGTATGGAGAGCGTCGATTTCTTGTTCCAAAGCTTTAACTTTAACTTTTAATTTTACATTTTCTCTGCTAATAAATCTTATTAGATTTAAAAAATTATCACTTTCCATAATTCATAATATAGGATTTTAAAGAGAGGAAGTCAATGAAAATCATCGCTTTGAGCATTATTATTTGCTCGGCTTTATATGGGAATTGTCAACAACCCTATAGAAGTCAGCATGAATACACAACCTGGGCAGAATGTATGTATGCGGGGACCCATGATACCTTGACGCTTTATAACGTCATGGGTGAGGACTATATTAATGCCAATAAAGTTTTTGTGAAATTTTTATGTGCCGAAGAAATAAAAGAAGAAGAAAAGATTTGACAATGTGTCTAAAATGAGGTAGAGAAAATCTTCTCACCTTTTGTTCCCATTCATTGACGATTCCCTCTGTCAGGATGGGACTTATTAATTACAAATCCAACCTAATAGAAGTTTACCTTTAGAATCATACCAGCCCTGAAGTTTGGGGTCTCCCCCTCGTTCATCGTAGTATTTCATATTCACATCTACCCAGGCTTCAGCGATTCCTTCGCAGTTTCCGTCGTGTTTGAGTCTTACCTTTTTGATGTCCACTCCGTTGGTGCTTAACAATAGGATGATGACTATATATTTCATTATACTTATCTACCGCAGCTTGTATGGCTCTGTCTATCTCTTTTTGATTAGTGAACAACCTTGCCATTATTAATTACTTTGGTCAATGCATTACCTTTTTTATTAGTATAGGCAATTTTACCCGTAAACTTGGGTGTCTTTAGCAATAAGCTCTTCAACATCTTCTTCCAGCTCATGGCTTTAACCGTTTCCACTTTAGCTTCGTGGTCCGTGATGGTGTATTCGTATCTCATTTTAACACCACATGATATTGATTACTGATACTGTGATTACGAAGTAAAATTTCCGTAAACTGTTCTTTTGTATCAATATGAATTGGTTTATATTTACGATCAGCAGACCATCTTAAACCTTCATACATTCCAGCTGTTTTTAACGCGTCTATATATTTTTTAAATCTAGGCCACGCTTCATTAATTGCTGCTTCACGTTTAGGTGTCAGACGTCTCATTTTGCTGAACGATCTTATGTGATTCCAACTCATTAGTACTCATACCTTTCTATTAGGGCATTGATCCCAATGTTATGAACACATTCTTCTTTGAACTCTTCTAATTGAATTCTAAGGTGAGTATCTGTTTTACTATCCTCAAGAATCCCTTTAAGTCTATCAGCCACATAGAATAAATCTACGCGCTGATCAACACATTGTTTTTGGTACTCTTTGATTGCGTCTTTCTTTTTCATAATTTACCTCTTTCTATTACCCTATATAATATAGGATATACGCTCTGTCAAGTGGAAAATTATTTACTTCTCTTTTTTCCCTGGCCACGGGATTTCTTACGTTTGGAGCGTTTATTGGGCCTTTTTGAATGGCGCTTGGGTCTACGTTTTTTGGGCTTTTTCTTATAACTAGAAGTCCCAAAAAGAGGTTTTTTACGCCCCATCTTTCTTCTCGTCTAGCGCGTGTTTATCATTGATGGGTAAGTATTGAATGGATCCATTCACATATTGTTTTGTGAGTTCCCTACAAAAAGTACAAGTATAATAACCGGGTCTAACACTCACCATTTGTGATACGGTTTCACAATAAGGACAACGTCCCCATGCAACCTTCACTTTTACTTTAAAGAATTGTTTGCCGATGTCTTCAAATAAACCAAGAGGTTTTATGCTTCTCTTTCCTCGTGTACGCTTTTTTGTTTTTGATTGCGCGGCCTTGAAAAATCTTCGACTGCAGAAGTTTCGCCATAGGATTTTTAGGTTTAGAGGCATTATTTAAGAATAATTTTTTTAATCGAGATAGAGCCATCGATGTTAGTTTCTAATTCAGCCTGAGTCTTGATACATTTATAGCTGACCGTATCAGAATACGTTCTCTCCGCCTCGCGTTTTCCGCGAAGGCATGTGGCCATGTTGGTTTGTATACGATGTTCCTTGATTTCAAAATTTATGAACATCAATAATGCTACGACTGTTTCCATTAGTAATTATAGCTCCCTGAAGTTGATTCGTTGTTTTCTAACATGTTAAATAATTTTTTGTGTTGGTCCATGATGTCTTCATCTGAATCCATCATCTGTTCTATTTTACTTTGTAGTTTATCAACATGACGTTCTAACTTGTCAACCTTATCTTCTTGTACAGCCTGCACTGTGGATAATTCAAAAGTTCTTGAAAGTGACCAACCGCCCAAAGCGATTAGCAGTCCAACCAGTAATGTCATAATTTTGTCCGCCATTAAAATACAATCTCCATAACTAAGTATAACGTAATAAAGATAAACATTCCAGTCATTTGAATATCATAGGGATGGTTGTGCATCTTAGAAACAATTCATTATATGGCCTATAAATACATAGCTCACTGCCGATACCATGATCATTCGATACGTTACTATTAGCATATTACTCCTTGGGTGCAGGTCCTACGCGAGCGTGATGCTCATACGTCAGTTGTTCTGCGTGTTCTTGTTCATTTCCTACCTGACAACAGGTACCAGACTTTTCTTTTTCTTTGGTATGCATATTGCAACATTCTGTTTTTTCTACTGGCATACTTCACACTCTTCTAACTCATGTTCGCACACACTACAACTACACAGCCCGTACATATCGCCGTGCTCTTTTAACGAACAATGACAATTACAGTTACAGTTCTTACACTTAGTTCCTTCCATAAAAGTCTTTCCAGAACCACTCCTTAAATTTTTTCCACCATTTATTCATTTTCTTCCTCCAATTTTATTTGTAGATCCATGCCTTCTTTTAAAAGTTCAGATGTAGTTTTTTCCTTTTCCTCAATTCCGTAAAAGAATCTATCGGAATCCTCAGTTCTCCATGTGGCAGTGTTTTCAACTGACCATTCATGGGTTTGGACCTTCCAATCAAAGGGAACTTCATCTTTTACTGTAAAAGAAGGAAGACTCCATATTAATCTATTATTAGGTTGTGCTGCATAATTACCGTCATCGAGGGCGAGAACGTGTGCACACTTATGTTCGTGTGGGATTTCGGAATGATCCGTGTCAACTATATTAGACTCTGGGTGTGCAAAGTCAACGGTAAAAAGATATTTACCGGTATGCCACTCTTTATCTTTTCCTATATACTTACCAGATTGTCCTAGAAGGATATCATAAGTAGTAATAGCAGGATAATAACTAAAACAATTCCATAGCTCCAGCTCATCCAGGCGACGCCTAGGAACGTTTTCAACTTTGTAATCTCTTTGAATAAATGCATGAATTGGCAGCCGATAGAACACAGCACCATTTTCCATAATTGCATGAAACAATAGAGCACGCCCTGTAATCGATGCAAGACCAAAGATAACACAGTCTTCCACCTCTCCATGGTGATCTTTGAGATCATATAAGAATTCTCTCCTGATCTGGGCATACGTTGCCGGTATGTTCACATTTAAGTATGCCATTCAACATAAAATCCTATGTGTGTTGATTAATTAAAGTGCTGCTATAATTAATATAACAACAACGACAATAGCGCCGATGCTAATTTTTCTGTGTTCACTCCAGAAATGTTTTAATAGTTCCATATATATCTCCTATTTTATATCTCCCCAGTTTTTACCAGATTCGTAGTCTACCTTATTTGGTACCTCTAGTTCAACTGCATTTTCCATTATTTCAATTATCTTCTTAGCTTCTTTATCATCTTTTACAGAAATATCCAACTCATCATGTACTTGAATATGTGGTATAATTCCTGCCTTAAATAGGTCCAACATAGCTTTTTTAGTCATATCTGCTGCTGATCCTTGTATAAGTTTGTTTAAAGCTTTGTAAGTATAAGCTCTTCTAATCCCCGGTCCGTGTTCCCTGAGCGCCTCTTCGTGTGATAAGGCTTTATGAATCCCGAACTGTGCCGGCTCCCATAAGTGGAACCTGCAAACTCTACCCAAAAGCGTTCTAATCTTTCCTGAGTCTTGGGCTCGTCTCATCACAGCATCCATTAACATTTTAACAAATGGAACTTTACCATGATATTTTTTAAAGAGTTCATCCGCTCGATCCTTCGAGACTCCTAACTCTGCTTGTAATTTATTTTTTCCCATTCCATAAAATAATCCTAGGTTAATGGTCTTCGCTTGTTTACGTGGAATTCCAGCCATCTCGGATACAATGTCGTGAAAATCGGCGTCGCCTTCGTGGTACGCGTCCGCAACTTCATCCACTCCATACATTTTGGATAAACACGCATAGTGTACAACGAGTCTTGGTTCTTGCTGTGAATAGTCAAAGCATCCCCATTTATATCCTTCTTCGGGCAAGAATAAAGAACGAATCATAGGACCCAAATCTTTATTCCGCGCTGGAATCTGTTGTAGATTAGGATGTGCATAAGAAAATCTACCCGTAACTGTCCCACCGTTGTCCGATCTTAATTGATTTATTTCTGAAAAAATTCTTCCTTTGTGTGAATGTTTTAGAATAGTATCTATAAAAGTGGTATGGGCTTTGTTTATTTCTCGAGCCTGGGCTATCAGTTTAACCGTAGGGTTGGGGTGGTTAATTAAAAAGTTCTTCGTAAATGAAGGGGCTTGAGTCTTTTCTGTACGATCATAATGTAGCTTTAATTTATCAAAGACTTGTGCTATACTTCTGGCCGCCCAAATTTGAACTTCTAACCCTGTTTCTTTCTTGACTTTTTGTAATAACTTGTTCTCTTTTTCAACCAAGTCTTTTTTATATTGATGAGCTAATGCTTCATCAACTCTCACTCCTTTATGTCTCATTGCTACTAAGCAAGGGAATAAATCTGTTTCAAGTTTAAAAATAGATTCTAAGTCTTGATTTTGTATTTCTTGTTTTAAATAATTCCAGAGTTCTAATGTAATCTCTGCATCTTTTTCTGCATAAGAACCTACATACATAGCTGGAAGTTTATACATCTCTGCTTTAGGATCGACTCCCCACTCTTTAGCTGTTGCATAAAGAACTCCTTCGTCTTTTCCTTTACCAATGTATTCTCTAGTACAAGAGTTTAAATCATATCGTCTTCTATTTTCATTGACGAGAGCTGTAGCAATCATAGTATCAACGATTCTTCCATTAATTTCTGGAATGCCTAACGTCATAATCCATGACATATCATACATAGCATTATGAAAAATTTTAAGAGCATTCGTTTTCATGACGTCTCTGAACCAGGACAGGACTCTGTCTCTATCCATGTTTCCACCACCTTCATGAGCGATGGGATAATAACCGGACCAACCTTCTACGGCGACAGCAATACCCGTAACATGACCATTACCTGTAAGAGAACCTGAACCCATCTTAATAAGGTCAGGGTCTTTTGTTTCCAAGTCAATCGCAATTTCTGTATACGTGGACAGGTCTGGAAATTCATCAGGTGGAATCCACTCTGTTTGTGGTTGCCACAAGGGCGGTTGTAATGTCATATTTTATAAAAAGTATAACTCAATGTTAACTCTTCTCCTTTTTTAATGTCTTTAATAGTAATTAAATTCCATTTGGTAAACTCTGTGTGATCAG
>Ga0080013_1004060_pt1 | contig 14704 bp, 14 predicted proteins | sample ETNvirenome_6_85_FD_69236 | JGI IMG/M metagenome (GOLD analysis project Ga0080013, IMG submission 69236) | Marine viral communities from the Pacific Ocean - ETNP_6_85 (SPADES assembly) (version 2) | ecosystem: Environmental > Aquatic > Marine > Oceanic | place: Pacific Ocean | collected 2013-06-19
TACCTTCTAAATTCAAAGTATGTAAATTCATATGTTTAATCCCTTCATCAGTTATATTTTCATTATATCTCAAATTTAAAGTATGTAAATTCATATGTTTAATCCCTTCATCAGTTATATTTTCATTATTATGTAAATCCAAAGTATGTAAATTCATATGTTTAATCCCTTCATCAGTTATATTTTCATTGCCACATAAATTCAAAGTATATAAATTCATATGTTTAATCCCTTCATTGGTTATATTTTCATCATATCTCAAATTTAAAGTATGTAAATCCATATGTTTAATCCCTCCATTAGTTATATTTTTATTATCACGTAAATTCAAGGTATGTAAATTCATATGTTTAATCCCTTCATTAGTTATATTTTCATTTCTAAACAAATCTAAAGTATGTAAATTCATATGTTTAATCCCTTTATCAGTTATATTTTCATTACTCCATAAATTCAAAGTATGTAAATTCATATGTTTAATCCCCTCATCAGTTATATTGCGGTTGCATACTAAATCCAAAACATATATATTTTTAAACCTTTTTTGTTTTAATATCCCATCATTGAAATTATCTCCATCCAATTTAACATTCCGAGCTAAATTATAATATATAAACTTATCCAATTTATATAATTTAATCTGATCATTGAATCTCAAATATTCATATACTATTCCAACGAGATCCGTGTTCATTTTAAAAATATAAAAACGAAAATCAATTTTATTTAATTAACTTATGAATATTCATATGTTTAATCCCTTCATCAGTTATATTTTATTTTCATATAAATCTAAAATATGTAAATTCATATATTTAATTGCTTTTTTGGTTATATTTTTATTTTTCCGTAAATCCAAAGTATGTAAATTCATATGTTTAATCCCTTCATCAGTTATATTATCATTTTTCCGTAAATCCAAAGTATGTAAATTCATATGTTTAATCCCTTCATCAGTTATATTTTTATTATCAGATAAATTTAACCGATGTAGATTCATATGTTTAATCCCTTCATCAGTTATATTTTTATTATCAGATAAATTTAACCGATGTAGATTCATATGTTTAATCCCTTCATTAGTTATATTTTTATTTTTCCGTAAATTCAAAGTATATAAATTCATATGTTTAATTCCTTCATCAGTTATATTCTCATTACGTTCTAAATTTAAAGTATGTAAATTCATATGTTTAATCCCTTCATCAGTTATATTCTCATTACATTCTAAATTCAAAGTATGTAAATTCATATGTTTAATCCCTTCATCAGTTATATTATCATTATAACCTAAATTCAAAGTATGTAAATTCATATGTTTAATTCCTTCATCAGTTATGTTTTCATTACTATCCAAATCTAAAGTATGTAAATTCATATGTTTAATCCCTTCATCAGTTATATTTTTATTTTCACAAAGATTTAAAGTATGTAAATTCATATGTTTAATCCCTTCATCAGTTATATTTTTATTTTCACAAAGATTTAAAGTATGTAAATTCATATGTTTAATCCCTTCATCAGTTATATTTCTAGTATTATCCAAATCTAAAGTATGTAAATTCATATGTTTAATCCCTTCATCAGTTATATTTTTATTTTCACAAAGATCCAAAGTATGTAAATTCATATGTTTAATCCCTTTATCAGTTATAATTTTATTCCAACTTAAATCCAAAATATAAACATTCTTAAACCTTTTTTGTTTCAATATCTCATCATTGAAATATTTTCCATTTAATTTAACATTCCGAGCTAAATTATAATATATAAACTTATCCAATTTATATAATTTAATCTGATCATCGAATTTTAAATATTCATATACTATTCCAACCAGATCTGTGTTCATTTTATAAATATAAAAACAAAAATCAATTTTGATATAAATTACGAATATTCATGTGTTTAATTCCTTCATCAGTTATATTTTTATTATATCTTAAATCCAAAATATGTAAATTCATATGTTTAATCCCCTCATCAGTTATATTTTCATTATAACATAAATTCAAAGTATGTAAATTCATATGTTTAATCCCCTCATCAGTTATATTTTCATTATTATCTAAATCCAAAATATGTAAATTCATATGTTTAATCCCCTCATCAGTTATATTTTCATTATAACCTAAATTCAAAGTATGTAAATTCATATGTTTAATCCCTTCATCAGTTATATTTTTATTACAATTTAAATCTAGAGTATGCAAATTCATATGTTTAATCCTTTTATCAGTTATATTTTTATTGTAATCTAAATTCAAAGTATGTAAATTCATATGTTTAATCCCTTCATCAGTTATATTTTTATTGTAATCTAAATTCAAAGTATGTAAATTCATATATTTAATTCCTTTATCAGTTATATTTTTATTATTATCTAAATCCAAAATATGTAAATTCATATGTTTAATCCCCCCATCAGTTATATTATCATTATAACCTAAATTCAAAGTATGTAAATTCATATGTTTAATCCCTTCATCAGTTATATTTTCATTACACCATATATCTAAAGTATGTAAATTCATATGTTTAATCCCTTCATTAGTTATATTTTCATTCCCGCATAAATCCAAAGTATGTAAATTCATATGTTTAATTCCTTCATCAGTTATATTTTCATTCTCACCTAGATTCAAAACATAAACATTTTTAAATCTTTTTTGTTTCAATATCTTATCATTGAAATCACATCCATTCAATTTAACATTCCGAGCTAAATTGTAATATATAAACTTATCTAATTTATATAATTTAATCTGATCACTGAATCTTAAATATTCATACACTATTCCAACAAGATCTGTGTTCATTTTTAAAATGTAAAAATAAAAATCAATTTTGATATAAATTACAAATATCTATATGTTTAATCTTTTATCAGATATATTTTAAAAATAAATACGCGGTATATAAATTCATATGTTCAATTTTTTTATCAGTTATATTTTATCGTGATGTGAATCCAAAGTATGTAAATTCATATGTTTAATCCCTTCATCAGTTATATTTTTATTACCCCATAAATTCATAGTATATAAATTCATATGTTTAATCCCGTCATCAGTTATAGTTTTATTCCAATTTAAATTCAAAGTATGTAAATTCATATGTTTAATCCTTTTATCAGTTATATTTTTATTATAATATAAATCCAAAGTATGTAAATTCATATATTTAATCCCTTCATCAGTTATAATTTCATTCCAACCTAAATTCAACTTATATACATTTTTAAACCTTTTTTGTTTCAATATCTCATCATTGAAATTACCTCCAAATAATTCAACATTCCGAGCTAAATTATAATACATAAACTTATCTAATTTATATAATTTGATCTGATCATTGAATCTTAAATATTCATATACTATTCCAACGAGATCTGTGTTCATTTTATAAATATAAAAACAAAAATCAATTTTATTTAATTAAATTACAAATATTCATATGTTTAATCTCTTCATCAGTTATATTTTCATTACACATTAAATTCAAAGTATATAAATTCATATGTTTAATCCCATCATTAGTTATATTATTATTATTATCCCATAAATTTAAAGTGTGTAAATTTATATGTTTAATTCCCTTATCAGTTATATTTCCATTCCAATCTAAATTCAAAGTATATAGATTCATATGTTTAATCCCTTCATCAGTTATATTTTTATTACTATTCAAATTTAAATTATGTAAATTCATATGTTTAATCCCTTCATCAGTTATATTTTCATTCCTTCTTAAATTTAAATTATGTAAATTCATATGTTTAATCCCTTCATCAGTTATATTTTTATTATCCCATAAATTCAAAGTATGTAAATTCATATGTTTAATCCCTTCATCAGTTATATTTTTATTATCTTCTAAATCCAAAGTATGTAAATTCATATGTTTAATCCCTTCATCAGTTATATTTTTATTATCTTCTAAATCCAAAGTATGTAAATTCATATGTTCAATCCCTTCATCAGTTATATATTTATTATAAATTAAATTTAAACTATGTAAATTCATATGTTTAATCCCTTCATTAGTTATATTTTCATTATCATTTAAATTCAAAGTATGTAAATTCATATGTTTAATCCCATTATCAGTTATTTTTTTATTATCATTTAAATTCAAAGTATGTAAATTTATATGTTTAATCCCATTATCAGTTATTTTTTTATTATATCTTAAATCCAAAATATATAAATTCATATGTTTAATCCCTTCATCAGTTATAGTTTTATTATCATATAAATCCAAAGTATGTAAATTCATATGTTTAATCCCTTCATCAGTTATAGTTTCATCCCAGTTTAAATTCAAAGTATGTAAATTCATATGTTTAATCCCTTCATCAGTTATATTGTCATTATTACATAAATCCAAAATATGTAAATTCATATATTTAATTCCTTCATCAGTTATATTTTTATTACTATCTAAATTCAAAGTATGTAAATTCATATGTTTAATTCCTTTATCAGTTATATTTTCATTCCAACATAAATTCAAAGTATGTAAATTCATATGTTTAATCCCTTCATTAGTTATATTTTCATTCCAACCTAAATTCAAAGTATGTAAATTCATATGTTTAATTCCTTCATCAGTTATATTTTCATACTCACATAGATTCAAAACATACACATTTTTAAACCTTTTTTGTTTCAATATCTTATCATTGAAATCACATCCATTCAATTTAACATTCCGAGCTAAATTATAATATATAAACTTATCCAATTTATATAATTTAATCTGATTATCGAATTTTAAATATTCATACACTATTCCAACCAGATCTGTGTTCATTTTATATATAAAAACAAAAATCAATTTTGTTTAATTAAATTACAAATATTCATATGTTTAATCCCTTTATCGGTTATATTTTGATTACAAGTTAAATTCAAAGTATGTAAATACATATGCTTAATCCCTTCATCGGTTATAATTTCATTACCCCATAAATCTAAAGTATGTAAATTCATATGTTTAATCCCCTTATCAGTTATATTTTTATTATAACCTAAATTTAAAGTATGTATATTCATATGTTCAATCCCTTCATCGGTTATATTTTTATTCCAATATAAATTTAAAGTATGTAAATTCATATGTTTAATCCCTTCATCGGTTATATTTATATTTTCACCTAAATCCAAAGTACATAAATTCATATGTCTGATCCCTTCATCAGTTATATTATCATTATCCTGTAAATCCAAAGTATGTAAATTCATATGTTTAATCCCTTCATTAGTTATATTTTCATTACCATATAAATCCAAAGTACGTAAATTCATATGTTTAATCCCTTTATTAGTTATATTTTTATTATACCTCAAATCCAAAGTATGTAAATTCATATGTTTAATTCCTTCATCAGTTATTTTTTCATTATAACGTAAATCCAAAGTATGTAAATTCATATGTTTAATCCCTTCATCAGTTATATTTTTATTATCATATAAATTTAAAGTATGTAAATTCATATGTTTAATCCCTTCATCAGTTATATTTTTATTATCATATAAATTTAAAGTATGTAAATTCATATGTTTAATCCCTTCATCAGTTATATTTCTATTGCATAACAAGTTCAAAGTATGTAAATTCATGTGTTTAATCCCCTTATCAGTTATAATTTCATTATACCTCAAAACCAAAGTATGTAAATTCATATGTTTAATCCCTTCATTAGTTATAGTTTCATCCCAGTTTAAATTCAAAGTATGTAAATTCATATGTTTAATCCCTCCATCAGTTATATTTTTATTATGTTCTAAATTCAAAGTATGTAAATTCATATGTTTAATCCCTTTATCAGTTATATTTTCATTACCACATAAATTCAAAGTATGTAAATTCATATGTTTAATCCCTTTATCAGTTATATTTTCATTACCACATAAATTCAAAGTATGTAAATTCATGTGTTTAATCCCTTCATCGGTTATATTTTCATTACAAATTAATTCCAAAGTATAAATATTTTTAAACCTCCTTTGTTTCAATATCTCATCATTGAAATTGTATCCATTCAATTCAACATTCCGAGCTAAATTGTAATATATAAACTTATCTAATTTATATAATTTAATCTGATCATTGAATCTTAAATATTCATATACTATTCCAACCAGATCTGTATTCATTTTAAAAATATAAAAACAAAAATCAATTTTATTTGATTAAATTACAAATATTCATATATTTAATCTTTTCATCAGTTATATTTTCATTATTATCTAAATTTAAAGTATGTAAATTCATATATTTAATTCCTTCATCGGTTATATTTTTATTATAAGCTAAATTTAAAGTATGTAAATACATATGCTTAATCCCTTCATCAGTTATATTTTTATTTCTATATAAATCCAAAGTATGTAAATCCATATGTTTAATTCCTTCATCAGTTATGTTTTCATTACTATCCAAATCTAAAGTATGTAAATTCATATGTTTAATCCCTTTATCAGTTATATTTTTATTATCTTCTAAATCCAAAGTATGTAAATTCATATGTTTAATCCCTTCATCAGTTATATTTTTATTATCTTCTAAATCCAAAATATGTAAATTCATATGTTTAATCCCTTTATCAGTTATATTTTTATTATATTCTAAATCCAAAGTATGTAAATTCATATATTTAATCCCTTCATCAGTTATATTTTCATTATAACTCAAAACCAAAGTATGTAAATTCATATGTTTAATCCCTTCATTAGTTATATTTTTATTACTACATAAATCCAAAGTATGTAAATTCATATGTTTAATCCCTCTATCAGTTATATTTTTATTACGTTCTAAATTCAAAGTATGTAAATTCATATGTTTAATCCCTTCATCGGTTATATTCTCATTATACTCCAAAAACAAAGTATGTAAATTCATATGTTTAATTCCTTCATTAGTTATATTATTATTACCACGTAAATCCAAAGTATGTAAATTCATGTGTTTAATCCCTTCATCGGTTATATTCTCATTATACTCCAAAAACAAAGTATGTAAATTCATATGTTTAATCCCTTCATCAGTTATATTTTCATTACAAATTAATTCCAAAGTATAAATATTTTTAAACCTCCTTTGTTTCAATATCTCATCATTAAAATTACCTCCAAATAATTCAACATTCCGAGCTAAATTGTAATATATAAACTTATCCAATTTATATAATTTAATCTGATCATTGAATTTTAAATATTCATATACTATTCCAACGAGATCTGTGTTCATTTTATAAATATAAAAACAAAAATCAATTTTATTTAATTAAATTATGAATATTCATATGTTTAATCCCTTTATCGGTTATATTTTTATTCCAACCTAAATACAAAGTATGTAAATTCATATGTTTAATTCCTTTATCGGTTATATTTTTATTATCAAATAAATTCAAAATATGTAAATTCATATATTTAACCCCCTCATCAGTTATATTTATATTTCCCCATAAATTCAAAGTATGTAAATTTATATATTTAATCCCTTCATCAGTTATATTTTCATTCCAACTTAAACCCAAAGTATGTAAATTCATATGTTTAATCCCCTCATCAGTTATATTATCATTATAACATAAATTCAAAGTATGTAAATTCATATGTTTAATTCCTTCATCAGTTATATTTTTATTATCTTCTAAATCCAAAGTATGTAAATTCATATGTTTAATCCCTTCATCAGTTATATTTTTATTATCATATAATTTCAAAGTATGCAAACTCATATTTTTAATTCCTTCATCAGTTATACTTTTATTTTTATATAAATTCAAAGTATGTAAATTCATATGTTTAATCCCTTCATCGGTTACAATCTTATCACAACATAAATTTAAAGTATGTAAATTTATATGTTTAATTCCTTCATCAGTTATATTTTTATTCAAAATTAAATTCAAAACATAAACATTTTTAAACCTTTTTTGTTTCAATATCTTATCATTGAAATTACATCCATTCAATTTAACATTCCGAGCTAAATTGTAATATATAAACTTATCCAATTTATATAATTTAATCTGATTATTGAATCTTAAATATTCATATAATATTCCAATTAAATCCGTATTCATTTTAAAAATATAAAAATATAAAATCAATTTTATTTATATTTAAAAAATCTTTATCAAATTGTAAATATTCATATGTTCAATCCCTTTATTAGTTATATTTTCATTACAATTTAAATCCAAAGTATGTAGATTCATATGTTTAATCCCATCATCAGTTATATTTTTATTTTGATATAAATCCAAAGTATGCAAATTCATATATTTAATTCCTTCATCAGTTATATTTGGGTTATTCCATAATTTTAAAGTATATAAATTCATATGTTTAATTCCCTCATCAGTTATATTTTCATTATAACATAAATCCAAAGTATGTAAATTCATATGTTTAATCCCTTCATCAGTTATATTTTTATTATCATATAAATATAAAGCATGTAAATTCATATGTTTAATACCCTCATCAGTTATATCTTTGTTCCAATTCAAATTCAAATTATGTAAATCCATATGTTTAATCCCCTCATCAGTTATATTTTTTATTACAATTTAAATATAAAGTATGTAAATTCATATGTTTAATTCCTTCATCGGTTATATTTTTATTACGACTTAAATTTAAAGTATGTAAATTCATATATTTAATTCCTTCATCAGTTATATTTTTATTTTTATATAAATACAAAACATAAACATTTTTAAACCTTTTTTGTTTCAATATCTTATCATTGAAATATTTTCCATCCAATTTAATATTCCGAGCTAAATTATAATATATAAACTTATCTAATTTATATAATTTAATCTGATCGTTAAATTCTAAATATTCATAGACTATTCCAACCAGATCTATATTCATTTTTAAAAATGTAAAAACAAAAATCAATTTTATTTATATAAATTACAAATATTCATATGTTTAATCCCTTTATCAGTTATTTTTTTATTCCAACTTAAATTCAAAGTATGTAAATTCATATGTTTAATCCCTTCATTAGTTATAATTTTATTATCCCATAAATTCAAAGTATGTAAATTCATATGTTTAATCCCTTCATTAGTTATATTTTTATTGCCACATAAATTCAAAGTATATAAATTCATATGTTTAATTCCTTCATCAGTTATGTTTTTATTACAAAATAAATTTAAAGTATGTAAATTCATATGTTTAATCCCTTTATCAGTTATATTTTTATTGCTATATAAATTCAAAGTATGTAAATTCATGTGTTTAATTCCTTCATTAGTTATATTTCTATTCCAACATAAATCCAAAATATGTAAATTCATATGTTTAATCCCTTCACCAGTTATATTTTTATTATATCTTAAATTCAAAGTATGTAAATTCATATGTTTAATCCCTCTATTGGTTATATTATTATATCTTAAATCCATTTTATAAACATTTTTAAATCTTTTTTGTTTCAATATCTCATCATTAAAATTCTTCCCACATATTTCAACATTCCGGGCTAAATTATAATATATAAACTTATCTAATTGATATAATTTAATTTGATCTTTAAATTCCAAATATTCATATACAATCCCAACCAGATCAGTATTCATTTTATAAATATAAAAATAAAAATCAATTTTGATATATATCCACATCCACATACAATCCCAATCAGATCAGTATTCATTTTATAAATACAAATATAAAATCAATTTTGATCTAAATTAACTATATTCATATGTTTAATCCCTTCATTAGTTATATTTTTATTACCATGTAATCTCAAAGTATGTAAATTCATATGTTTAATCCCTTTATCAGTTATATTTTTATTCTCATATAAATTCAATGTATGTAAATTCATATGTTTAATCCCTTCGTCAGTTATATTATCATTACGAAATAAATTCAAAGTATGTAAATTCATATGTTTAATCCCTTCATCAGTTATATTTTTATTATCCCATAAATTCAAAGTATGTAAATTCATATGTTTAATCCCTTCATCAGTTATTTTTTTATTGTCCTCTAAATTCAAAATATGTAAATTCATATGTTTAATCCCTTCATCAGTTATTTTTTTATTATCATATAAATCCAAAGTATGTAAACTCATATGTTTAATCCCTTCATCAGTTATATTTTTATTATCCCATAAATTCAAAGTATGTAAATTCATATGTTTAATCCCTTCATCAGTTATATTTTCATTCTCATATAAATTCAAAATATGTAAATTCATATGTTTAATCCCTTTATCAGTTATATTTTTAGTATCATATAAATTCAAGGTATGTAAATTCATATGTTTAATCCCTTCATCAGTTATATTTTCATTACTACATAAATTCAAAGTATGTAAATTCATATGTTTAATTCCTTCATCAGTTATATTTCCATTATAACATAAATCCAAAGTATGTAAATTCATATGTTTAATTCCTTTATCAGTTATAGTTCTATTACCACTTAAATTCAAAGTATGTAAATTCATATGTTTAATCCCTCTATTGGTTATATTATTATTACCACCTAAATTCAAATTATGTAAATTCATATGTTTAATCCCTTCATCAATTATATTTCTATTATAATTCAAATTCAAAGTATGTAAATTCATATGTTTAATCCCTTCATCATTTATATTTTCATTATTACGTAAATTCAATGTATGTAAACTCATATGTTTAATCCCTTTATCAGTTATATTATACTCATCAGATAAATTCATTTTATAAATATTTTTAAATCTTTTTTGTTTCAACATCCCATTATTGAAATATTTTCCATCTAATTTAATATTCCGAGCTAAATTATAATATATAAACTTATCTAATTTATATAATTTAATCTGATCGTTAAATTCTAAATATTCATAGACTATTCCAACCAGATCTATATTCATTTTTAAAAATGTAAAAACAAAAATCAATTTTATTTATATAAATTACAAATATTCATATGTTTAATCCCTTTATCAGTTATTTTTTTATTCCAACTTAAATTCAAAGTATGTAAATTCATATGTTTAATCCCTTCATTAGTTATAATTTTATTATCCCATAAATTCAAAGTATGTAAATTCATATGTTTAATCCCTTCATTAGTTATATTTTTATTGCCACATAAATTCAAAGTATATAAATTCATATGTTTAATTCCTTCATCAGTTATGTTTTTATTACAAAATAAATTCAAAGTATATAAATTCATATGTTTAATTCCTTCATCAGTTATGTTTTTATTACAAAATAAATTTAAAGTATGTAAATTCATATGGTTAATCCCTTCATCAGTTATATTTACATTATGATGTAAATTCAAAGTATGTAAATTCATATGGTTAATCCCTTCATCAGTTATATTTACATTACAATGTAAATTTAAAGTATGTAAATTCATATATTTAATCCCTTCATCAGTTATATTTTTATTCCAACTTAAATCCAAAGTATAAACATTCTTAAACCTTTTTTGTTTCAATATCTCATTATTGAAATATTTTCCATTTAATTTAACATTCCGAGCTAAATTGTAATATATAAACTTATCTAATTTATATAATTTAATCTGATTATTAAATCTTAAATATTCATACACTATTCCAACGAGATCTGTGTTCATTTTAAAAATATAAAAACAAAAATCAATTTTATTTAATTTTAATATTCATATGTTTAATCCCATCATCAGTTATATTCTTATTATACCCCAACTTCAAAGTATGTAAATTCATATGTTTAATTCCTTTATCAGTTATATTTATATTCCGATCTAAATGCAAAGTATGTAAATTCATGTGTTTAATCCCTTCATCAGTTATATTTTCATTATGAGACAAATCTAAATTATGTAAATTCATGTGTTTAATCCCTTTATCAGTTATATTTACATTTTCATATAAATCCAAAGTATGTAAATTCATATGTTTAATCACTTCATCAGTTATATTATCATTTGCATTTAAATTCAAAGTATGCAAATTTATATGTTTAATCCCTTCATTAGTTACATTTTTATTACTATCCAAATTCAAAGTATGTAAATCCATATGTTTAATCCCTTCATCAGTTATAGTAGTGTTATCTTCTAAATCCAAAGTATATAAATTCATATGTTTAATCCCTTCATCAGTTATATTATCATTATCCTGCAAATCCAAAGTATGTAAATTCATATGTCTAATCCCTGCATCAGTTATATTTTTATTATAACTTAAATTTAAACTATGTAAATTCATATGTTTAATTCCCTTATCAGTTATATCCTCATTATACTCTAAATCCAAAGTATGTAAATTCATATGTTCAATCCCTTTATCAGTTATATTTTCATTACAATTTAAATCTAGAGTATGTAAAATCATATGTTTAATCCCTCCATCAGTTATATTTTCATTAATAGCTAAATTCAAAGTATGTAAATTCATATGTTTAATCCCTTCATCAGTTATATTTTCATTCAAACATAAATTCAAAGTATGTAAATTCATATGTTTAATCCCTTCGTCAGTTATATTTTCATTCCGACCTAAATTCAAAGTATGTAAATTCATATGTTTAATCCCTTTATCAGTTATATATTTATTATATTTCAAATCTAAAATATATACATTCTTGAACCTTTTTTGTTTCAATATCTTATCATTGAAATTATATCCATTTAATTTAACATTCCGAGCTAAATTATAATATATAAACTTATCCAATTTATATAATTTAATCTGATCATTGAATCTTAAATATTCATATACTATTCCAATAAGATCTGTGTTCATTTTAAAAAATATAAAAACGAAAATCAATTTTATTTATATAAATAACAAATATTTATATGTTTAATCCCTTTATCAGTTATTTTTTTATTATAACCTAAAATCCAAAGTATGTAAATTCATATGTTTAATCCCCTCATCAGTTATATTTTCATTCTCATATAAATTCAAAGTATGTAAATTCATATGTTTAATCCCTTCATCAGTTATATTTTCATTATAAACTAAATTCAAAGTATGTAAATTCATATATTTAATTCCTTTATCAGTTATATTTTTATTGTACTCCAAATCTAAAATACGTAAATTCATATATTTAATTCCTTCATCAGTTATACTTTTGTTCCAATTTAAATTCAAAGTATGTAAATTTATATGTTTAATCCCTTTATTGGTTATATTCTTATTACACTCCAAATTCAAAATATATAAATTCATATGTTTAATTCCTTTATCAGTTATTTTTTTATTATAACTTAAATCCAAAGTATGTAAATTCATATGTTTAATCCCTTCATCAGTTATATTTTTATTATAAGCTAAATTTAAAGTATGTATATTCATATGTTTAATCCCTTCATCGGTTATATTTTTATTCCAATATAAATTTAAAGTATGTAAATTTATATGTTTAATCCCATCGTCAGTTATTTTTTTATTCCAACCTAAATCCAAAGTATGTAAATTCATATGTTTAATCCCTTCATCAGTTATATTTCCATTATCACTTAAATCCAAAATATGTAAATTCATATGTTTAATCCCTCTATCAGTTATATTTTCATTATCATATAAATTCAAAGTATGTAAATTCATATGTTTAATCCCTTTATCAGTTATATTTTTATTATAATTTAATTTCAAAGTATATAAATTCATATGTTTAATCCCTTTATTAGTTATATTTTTATTATCATCTAAATCCAAAGTATGTAAATTCATATGTTTAATCCCTTCATCGGTTATGTTGTTATTCCAATTTAAATTCAAAATATACACATTTTTAAACCTTTTTTGTTTCAATATCTCATCATTGAAATTACCCCCATATAATGTAACATTCCGAGCTAAATTATAATATATAAACTTATCCAATTTATATAATTTAATCTGATCATTGAATCTTAAATATTCATATACTATTCCAACAAGATCTGTGTTCATTTTATAAATATAAAAACAAAAATCAATTTTTATTTATATAAATTGCGAATATTCATATGTTTAATCCCTTTATCGGTTATATTTTTATTCCAACCTAAATCCAAAGTATATAAATTCATATGTTTAATCCCTTCATCAGTTATATTCGTGTTATTCCATAATTTTAAAGTATGTAAATTCATATGTTTAATCCTTTTATTGGTTATACTTTTATTACCACATAAATCCAAAGTATGTAAATTCATATATTTAATCCCTTCATCAGTTATATTTCTATTAAAACATAAATTTAAAGTATGTAAATTCATATGTTTAATCCCTTCATCGGTTATATTTATATTTTCACCTAAATCCAAAGTACATAAATTCATATGTCTGATCCCTTCATCAGTTATATTATCATTATCCTGTAAATCCAAAGTATGTAAATTCATATGTTTAATCCCTTCATTAGTTATATTTTCATTACCATATAAATCCAAAGTACGTAAATTCATATGTTTAATCCCTTTATTAGTTATATTTTTATTATACCTCAAATCCAAAGTATGTAAATTCATATGTTTAATTCCTTCATCAGTTATTTTTTCATTATAACGTAAATCCAAAGTATGTAAATTCATATGTTTAATCCCTTCATCAGTTATATTTTTATTATCATATAAATTTAAAGTATGTAAATTCATATGTTTAATCCCTTCATCAGTTATATTTTTATTATCATATAAATTTAAAGTATGTAAATTCATATGTTTAATCC
>Ga0080013_1004061_pt1 | contig 14701 bp, 18 predicted proteins | sample ETNvirenome_6_85_FD_69236 | JGI IMG/M metagenome (GOLD analysis project Ga0080013, IMG submission 69236) | Marine viral communities from the Pacific Ocean - ETNP_6_85 (SPADES assembly) (version 2) | ecosystem: Environmental > Aquatic > Marine > Oceanic | place: Pacific Ocean | collected 2013-06-19
TTTGCAGCGATGCAAATTGGAAGACGAAGACGAGACGATTACACGGATGGAACAGTGAGAATACCAATCGAGTCACCGCCTCAATAATTAGGAGAAAAATATGGCAATAACATCGGCAATTTGCAATAGCTTTAAACAAGAAATTTTAGAAGCTGAACATAATTTTACAGCTTCTACTGGAAATACTTTTAAACTTGCATTATATACAAGTTCTGCAACTTTAAGTGCATCTACTACAGCTTATGCTTCAACAAATGAAATTACTAACTCATCTGGAACTGCGTACACTGCAGGAGGAGCATCTCTTACAAGTGTTACACCAACTCTAGATTCTTCAACAGCAGTTTGTGATTTCGCGGACGTTTCTTGGACATCAGCTTCTTTCACAGCTAATGGTTGTTTAATTTATAATGATTCACATTCAACAGATGCTGCAGTTTGTGCAGTAGCTTTTGGTGGAGACAAAACTGTTTCTAGTGGAACATTTACAATTCAGTTTCCAGCAGCAGCAGCGACAACAGCGATTGTAAGAATAGCATAAGGAGGGCTTCCTTATGGCATCAGTTTGGGGTGGTGATGATCCTTCAGTAGCCTGGGGGCACAATGCTTGGGCATCTAATACCATCACACAATCATTAACAGCACCATCAACTTTAACATCTAGTGTAGGTTCAGTTTCAGCTTTTCCTGAGGAAGGTTGGGGTAGACAGCAATGGGGTAATTCTGGTTGGGGTGTAGAATATTCTGTTGCTTTAACTGGTGTCGGTGCAACTTCAAGTGTTGGTAGTGTAACAGCTGCTCAAATTATTACCGCAGAATTAACTGCTCCTTCAACTTTAACATCTTCCATTGGTTCACCCTCTTTAAGTTTACTTTCAGTAATATCTCCATCGGGAGTAAGTGCAACATCCAATGTTGGAGATTTTGATAATGCTGGAACTTTAGTTGGTTGGGGTAGAAATGGTTGGGGTGAAGAACCTTGGGGAGATTCATTTAATAAATTAGTTCAACCATCAGGGTTGAGTGCTACAGCTTCTGTAGGTGCTATTACACCTGCTGATGTTATGGGATTAACGGGAGTTGATGCTACTGCCTCGGTAGGAGCGATTGCTCCAGCAGATGTAGTGGGATTGACTGGAGTTAGTGCAACTTCTTCTGTAGGTTCTATTACTCCTGCAATTGTAGAAGCCATTAGTGGATTAGGTGTAACTGCTTCTGTTGGAAGTATTTCTCCTGCAGATGTCGTAGGCCTAACCGGTTTAGGTGTTACTATAAGTCTTGGTGAACTTACTATAACTCAAACTCAAATAACAAATATTACAGCTCCGTCAGGTTTAACAAGCTCGGTAGGTTCTATTATTCCTGAAATTGGAGTGCCTTTAACAGCTCCATCAAGTTTAACTGCTTCTGTAGGTGCAATTGCTCCTGCAGATGTTATGGGGTTAACAGGATTAAGTGCAACAGCTTCAGTTGGAAATCCAGCTCCTCTAGGTTATAATACTATTACAGGAACACAATCAGCTAGTTATTCAGGTGTTACTGGAACGCAATCAGCTAGTTATTCAGGTGTTACTGGAACGCAATCAGCTAATTATTCGGATATAACCTCCGCATAATCTATGTTGACATTGTGATTAATACAAAATATAAAAACACAATAAGTATAATTTAGGAGAAAATTTATGGCATCAACCTATACACCTCTCGGCGTAGAAAAAATGGCAACTGGCGAAAATGCCGGTACATGGGGAACAAAGACTAATACAAACTTAGAGATTCTAGAACAAATATCTGGTGGCTATGTAGTTCAAACTTTAAATGGAGGAGGAACTGGTGCTAATACAACAACTTTATCTGTGTCCGACGGATCCACAGGTGCAACTCTTGCATCAAGAATTATAATTTTAGGAGCAGAATCTGCTCAAACCATTACAGGAAATAAAATAGTTACAATACCTCTTGATGTAGAAAACTGGTATTTCATTAAAAATAATACAAGCGCAGATTATACAACTCAATTTAAATATGTTAGTGGATCAGGTGGAAGTGTTACTTGGGCCGTTGGTGATTCAGGCTGGAAAGCTGTTTATGCAAGTGCTAATGATGGTACTAACCCTGACATTGTTGACATTGGAATGGGAAATGTGACTTTAACAGGCACACAAACTTTAACTAATAAAACATTGACTTCTCCTAAAATAGGTACTTCTATTTTAGATACAAGTGGTAATGAATTATTCCTGTTGACAGCAACAGGATCAGCTGTTAATGAGCTTACTTACGCTAACGCAGCTACTGGAAATGCCCCGTCTTTTACGGCTTCTGGAGGCGATAGCAACGTAGGCATTAACTTTGTTCCTAAAGGAACTGGCACTGTTCAAATAGGAGGAAATGCAATATCAACAGTTGGAAAATCTATTGCAATGGCAATGATTTTCGGATAATAATAAGAAGGAATTTAAATTATGGCAACACCGAATCTAGCAACCGTCTCAACAATTACACCTAAGAATGCTATGGGCAACTTAGGAGATACAAACCGAACAACTATGGTTGACGTTACTGCAGAGTACGCTGCCAAAATAGATACAATTTTAATCTCTAATACAGATGGAACTGACGCATGTGATGTTACTATAGAAGTTAGTAATGACAATGGAAGTACTTACTATAAAATTGGAAGTACAATTTCTGTTCCAGCAGATGCAACATTAAGCTTTTTAGATACTCCTATCTGGTTAGATGAAACAGATTTATTAGCCGTTACAGCAGGAACAGCAAGTGATTTATCTTGGCATGTTTCTTATACTGAAATGGCTGACTAATAGAGGAGGAATATATTAAATGCCTAAAATAATTAAATTAGCCAAAGGTTCTTATACAACTTCTGACATAACAATTGACTCTTCAGGTAGAGTTATTACAGCTTCATCTGGTACTGCCGGTGGTGGTGCGATGATTATGCAATATTCATTTAGAGGTCCTGCTACAGGAACTTTTGCAACTAACAATGGTAACTATGCTATGGTTTATGCTGCATCAGGTGCTGGTGGTGGAGGTGGTGCTGGTACTACAACAACTCAATCAAAAAATGGTGGCGCTGGAGCATGGGGTGTTTATAATTTTCCAACTGGACCAGGTTTTTCTAAAGCCTATGTAGCCGGTGCAGGAGGCTCGGGAGGGGCTCAAACTTATTACGGAGGTGTTGGACAAGCTGGACAAGCAACCACTATTGCACAAACCGTTACAGTAAACGCTGGAAATGGTGGTGGAGGAACTAATCAATCAGCAGGAACAGCTGGGAGTGCGCCTGGAGCAGTGACTAATTTAAGTGGTAGTGGTGTAGACAATGGTAATGCTGCATATTGTACTATGTTTGGACAAGAAATGTATGATAGTGGAAATTCTCAACAAGTTGTTGGTAAAGGTGGACCCGGAATCAATAATCAGCAAGTTAATCAGGGCAAAGCCGGAGCTCCTGGAGTTTTAGTTATTTTTGAGAATGTTGGAGCATAATAATGGCAACTTTAATTGTAAGAAAAAATCCTAAATCACTGTGGAGAATGGCAGCGAATGCTACTGACTTAGCAGACTACAATGGTATTAATGATACTGAGTTTGATCTAGTAGATGTAAGTGATGCTGATTTTCAATCTTTAAGAACTAATCAAAAAAAATATGATGCTGATACAGGTAGTGTAGTTGATCTTGCAGAAGGAGAAACTGGAGACCAACTTTTAGAAACTAATTTAAAAACTTATTTGTCAGAAGTTACAGACAAATTAAAGTTTTTTATGGATAATAATGTAGGTGATCAATTTGCTACTCAATGTCAAAACTACAAAACTGTTTTAGAAGGTGTTGATACATCTTCTTTATCTTATCCAATTAATTGGGAAAAACATTGCTTAGATAATGGCATAATTTTCCTACACCCTTTACAAATCGGTTAATTATTGTTATATACTTTCTATAATGTTCGAAAGAGTTATAGAGTTTATAGCACCTAAAAATTATGTTGATCTTAAACAAGATTATCCTAAGCCTATTAAACTAAATATACCTGAGTGGTATAAAAAATTAAATTACACTACTGACTTAAAAACTGTTAAAGGATGTATGCCTTTTTTGGATGCTTTAACTTTTGGGTATGTTTTATCCATGCCTCAAGACATGAGCATACTACATAATGTAGATAATACAAATGAGGAAGGAGAGAAAATTAAAGATTGTTTTCATAAATTTCCTATAGACGCACCTAGAGCCATGTTTGGTGTAAATTTAAATGACAGTACAGAAAGCAGTGTTGCCTATCATCATCCTAATCAATTAGGAGGAAAAGAAGGAGGTTGTCCTATACTTGATAAAAACAAAAATCTTCCTGTTCATAAAATATTTAATCCCTGGATTATAAAAACCCCTCCTGGTTATTCTTGTTTATTTACTTCACCTTTAAATAACAATGATGATAGATTTAATATTATTCCAGGTATTGTAGATACTGATATTTTTGATAGAGAAATTAATTTTCCTATTATAATAAATGGAGATAAATACCCTGTTTTAGACACCATTCTAAAAAAAGGAACTCCTTATGTTCAAATTATTCCTTTTAAAAGAGATAACTGGAAGATGAAAATATCTTCAGGCTCTAGTGATAGCTTTAAATTTAAACATTTATTATTTGATTTTAGATTTCTTCATAATTATAAATCAGATTTTTGGAAGAAAAAAAGATGCACTTAGGAGATTATGTTAAAATTGTAGATGGGTTTTTTGAAGAAAAAAATATTAATTTATTTTTAAAAGTATGCGAAACCTTTACCTATAAATCTTCTGGAATAGTAACCCCTGTTTCTGACAATACCATTGATAAAAATGTTAGGAACGTGGAAGAATGTCAAATGAGTAAAGTTCATAAAAGTCCTACCAATATTACTTGGAATAATTATTTTAGATATAAAATTACTAAGGCAGTTCATACAGTTTATTCACAAGGTTTAAAACATTTTCCTCTTCAAGAAATTATATCTTTAGCTGTACTTAAATATAAAGAAGGTGGTTTTTATAATACTCATACAGATCATGTAGCTACTCATCCAAGAAATTTAAGTGTCATTATATTTTTAAATGATGATTATGAAGGAGGGGAGGTAGAGATTTTTAGTCCTGATGAAGAAAATTCAAAGATCATTGAACCTAAAAAAGGTAGAATGATTATATGGCCTTCTAATTTTTTATATCCCCATAAAGCACATGTTGTAGAAAAAGGAGTGAGATACGCTTTAGTCTCATGGTTATTATGATAGGTAAAGATTTTAAATTTACAAAAATAGATAATTTTCTAACTATAGAAGAAAGAATGTTAATAAAAGATTATGCAATGATAAGACATAGATTAAATATTAATGCTCCGGATGTGGATGAAGTATCCGAAGAACCTAATTTTACTTTATATGGTGATCCTCTATTTGATTCTTTAATGCTTCAAAAACAAAAACTTGTAGAAAAAGAATCCGGCTTAACCTTATTACCTACCTATAGTTTTTTTAGATTATATACTAGATTTTCTAAGTTAAAAAAACATAAGGATAGACCATCCTGTGAAATAAGTGTAACGGTTTGTATAGATAATGATGGAGAGCAATGGCCTATTTATATGAATGGAACTCCTATTTATTTAAAACCAGGAGAAGCAGCTCTATATTTAGGACAAGAAGTAGAACATTGGAGAGATGAATTAAAAGGAGATTATTCTTCATATGTATTTTTACATTATGTTAATAAGGAAGGTAATTTTCAGGATTTTTTAAAAGATAAGAGAGAATTATTAGGAATGCAAAAATGAAGATAACTCAAAATAAAGAAACAGGTGATGTAGAAGTTCATTTTTCTAGGGAAGAATTTAAGGCTATTAGAAAACATAAAAAAATAGTCCTTCCCGCTGTTAAAGCCAAGAACGCTATTAATAATGTGGCTAAAGTTTTGGTAGAATTAAATGATCATTTTCCCAAAGACGTTCAAAACCAACAAACTGAATCAGAAGACATCTAGAATTTTTGTAGATTTTAATATAAAAGTGGCTTATTATATTTAAAACAGGTTTTTATATGCTACAAAAGATAGGGTTTTTACCAGGATTCAATAAACAAATTACACCTACAGGAGCCGAGGCTCAATGGACAGGGGGTGAAAATGTTAGATTTAGATATGGAACCCCAGAAAAATTAGGGGGTTGGCAGCAACTCGGAGATAAAGCTCTTACAGGAGCTACACGTGCTCTTCATCACATGGTTAACAAAGAGGGTATTAAGTTTTCTATTTTAGGAACTAATAGAATTTTATATGCTTATACGGGAGGAGCTTATTATGATATCCATCCTTTAGTTAATCCATCAGGTACAGCTATCACAAATGCGTTTAGTACGACTAACGGGCAACCTACGGTAACAATTACTTTTAGCACGGCCCATAATTTTGAAACGGGAGATATTATTTTATTTGGAGACAGTTCTACATTTAGCTCTATTACTGATTCTGACTTTGATTCTACAACTTTTTGCGATAAAAAATTTATGGTAACAGACGTTCCTACTACCACTACTTTAACAATAAATGTAGGAGACAATGAAGATGGATCAGGAGCTACTACTTCTGGAGGTATAACTTATTATAGATACTATCATGTTGGTCCGGCTGAACAAGTTGGTGTTTATGGTTTTGGTATATCTCAATGGGGTGGTACTGTTACAGCTCCACAAACAACAACTTTAAATGGAGCAATCACAGATGCTGCAGCAACAACTGGAATTACTTTAACAAGTTCAACTGGTTTTGGAACTACGGGAACTCGTAAAGTTAGAATTGATAATGAAGATATAAGTTACACCGGAATTAGTTCTAACGTTTTAACTGGAGTAACGAGAGGAGTTGATGGAACTACAGCCGCAACTCATTCTGATGGAGCAACTATAACTGATATTACGGATTATAGTGGATGGGGATCAGCTTCATCTTCTTCTGATAAAGTAGAAGAACCAGGTCTGTGGGCCTTGGATAATTTTGGAAATAAACTAGTAGCCTTAATCGTTAATGGCGCTTGTTTTGAATGGGATGCAGATTCATCGTCTGCAACAGCAACTAGAGCTACCATTATATCTGGAGCTCCGACTGCTTCAAGAACAATGTTAGTATCAACCCCGGATCGACACTTAGTGTTTTTTGGAACTGAAACCACAATTGGAGATACTACTACTCAAGATGAAATGTTTATAAGATTCTCGGATCAAGAAGATATAAATACCTACGCTCCAACAGCAACTAATACTGCTGGTACACAAAGACTGGCTGCCGGCTCACGGATCATGGGAGCTAAGCTCGGTAGAAATGCTATTTATGTTTGGACGGATACATCTTTATTTACTATGCGTTTTGTAGGTCAGCCATTTACGTTTGCCTTTGAGCAAGTGGGTACGAACTGTGGATTAATTGGAATGAATGCAGCTGTTGAGGTTGATGGTGCTGCGTATTGGATGTCAGAAAATGGTTTCTTTAGATACACTGGTAAATTAGAATCTATGGATTGTTTAGTCGAAGACTATGTTTATGATGATTTGAATACAACTTCTAATCAATTAATATATTGTGGATTGAACAACCTGTTTGGAGAAGTAATTTGGTTCTATCCTACTTCTGATTCGAATGTAATTAATAGAGCGGTCTTTTATAGTTATTTAGATTCAACACCGAACAGACCTATTTGGTACACCAATGCTAATTCGTTATTCCCAAGAACTACTTGGGCTGACTCAGCAATTTTTGGTTCTCCTCATGGAAGTTTATATGATGCAGATACTGATACATCTTTTGATGTAACAGGAAATACCGAAGGAACAACTATTTATTATGAACATGAAACAGGAGTGAATCAAATTAAAAGTGGAACTACGAGTGCTATTGCAGCTAGTATTACTTCCGGTGATTTTGATATTACTCAAGATCAAAAACAAGGAATTACTTTTAGAGGAGATGGTGAATATATGATGAGAATTAGTAGATTTTTACCAGACTTTGTTTCTCAAAGTGGGGCTACTAGTATTCAATTAGATTTAAGAAATTTTCCTAATCAAACTGCTACCAGTTCTTCATTAGGACCTTTTTCTATTACTTCAAGTACTAATTATCAATCTTGTAGAGCCAGAGCTAGATCTGTTGCATTAACTATTTCTAATAGTGCTGTAGATTCTAATTGGAAATTCGGTACTTTTAGGTTAGATGTACATGCAGGAGGAAGAAGATAAAAATGCCATTTAAATCAGAAGCACAAAGAAGATACCTATGGGCTAACGAACCAGAGATCGCAAGAGACTGGACTGATACTTACGGAAGTAGAATTCAAAAAGATAGTGGTGGAATAATGAGAGTAGGCTTTGATAAGGGAGGAGAGGTTGTTGATGAAAACAATTTAACTTATGAAGAGTCTCCTTATAGCAATAAATTTACGGAAGAAGAGTTTAATGAAATATTTGGAGAAGAAAATATAGGGATTGGAGAAAAAATAGCATCAGGAATAGATACACTGAAAGATAAATTTACAGGGGGTGTTGATTTTATGAAAAGCCTACCTGGTATGGCATTGGGTACTTTAGCAGATGCTCCAGGAATAGGTTACTTAATGCGAGGATTGCAAGGACCACAATTAACTCAAGCACAAAAAGATATGAATAACCAGTTTTTTCAAAACTATGGTGTAGGAATAGGCACACAACAAAATCCATTCCAAATGACAAGTGGACCTTTCCAAGGAATGAATGCACCAGGGATGTCAGTTATGGGTTCTCCTACTTCACAAGCAATGGCACAGAAGTGGATGGATAAATATGGAGACGTAGATCATTATAGTGATGCAATGAAACAGAAAAAACAAACTATAAAAAATATAGCTACATCAGGAGATAATATGGGAATGGCTCAAGGAAGAAGCGATGCAGGACATGCGAAGGCAGGTGGTTCTGGAATGCACGGTGGAAGACACTATCAAAGAGGAGGCATAGCTAATCTATGGCCAAGATAGTACAATCATTAACTAGAGCCAGTAAAGAATATGAAGAAGATGTGGCTCAGTCTTTAGTAAGAGATTTAGATGCTGTGTTAGAAAAATTAAATTCTACATTTCAAGAAGAATTAAAACAGGAGATAGAAGCTAGAAGTTTCTTTTTAGAATAATGGCTGTTGTCAATCAATACAAATTTTATGGTGTAACTTTAACAACTACGGATGAAACATCTATGTTTGGTGCTAGTAGTCCTGCAGCTAATGAAACTTACATTGTAAAATCTTTTCGTGTTTCAAATAACACGGGAAATACACCCACTATAACTATCAAAAATAACACCTACGCTATAGAAAATACTAAAGCTTTATCAGCAAATGCTAGTGTAGAAATGCTAACTTTACCTTTTATTGTAGAAGGTTCTACTCTGTTAAAAGTAACTATGAGTTCCACCGATTCTGTGACTATTGGTATAAGTTATTTAAACATTTTAAAAGAGGTAACAACATAATGAAAACAACTATCGTAAATGGGAAGGAAATACCCGTTATTGACGCTGACGTAAAGACAATCATTTCCAATAAAAAAACAGGAGAAATATACCAGGATGAGATAGCTCTAAAAGCTGCTAATATTCCTGAAGAAGATGTTAAAAGAGATGTGCAGGTAATAATGCCAACACTTGATCTTTTTGCAAAAACATAGTAGTGTGAAATACTCAGGAAAAATACCTGCTCTTTAACATTAAATACATTAAAAATTATGGCTATAACAGATTTACAACAAGCACAACAATTACAAGCAGGCGCACCTTCTATTAAATATGAAGGTAATGAAGGACCACAAGCACCACAAACGGCTGATCTTTTATTAAAAGAACAGTATGATAAATATGTATATGATTTATTAGAACAAAGACCTGAAGCAACACCTATGTCATTTGAAGAATTTAGAATGATGGTTATTGGAGAAGGTCGATCAGGTATGTCTTATGGTGGAAGACCTGGATATGGTTTAGGAGATTTAGTTAGCTCCGTTACTAAACCTGTTAAAAAAGTACTTAAAAAAGTTACAAGTAATCCTTTATTAGCTGCCGGAGTAGGTGCATTAGCATCTAATTATTTAGGTCCCTACAAAGGATGGTTAGCAGGAACACCTGCCAGTTGGACAGGAGTTACCGGTAGAGGACCTTTAGATATGATACGAGGAGGAACAAATTATATTTCAGGAACTTCAGGTCTTTTAGGTAGAGGAGGTGGATTGGGTTTAATAAGAGGTGCTGGTTCTTGGATGCCAACAGCTTTAGGAGGAATAACTGCAGCTAGTGCTCTTCCTTTTGCAGGTGTAGGAATGGAAGACCCTACTATTGAAGGTGGTCAAATAAATGTTCCTGATCAAATAAAATTTGATTATGATTATGATTCTATGATTGAAGAAGTAAAAGATGCAGTGGCATCTAATGATGTAGAAAAAATTAAAGCAGTGAATGATAAATATGGTTTAGACCTAGTAGTGGATGCTGATGTGTACACAGAAGACAGAGCTCAAGGCGGAAGAATTGGGTATCTTGCAGGAGGGCCTTTAAAAAAAGGAATTGGAGAAATAATTAAAAAATTTAAACGACCTATTTTTTCATTTGATGATGAATCTAAAATGATTATGGATCTTACAGGAACAGGAAAATATACAGAAAAAGAATTAATGACACTCGAGGGAGATCAACTAGTTGAAATTTATGTCCGTGAAGGATTTACTCCCCCTAAAGCTATTCCCAATGTCGAGGAAACTATTGACTTAAAAAACATTACACCCAAGATAGAGAAAGCTGAAGGCGGAAGAATCGGGGCTCAAGAAGGTGGCCTAATGAATTTAGGTGGCATGGAAAAAGATTATAGAAACGAAGGTGGATTTGTACCTATAGGTAAAAAAGAAAAAGCTGATGATGTACCAGCAAGATTAAGTGTAAATGAATTTGTAATGACAGCTGATGCTGTAAGAGGCGCAGGTGGTGGAGACATTGACAAAGGCGCAGAAATAATGGAAAACATGATGAAGCATTTAGAAGCTGGAGGACAAGTATCAGAAGAGTCACAAGGTTTAGGTGGCGCTCAAGAAATGTTCGAAGTTTCGGAAAGGTTAAGCGAGGTAGTATAATGGCAACAACAACAGGATCAACTTTACCAGCAGATTTTTTAACAGATGCCACAAAAAATTATGCAACTAGAATAGGTGGTATTACAGCTGCACCTTTAGATACATCACAATTTGCACCTAAAGTTGCACCACAAGATCAATATCAAACTGATGCCTATACAATGGCTGGTCAAGGTATTGGTGCTTATCAACCTTACATTACACAAGCATCGGCTTATACAGGGCCAAGTGCTTATTCAGACTTTATGTCTCCGTATCAAGAAGAGGTTATTAAAACAACTATGGATGCATATGATAAGCAAGCTGAAAAAGGATTATTAGGTATAGCTGACCTGGCTACACAATCTGGAAACTTAGGTGGAGGACGTGAAGGTGTGATGAGATCAGAATATCAAACTCAATCAGATTTAAACAGAGCATTATTACAATCAGGATTATTACAACAAGGTTTTGGACAAGCACAAGATGCAGCACAGCAAGCATATATGAACCAAATGCAATTGGCTGGAACTGTTCCAGGATTACAAACAGCAGACGTAGCTTTGAAGGGTCAATTGGGCGCGACTCAACAAGCGCAAGCGCAGGCTGGCCTTGATGCTGAAAGAGAAGCAGCTAGACTTAAAGCTTACGAGCCTTATGAAAGATTAGGTTATTTAGGTCAAGGTATATCTACATTACTTGGTAGTTATCCTGCTCAATTCCAATCTTCAGTAACACCTAACCCTACACCGTTGCAAACTGCGTTAGGTATTGGAGCTGTTGGAAGTGGTATATGGGGAAATATAATGGGTAAAGGTGGTGGAAATTTTCCAAGTGGAATGAAATGGCCTTGGAGTTAATAATGAGTAGAACTTTTTCAAGACCAATGTTTAGAAGAGGCGGGAGTGCCGGAGAAGGAATTACTTCTGGCTTAAGACCAGGATATAAAAGAGGAAGAGTAGTAGAACCTGGTGGTTATCAAGGAGACATGGACCCCAATGATTTACTTAAAGGTTATCCTAAATTTAGAAACGCTTATCAAGAACAAGTGGGCCAAAGACCACGGAGCACGAATCTTAATGATTTTTTAATTAATTTTGGATTAGATCTAGCAAGTAGATCTCCTCAAGGAGGATTATTATCTACAGCAGCAATATCTGCTAAAGACCCTTTTGCACAATTTCAACAAAGAAAAATGTATGAAGATACTTCTAAAAGAGAAGAAGAAAAAGATTTAATTAAATCATATATAGATGCAAGAGCTAGTGCTCTTAGTGAATCCGATCAAAGTATGTTTAGTGCTGAACAAAAGTCAGCTGCTATAGGAAATTACACTGATGAATTATTTAAATTAAGCGATGATCTTGCTGCAGGGACAATAACTCAAGAACAACATGATAGAAAAAAAATAAGAATATGGAATAAAATGCAACCTTACATAAAAGATAATCCTGAAATTGCAGCTTTATGGAAAGTAGAAGGTTATGCAGAAGAGGCATATAATGAATTTAAAAAAGCACTTTTAAATGAAGATGGTTTAGGAGGAGAATATTATCTTGATGCAAATGGTGAACCTGTGACTGAAGATGGTGAACAAATTACCATAGCAGAATGGTTTACTAGACCAGAAAATTTACCTGAATTAAGAAGAAAAGCAACTGATATGTATTTAAAAGAAGCTCAAGATAGAAGAATAGGTATGGTTACAGCAGGATATAAAGCTGAGGGTGGCAGAGCTGGTTATCAACAAGGAGAATTAGTTGAACAAGAAGATGTAAACATTCAAACACCTCAGGGTGATGTAGACATGCAAGAAACAGTTGAAGAAAATATACCTTCAGACCAACTTTCATATGAAGAATTAAGATCAAGATTACCGGTAGAAATTACAGATGACATTGTAAAATTGTTAGTTAGTAGTGCTGCTGCTTTAGGAGATTTTGCACAAATTCAAACACAACAAGACGTTGATAATTTTAACGCTAAATACGGAGTCAACCTAGTCCTACCATCGGAGGCATAAAATGGCCGAAGACAAAAGAACTCTTTGGAGTGATATAAAATTAAACATTTTAGATAAAGGTTTAAAAGGTGAAGTAGCAGGAGATACTAGAGGCTACGGTACAAAAGAAATAAAAAAAGATTTAAGATCTCAAGAATTTCCTTTTTATACTAGATCTAAAAAGAAAAAGAAAGCAGACATAGAAAACTATAATGATTTTACTAAACTGCTTTTAGCAACGGAAGAAAAAATTTTTCCAGCTAAAAAGAAACCTGTTAAATATACGAGTGAAGGTGCATTTGATGCAATGTCTGTGTTGGGATTTACGAGTCCATTAACACAAGCATCTACTCTTGACAAACTTACTAAGCAACAAGCAAGTAAAAAGTTTCAAAGAAGAAAAAAATACGTAGAAGGTTATACTGACATTGCTACTCAGTTAATGAAAGGAACTGGAAACTTTATTCAGTCAGCTAGTGAATGGGTTTTAACTCCAATTGATTATTTATTTACTACTGACTTTCAAGAGAAATTTAATGACGCTATGGATAAAAGTTTATCATTTGCAGCCGATGAACCTGAAACCTTCATGGGAGATATTTCAAAACTTATTGGAGAATATGCGATCCCTATTTCTGCTGCTACTAAAATTAGAAATGGAGCCATGCAATGGAACAAATTAAAAAGACTTCAAGAATATAATAAAACTCATAAAGGATCTAAGATTGCAACAAGAATGGGAGAAGGTGTTTTCATCTTAGGTTTTGCTGATGCATTTGTTGGAAGTGGTGGACGTCCTGATATGGATAGAGGTATAGGTTGGGGAGCTTTAATAGGTAAACCAGGTACCGGAAGAATTAATAAACCAATTGATACTAAAGGTTTAACTGGAAAAGAATTAGCTAAAGCAACTTTAATTAATAAAGTTAGATTTGCTAGAGAAGGAGCTATGATTGGTGGTGGCTTTCCTTTAGTTGGAAAAGCTGCTCAGTTAGGAACTAAGTGGGTCGTGAAACCTGTAGTTAAAACAGGAGTAGGAATAACTCTTAAAGGAATGAAAGGAACTGTTAATACTGCTTCAGCTATTTTAGCAAGAACTCCAGGAGTTCCAGCTGTTGCTAAAGCTACACGAGATTGGACAGGAGCAGTCTTAGAAAAAGCAGTTGTACCTATGTTAACTGCAAACTTAAGAATGCCTACGATGAAAAACAAATCTTTGATTAGACAGCTTCCTCCATTTGATCAATGGAAATTAATACCAGAGACAACACCGGATAAAGGATTAAGAAGACTTAGAAAGTTTCAAGATTTTTTAAGTTATTTTTCTTCTTTTGGTAAATACAATGAAGCTTTAGGAACAATTGATGAAGCAGCAAAATTAACAATTAGAGCTAAAGGTAAAAGATTATTTAAAGTATTAGATGATATTAATAATTCAGCTTACAAATTAGCTCAAGGGTTTGAAAGAAGATACAATACTAATAAAACTTCTCCTGTTGGAGAAAAATATTTTG
>Ga0080013_1004062_pt1 | contig 14693 bp, 13 predicted proteins | sample ETNvirenome_6_85_FD_69236 | JGI IMG/M metagenome (GOLD analysis project Ga0080013, IMG submission 69236) | Marine viral communities from the Pacific Ocean - ETNP_6_85 (SPADES assembly) (version 2) | ecosystem: Environmental > Aquatic > Marine > Oceanic | place: Pacific Ocean | collected 2013-06-19
GTAGAATTTAGTTTTTTTTCTACGGTTGGCCATCACCTTACCACAACCGGTAGCTATTGCAACCTTTGTCGGTAAGACTTTTCCACCTTTGCTATACTCTTTTTCCCATCTCTTTGCAATATCGGGAAGATTAGCATGCATGTATTTTCTTTGCTTTTCAGATACGAAAGGCATTATTTTTTATCTTTACTGCCTATAGAACTAGCTGTTCCAAGACCAAGAGCAGGGCCACCTAATTTAGCCCAACCTTTTAATTTTGTACTTGTTTTAGATTTTGCATTCTTGTCAATATAAGGTCTACCAGATTTAGCAAATTTTAGTTGCACACCGCTTGAAGCTTCTTGAATAGCTTTTGATGATTCTCTATTAGCCCATTTTTCTAATTTTGTAAGAGCGCTAGCTTTTTTATCCGCCTTAAAATTTCTAGGATGTCCTTCCATTCCTTTGGCATATCTTCTAGCTGCACTAACATTTTTAGCTTTTTTAGCTTTTCCAAGAAGTCCTAATCCTTTTTTTGCTATTCCTATTCCAGCCATTATTTTTTTCCTCCGCCTCTAAAGATTTGAGTTCCCTTAATTCCAAAAACGCTCGCCACGACGAGAATCCATAAATTCGTGAACCATTTTGGAAGGTTAGAAAAATACTCAAAAAAGACATTTATCTTTGCCATAGCTTCCGGATCCTCTGTCCACACCGACCAGGCGAGCACAATTATCGGGAGTGTTAAAATCGCAAGAACGATCTCGTCCTTGTAATCGTTTTGCCTAGCTTCTAAAAGCTTGCCCTGGTAAGATTCCTCACCTCGAGCCATTTTTTCTGCATGCATTAATTGTGCATCAGACATAGCCATTTTAGTACGCTGTTTATTTGCGTATATTTTTGCTCCTGCTTGAAGAGCCATTTTTGCTAATCCGAACCAAGCCATATTATTCCTTTAAAATATAGGATATATGCGCGACGCGCGCAAAATTTCCTAATACCAGGTAGCGGTTTGCTTCCTAGCTTTACCAGTTCCTTTTACAGTAACCTTGTCTCCTTTTGGAAGTACGTTTTTTTGCATTCCATTAGCAAGAGATTTAGTTCTAGGATCCCATGCCAAGTTTTGACTTGGGATAGTAGCTGATTTTGCTTTTTTATAATTTTCCATAGTTCTCCTAATGTATACTAAGATTTAGGACCTTTCAAGGTTCTAACGTCCTTAGCTTTCATTTTATCTGACTGTAGCTTAACTTGAGCAGATAATAAAGCTTTATCCATAGTAGTATCAGCTCTTAATTCTGCTAGTTCCTCGTTTTGTTCTAGTTTATCTTCAGTCAAATCTCTGTTTTGGACTAATTTAGCTTTGTCCATATCAATTCTAGCTTCTGTCTCTTGAGACTTACGTGCGTTCTCCATAGCTTTTAAATCAATCTCTCTAGACTTAAGTTTAAGTAAAGGATCATGATCAAATTGAGAAGTAATTTTCTTTTCTTCCTTCATGAAGTCTTCAGTCATCTCTGCAATTAAAATTGCTTTTCTTGCTTCTATTTTTTGAGTTATTTCTTCTAACTGCGAAGCAGCTTGAGGATTAACTGGAGCTTGTTGTTGAAGCATAGCTAATTGTTGTATTTCATTTTTAAATTCTAATTGAACTTGTTCTTGAGCCATTAAGCTAATGTGTTCTAAACAGTTCTTTTGTAAGGAAGCCATTACTTGAGGTTGGTTCCTAACCATATTAGTTGCCATAAAATTTAAGTGAGCTGTTATATGTGCTCTGTGATCTTGACCAGGGAAAGCATTAAAAGGTTTCATAGCTAATGCATCAATATTTTCGATTGCTGGATCTTTAGGCATGTTAGGTGGTGGAGGAGGTAAAATCTGATCTACATTTTTTACTCCAATAGCTTCATACATTTTTCTGTAAGCCATATACATATTATGCATTTGAGGATTAGACATCGCTAATTGTAATTCTGTTTGTGCAATTGTAATCCTTTGAGACATAGAAAATATATTTGGATCAGCCACAGGAATAATATCTATCCTATCGTCAAAATCCATTTGCTTAATAATTCTTGCACCGCCAACAACATCATAAGGATATTCTGGTGGTAAATAAGTAGAAACTATTTTAGCTAATAATTTAAATTCACTTTTCATAGAAAAGAATAATCTTTTATGAATAGCAGACATTACTTTAGATCCTCTTTCCATAAGAGCCATAGTTGTCCCCACGGCTGCGTTTTGATTACCTTCTCCTACTTGTAATTCAGATATAGCTGCAAATCTTTGACCAGCTTGAACTACAATACCCATTAATTGTAATAAAGTAGTTGATGGTTCTTTATAAGGAAGAGGCAAGAAAGCATCTTTTAAACTTCCCCCAGGTGCATCTACGTCTTTAAATTCACCGGGTTGAATTGGTGATGCTTCATCTCTTACTCTTACGCCTCTTTGTTTAAAACCTGCAGGTAAATTAGATAATGTTCCTGCATCTAATAATTGGCGGAGAGCGACCGTTGCGGTACGACTCAATCCGCCAATCATATGTATTAATCCAAATCCATAGAATCCTAGTCCAGGCAGAAATTTGAAATGGACAAAGTATTCGACTCTCTGTTTCTTTGGATCATTGGGCGCAAAGTTCCTTCTTATCGAAAGAACCTTATTGCTACCTTCTTCAACAGTTACGATGTAGGGTAGCTTGATACCAGTCGGTTCCCCGTCTGGACCAATATCTTCAAAACCTTCTAGGTCTAAATTTACGTGGCACTCTAGAAGAGTATAAATAGGTTGTTGTCTTCCAGTTTTTTCTGTGCCTTCTAATTCTCTTTCCTTTTCTTTTAATTGATCTTGACTAATATTATAACCCGGAGGTCCTAAGTCTACATCAGAATAAAAGCCAGCTACTTGCTGTTTTCTTAATTCGTTTTCAGAAATTTTAACTCTATGAATAACAGCTTCTGCATCTGCTAAACTTGTAGCCGTGTAAGGAACAACGACATCTTCTGCAGGGACAAATTTAGAAACGGCTCTTCCTAATAATTCATCGTAGTAAACTTTTTTAAAAGTAGATCCTGCTAGAGGTAAATGAAATAACATTGAATCAAATTCAGGTTCGTATTCTTTCATACGATCCATGATTAAATAATTCATGTAGTTTTTAACTCTGTTAGATTGTTGTTCTTTTTGTGGGTTAACAACTCCTAAAATTTGAGTTCTAACCGGTCCATCAGCTGGTAATAATTCTTTGTAAGCTGTTGCTTGAAATTGTGTTACAGCTTCTGCTAGTACAGGGTGCGTGGCTCCCGAAGCACCTTGGAAAGGTTCACTTCTTAATTCATATTTAAATCCAAGTAGATCAAGACCTTCAATATAAGTTCTTTCCCACTCTTTTCTAGAATTTTTATAATCAACGTAATTTTCTTTAAGACGAGAACCAATAGGTGAGGTTACATCGTCAGGTAATAAATCTGCTAAGTTATCAAAATGACTTTCTGTGCCAGGTACGTTTATTGCACCAGGTTCAAAATTAATAGTTGCACCACCATCTTCTTCTGGTGTTACTTCTACGGGTTGTCTTTCAGTAATTTGCTCCTCGGACACTTTCACCTGAACATCTTCCGCGCCAGGAAGTTTTACTTCAGTTCTTGTGTTCGGGAGTTCTTTGTCTATATCTGCCATTTAAACTCCTACCATTCTTTAACACTATTTAATATATAAGACAAGCCCTCTCCTTGAGGCGCGGGTCCTGATTCAGGTGCAATAGCGTGTGGTCTACGTATCCCAGCTATACCACCGTCTGCCATCTTAGCCACGCCGCCTGCTATTCCAATTTTATCTTTAAGATCAAATCCACCCATATCATATATTGTTTTCCATTTCTGTTCAGGTGTATAACCCTCTTCTTCCCACCACCCTAAAGGTAATCCAAGCTCATCGTATAATCCTCCTTTAAAAGCAAAAGGGTCGTGAGGTCCTTTCCAATCAGGATCTCGTTCAGAAGAAATAGACTGTCCATATTTAGGATCCGCTTCTCTATAATCTAAAAACTCATCTCTCCATTGACCTTGTTTATGACGACCATAAGAGGGTGGTTTAACTTTAGGGCCTTGAGCTCTCTCATCTCGTAGACCTTTTTGTCTTTCCTGCGCAATCATGTAAGCATCATGTTGAGGAGTGCCTGGTTTAATGTTAATTTCCAACTTTTCCATTTTTTTCAAACTCTCATTTAACTCTTGTTCCAAACCTTGAATAATTTCAGGTCTAGCTTTAGTCCGTGGATTATTAGCTGCATCTAATTTAAGCTGAATAGAACTAAACTTATCATATTCATTCTCCAAAGCTTTTAAATTATCTGCATATTCAGCAACAGGATTTACTTTTCCAGAAGGATCCCATCTCGTTCCAATTAACTCTTCTTCAATTAATCTTTCGGGCCCTTCCCACACTCCTGTTTTAAAGGGTTTAATTCCATACTTTTTCCATAGCTCTGTATCTTTAAGATAATCAGGAACATATTTTTCTATTATTTTAGGAAGGAATAAATTTTCTCTTGCCTGTTCATGGCTCTCTCCTTGTTGTCTCCCATATCCATAAAAAGCAGCTTCAATAGCTACCTCTAAACCAGCTGCTAGAGGGTGATCTAGTCCAACCCCACTGAGAACAGTTTGAAGTCCTCTTCTTCCTGTAGTAAATATATTCTTTAAACTTTTGGTTTGATTGATCTTCATTTGTTTTTCAATGGATACTTTATTTCCATCGGCTAATTTTCTTTTGTGTTCGTTAATAGCATTTCTCATGCAATCGTCATCAACTAAACCTGCCTCATTGAAACCAATTCTTCCACCTTCGGCTCTTTTTACTGGACAATTTTTTCCAATTCCCTGGGCTTGGAAGGCTTTCCATATCTCCTTTTTCTGAGCATTAAAAGTTCCAGCAGGTCTTATAGGCTTTTTACCTGTTTGTGCTAAATTTTCTTTGTTTTTAGCTATTTGATAAGGAGAAAATAGTTTTCTTCCTTTTGTTAAAATATCATCAGCTAACGTTAATTCGTCCTTTACTAATGTTTTCATATCTTTATCAAATAAATAACCCATACTTTTTAAATAGTTTTGAGCTCCTACAGGCCTCCATTTACTGACATGCCCCGCTGCTTGATTTATTCTTCTTGATATAATTCTTAAATCAGAAAAAGGTTTAGTTGCTACTCCACTCTTATGATCAATACTATAAGGGAAATATTTCATACTGTAACCCGATCCTTGATTATATGCGTACCTCATAACATCTCCAAAAGTTGTCTTGTTCCCTTTTTTTGCAAACACCTTTTGTAAATTAGGAGTGAGATCATCCCATACTGGTTTGTTTTTTAAATCCGTAAGTTCATCTACTTTTGTCCAATATTCTTTAAAAAGAGGTTCTTGTCTGCCTGTCCTTGCAATATCCGCCACGTCATCAAGAGACGACTGAAGTCCATATTTTTTTGCTTTGAAAGGTTTAGTTGAATCATCTCTATATTTAAAATAAATATCGTCCTTATAAATATCTATGTTTTTTAAATCTGTTATTACAGTATTTTTGTTATCATAAAATTGAATTAAAGATTTTCCTGGCTCCGCCTGAGCATAGTGTCGAGCTGCATTCTCCATAATTCTATCAGTTGGGTTTAATGACCTTGTGGAAGCTGATTTTGTTTCCACTGCAGCTATAACATCATCTAGTTTCCAATCTTCTCCTGCGATCTTTTTAACAAATGCAGGTCTAGAAAGTCTCGTAATAATTTCCTTCATGTCCTGAGCTGGGGGATATTTATCTAAAGCTTTTTTAATTGCTTTAAAGTCATGTCCTGTTCCTTCATGAATTTTTTTTATAGGGTTTAATAATTCATCAGCAGATTTGCTGGGGTCATTAAACATGTTATCAAAATAATTGATAATGTTTTGTTCTACTTTTTTTGAACGAACTTTAGTAGGGTCGGTTTTAACCCATCCTTTTTCTTTTATATATTTTTCAGCGTCTTCAATTGTGCTAAAGCTTATGCGTTTTTCTCCTTTTTTATAAACTGAATAAGGGTTTGTCTTATTTATTTCTCCAGTACCTGTATAATTATTATGAACAAAAGTGGGAAGATTAGATTTTTTCCCTTGATACCCCTGTCTCCCTGGTCCAGGTTGCACGAGTTGTGGAACTCTTCCACCATCATCAAACCCCATTTCTTTTTCAATATACATCTGGGTTCGAGGTTCGAAGATGTCCTGAACTTGTTTATAATCTTGATACTGATCTGCTATAGGTTTCTCGGGTTTTGCTTCAGGGAGCACGAACCCCGGCTCCTGGTAAAACTTTTTAACGTTTTCTAATTTCTTAAGCCAATCCATTATTCCCCCAACATATGGGCAAGACCGCCTTTGGCAAATTCATCAGCTTCGTCAGCCCATCTTTCAGCATCAGCTTCCGCTCTGCCTTGAGCATATCTATCATCAAAAGCTTTTTTCGTACCCTCTACATTGTACTTGTCTACGTTCTTGCCTGTTGCATATTTTTCAACTTCAGTAAAATCAGAGCCGTGATTTCCATATGTTTCAGATACAGTTTCTTCAAATTTTATATTCTCTGCATCTCCAGTAAATTCTGCTTCTTCCACAACAAACTCATCTTTTGTTTTAATTCCTTTTTTTCCTTTTTTAGGCTCAATCCATTCGCCTTTTTCTAAATGAAGTCTTGTAGGTTGGCCGTGTCTTCCATCCTCCCATCCATGTTTGCCAAATCCAATATCAACTACAGTATCCCCTGTTGTTAAATCTTGTTCTACTAAAATTTTAGTTTTACTTCCAGGAAGTTCCGCCTCTTTAACAACTACTCTTTCAGTAGTAGCATATTGTTTGCTGACATCTTTACCTTCCTTCATTACTTTATCCACAAGTTTAGGAAACCATGCTGGCATTCCAGCTGCGTTAGAAGCTTCAACTGCTTTAACAGCTTTTGCTGCGGGTTTTGCTAATTTAAAATATTTTCCTAGAACTGGAATTGTAGCCAGTCCTCCTAGAATTTTTAAAAAGTTTCTTCTACCTTTGTTAAATCCTCCGTTGTCGAATCTTACTCTGCCACCATCATCAAATGATTTTTTAAAATGAAAGTGCATTAATGGATCTCCTTTTCCAATAGTAGGCCCTGCTCCTAAAGACCATCCTTTGGGACTATTATAATTAACCCCTAAATCAGGAACTAATCTTTTAAAGACCTCATCTTTAAATTGACCCAAAGTATTTCCTTCTGAAGGACCGTGCTGATATTGTGCTAAGAAATCTAAACCATAAGTAATGGGTGGCATTCCCACAGAACCACCTTCATTCATAGAAACTCTTCCACCTTGATTCAAGTGCAGTTGTCCTGCGATGCCGCCTGAGGCTTGTTTCGTTCTACTTGTATCTTTAAACATTTTTATAATCTCATCAGGGCTCATTCCTTTTTCTTGCATTTCCAAAGCTTCTCTCATGGTTTGTTTTACTTCTGCAATTCTTTGAGGATTCGTATCAGTTAAAATGTTTCTTATCATATTATCATCGATTCCTGGAAACTCTCTTCTTAATTCTTCTTCTGGAGTAAGAGTTTTAGAATCTTTAAACCACGGACTCCCACTCGCTTTCCCTCTAGCAATTTCTTTAGCTTCCCTACTTTTTGCAATTTCTTGAGCTTTAAGAAATGCTTCTTCTTTATCCACTTGCTTAAAATAATCTTCTAAAACATCTAACTCATCCATTTCATCAAGAGTAAACATTTTAGGGTCACCATATGCTGAGTCAGCTCTTTCTCTTAAAAGCTCTAATCTCCCTCTGCTACGTTCTCCTGCTTTTGGGTCTAATTTTCCAGTTTTGTAGTCATCATACATTTGTCGTACATAAGCTTTATGGTCTGTAACTGCTTTATCAAGCTCGTCTACAGTAGTACCAAAGTCATACCAATCCATTTCCCCACCATGAGGTAACTCTTCCATATAAAATTCTATTTCGTCCTCTGTTGGGGGTCTTTGTTTATCTGATTTTTTATAGACGTCATATTCTATGATATCTCTCCCCGTTTTTGAATCCGTGCCCTGTTGTTTAATTATAACTTCGTCTTTTTTAATTATGTTTTGTTTTTTAGCTAGCTTCTCAATTTCAAACAGGGATTTAGGTTTTTTACTACCTAACGATAATAGCCATTTTAATAAACCTCCGCTGGCCATCCCTACACGCGCGATGCCACCTTCATTCATAGAAACTCTTCCACCTTGTGCTTTACTTAAAAGATCCCACGGTAATCCTTGAGAAGCTGATGCAGCTTGCACCGCTTCATTATAAGACATTCCTTCGTCTATATACATTTGAATTAACTCGTTCTGACTTAGGGGACCTCCTTTGTCAAATCCAATTCTTCCACCATCAGCATAATATCTAGACGGTTCTCTTCCTTCAACTACAGCATATAAATCAAAATCATCTTTATTCTTTGTTTGTAGACTACCTAATCCTAAAGAAGATCCTTGTTGTGCATATCGTGGATAAGGATAACGCTCACTTCCTTCATGATAATATTCTCCACCAGGTTGAAAATCATCAACAGTTTTGTATCCCATTCCTTTTAACTCAGCTAAACCTTCTGGAGATTTTAAATATGCACTTGTCCATTTACTTCGTTCTCCTCTTTCCTGCTCAAGGAAGCCTTGTTTTTCTAACCAATCATGTCTTAACGCCAAATTTCTTTCGTCACCCATAGGTCCAAAAAACCTTGCCGCTCTGTTAGCCATTCCAATACCGGGAATAAAATCCATCCAACTTCCTTCACCGCCGCCGTGTTTAGGCTCAGATCTTGGGGAAGGTCCGTGCAATACAGCGTCTGGAACATTCTCACCACCACCGTGTCTTTCTCCCCCACCATGATGAGTGCCGGGCGACATAGAGGCTGTACCCGCTCTAGCATCAGCTTCGGCTCCTGTAAAAAATCCTCTTCTTCCATCCGGGTGTGTCATACCCCCGTGTATATATCCAATTCTTCCTCCTTCACCTAACATGTAAGCTAATCCGCCGTCTGCCATGCCTTTATCATCCCAATCCGTAAAATCCATTTCTAATTGACCAGTAGGTTCTTTCACCGGTTTTTTAAAAGGATTTTTTGTGGGACCAACTATTTTATTAAGTCTATCAACTAATTGTTTTCTAGAACGTTGACCCATATTATTAAACATCTCCCCTTTTTCAATTTCAGCTATATCATCCCAAATATATTGCTTTCCTTTTGGATATTTATTTAAATTTTTATAAGTTGTAATAATTTCTTCCATTTTCATGGGTTTTTTATCAATAGTCAAATATTTGTTATAAGCTATTTTAAAAGCCCCTTCTTTATTCTCTTTTTCTAATTTAGTTTTTAATCTCGCTTCCCAATCTTTAAGATCTCGTCTTCTGTCGTCCTGTTTTTTCACCGCTTTTTCAAATTTAGGATCAACGGGCGGTTTTTTCTTAGTAGTTTTAGCCGCTGTTCCAAGAGTCACATCTCCTTTTTTGATTAATTCATCAATTGCTATAGAAGAAGGCATTTTATATTTAAAAGGAACAATTTTTTGAGAGTCTCTAACTTTCTCGGCCGCTTGCATTCTAAGTTTTAAAAGATCCAGACCTGTTGCGTCTACCCCTTTAGCTTTTTTATAGCCGCTTAATAGTTTTTGGAGAACTCCTGTAAATGTTAACATTAATAATAAACCTTACGTTTGGGCTCTTGTTTTTCGTCTACATAATCTTCAGGGTGTTTGATTAATCCGCCCTGCCTGAAGCGCATAACCGCTTGAGTCATCGTATCGACCAAGTCGTCGTGATCTCCATGAGGAAAAGCTGCACATTCTTCGATAACTTCCTCCGCAAATTTTTGATCTGGCGCCCATATCATTCCAGACTCAAACATTGGAGCCACTGCATTTATCCTAGAATGTTTATCATGTCCTTTGCTTGGTGTAAAGGAAACAACTGGTATATCCATCTGTCTAAGCTCATACAATAAAGGTAGGCCTGAAGCCTTCGCTTCTACAATAACCGTCTCAGGTTGCCAATATTTATACTGTTGTAGTGCTCTTCTCCTTAATTCTGGAAACTCATATCTCCCTTTAACCGCGTCTAATAAAATTAAATTAGCTGCGCTATCCTCATTAGGGTAAAAAACACCCCATGTGGTAATAGCTGAGAAATCAGCGGTTTCCTTTTTAAGATAAGCGGTATCATAGGATTGAATAACATGCTGTAGAGGAGGAATGGTATCTTTTTCATAAGTCCTCCACCATTCACGTTTAATAATAGCTCCTTCATCAGAGGTCGGTTGTTGCATCCATTGCGCGTTCCACTTCTTAACGGGTAAGGTTGCTTTAACTTTTTCGAGTTCTTCCTTGTTCCAGTATTCGGGCCACACTGGTCCGTGGTCCATGAGTGCCGGAAATTCGACCACGGACCACTGATCGCCTTTCACTTCTTTTTGAGCTTTTAATAATTGGGCTGTTAAATCTTTAGTTGACCATCTTGTCATTACAAGCACGATTGACGCACCTGGCTGTAAACGTTGTCTAGGACCTGATGTATACCATTCATAAGCATTCTCTAAAGACTGCTCAGACATTGCATCTTGTTCCGAGTGTGGATCATCAATAATCAATAAATCCGCACCACGACCTGTTATTGCTCCACCAACACCAGCTGCGAAATACTCACCACCTTGAGCAGTTTCCCATCTTCCTGCAGCTTTAGAGTCTTCTTGCAAAGTTGTTTCAAAAATTTTTTGATATTCAGGGGAGTCAATTAAATTTTTTGCTTTTCTACCGAATCTTATTGCAAGTTCCCCAGTGTGGGTGGCTTGAATAATTTTTAATTTTGGTCTACGGCCCACCATCCAGGCAGGAAGGAGGTAAGACGCAAATTCTGATTTTGTATGCCTAGGTGGCATATTTACGATTAAACGTTTTAACTCGCCCGTTGCTAATTTATTAAATTTTTCTGCAATATGTCTATGATGGGACCCTTCTACAAATTCAGGCCATACACACTTAACAAAAGACAAAAAGTCATTCTTAGCTTTGTTCTGTATCTTTTTTTGTGCATGGAGCAGTTGTAGTCTTTTGAAGGTCTTCCGTACATCTGCAGGTAATTTTTCAATATTTACCCTATCTAAGTCCATGGTACCTAACATGAAAATGTTTTTATCAGCTAAAACAGTCTGAATCAAGGGGGTTTACTAAAAGCAGTGGGACCCCTTTTCAAAAAAAGGTGGGTGGGTGGGCCCGAAGGCTTCAAGCGTCAGATCCAATCTGGGTCCTACTTATAATCCATGGTCCGGGGTAAGTGATCCGTGATGCGGGGAGCGAGGAACGCGGCCCGCGCAGCGGGCCGCATGAACTGCGCGCCGCGCAGCGGCGCACAACTTGTAGTTGATGCGTTTACTGCATACCTTTATAAAAACTATTTATGTCTTTTTATTCTTATTTCATACTTGACAATATATCCCAGATAACATATGATGTCAACATGAAAGAAATAACTTGTAGTCATTGCGGATGTACACCAAAGCCAGATGAATGGTCTAGTGAAACATTGTGCATTGATTGTATAAATACGGAGGAATAAAATGTTGTACGTAGTTAAGTGGGTATTGTGTCTGACTGTAGCTGTGATGGGTATTATTATTATGATAGCTGACCCAACACATAGCAAGTTAGGTGCATTACTTGCATTCAGTGGCTTCATATTGTTTGGGTTAAGTTTAGCTCAAGCACATATTAGCACGTTTGAATAAACTTGACCAAGTTGCCAAACGAGTTGGTCCTGGCCAGGACTGTAAAAGAAGTCGCCACATGTTGGCGTAGCTCAGGCAACAAACTTGAGCCCTGATCCAGTTCATGAACGTGTGCACACTAGTAGTGCTGGATCTGGGGTCAAGCAACAAGCAACAAGGGTCGGGCAACAAGCACCCTTGACAACGGACCAGGGATACTATAGGATACAATTCAAAAGGAGAAATAATGATAATAAGAAAAAAACTCGTAAAAGAAATAAAGAAAACTAATCCTGCACTAGCTGCAGAGATTAAAGACATGCCATTTAAAGAATTTAAAATGCTGATGTTTGTTTTCAACGTTTGGTGTAGGTTATAATATGACAGCACTAAAAAAGAAAAGTGAGACCTGTGAAGAGCAGCTGCGCAGGATGTGCAAGACCATTGCAGAGGAGATAACTACTGGCTTCGAAGATAAGCCTAACAAAAGTTATACATACTTACATAAGTGGATGGAAGACGTTTACGATATAGAATGGATCACGCACAACGACCATACTTATAAGGCTGCGCGTCTGATGGTAGCCGGAGGCGGTCCCAACATATGGGTGAACACACAGACCGGCACCGTGGATGGATATTGGGGCTGTGATAAAGTCAGTCATGGCTTCATCGACAATATTGGCCTCGATGATCACCTGAGTGAGTTACATGGCTGTAAATAATACCAAACCGGAAGATCTACACGCGGCCAACACGAAGATATTCAAAGATCCGGGCTCCAAGCGCCAAGCAACAAGCAAAAAGCATCAGGCACCAAGCGAACCAAGGAACACGGCACACGGTTCAAGGCCCGAGCAGCAAGCATCAAGCGCTGAGCCACAAGCAACAAGGTCCCCGATCCGCGATCCAGGGTACAAGCAGTCCGAAAAAGGTTTCTCGGACCTCGGACCAAGGGTCCGAACTAAGATATAAGTATTCTCAGGATGAGTCTTATGCCACGCTATTTGGTGTGGTGAAAATCGGATTTTTTTCCCTCTGGTAACTTTAAACTCAATCGTAAAGAAATGATTATTTTTGTTGTATCCCAACACATCAGGCATGCCAATAAGGCTTAAGTTTTCTATTCTATTTAATATAAGTTGAGGAGATTTCTTTTTGAAATCTTGGTATAATTTTCTTTCTGGAGCCATAACTTTTTTAGAGTTACCTAGTAGTCTTTCTGTAGCTTTTCAGGCAGTATAAGTGATGACACTGTCATCGTTTTTAATACCAATCTATGTGCTGTGTGTCCTTTATGTCCGACAATAGGCACAGTATTTTCATGCACTTCCATACGTCTCACATCGTGAAGCTTACCATTTACTTCCACTAAGATGACAGCATTCTTGATTGCATCTGATCCCTTAGTAAATGTACTAAGAAATTGTTGTAAGTCTTGAACTCTCACAGTTGTCCATTCCTTCTGAGTCTATTAACATAGTCATCAATTTCTTTGGCAAGTCTATGATTATCCTCAGTAAGTTCTTCAATGATTCTCTTCTGACCTTCGATCTTATTCTCCAAAGCAACCTGGCCATGAACTTTCATTTTAAGATTATATACTTCTTGTCTCAGCTCACCATTAAGATCACGATGAACTTTAGATATACCCGTTAGCTCTGCTATTCTTTTCTTCAGAACTGTAATCTGTTCTTCCAGATCATTAGGTCCTCTATCTAATCCCTTTTGAATAGCCTCGTCCTCTAGTTTATCCATAGTCTTGGCAAATTCTTTTGCGTCTTTCTTTGTTGTTACCATTTATCCTCCTATCTTATCAAAATTTATTGTACCGTCATTAATACCTATATCTCCGGCAGGTAGAAATGTAGCTGCTACTGAAAATCTAAAGTCATTAGTCTTGTTGGATAGTATTTGATGAAATATATTCCCTGGGAATATTAAAACATCCCCTTTCTTAACAAGCTGTGTCCAATCACTTGAGTTGAATGGATTATAACTTCTGACTGGAACTGACAAACGATCTTGATGTTTGCTAGTAGTAAACTTGATGGCAAATTCATCAGCATGAGAACCATGCGGATAGTAAACACAGGTGTACCAAAAGTTCCTATGATTATGTGTTCCACTCCCACATTTAGGAGGGGTTTTGGTTGCCCACAAATTTATCAGTCTTAAAGTTCTGTCATATCCTAACATCTGACTAACAGCATGAGTAGCAAGAGTTTCTAGGCTGTGTTTTACCTCATTTAGTAATTTAGATTTTTTAAATATTTTAACACTGGTCGTCATATATACCGGTTGATCTCCCAGGTCTTTATAATCTAACTTACTTAGCTCTTTCAAAACTTTGTCATGATCCAAATCTACATTTTCATACAATATATATGCGTCAGGAAATAGCACTTGAAGCTGACCTTTATTTCTTTCACTCATAGTTGACATTATAGGATTGTTACTCTAAAATGTCAACTATGGGATTACCAAAACGATTAACAGAAATGCAAAAAAGATTCGCCGAATTACTAGTATTCGGAGGACCTGATGGACCTTTGACAAAAGCAGAGGCAGCCAAACTTGCTGGATACTCAGAAAAGAGATGTAGGCAAGAAGGATCAGAATTAACTAACCCAAAACTTAACCCCTTAGTGGCAAGATATTTAGGAGAATTAAGAGAAGAAAGACTTAAGAAGCATGAAGTTACTCACGCGTCTCATGTTGCTGAACTTGCTCGGATAAAGGAACTTGCTCTAAAGAGAAATTCTTTCTCCGCAGCTGTAAATGCTGAAACAAACCGAGGAAAAGCAGCAGGATTATATATAGACCGAAAAATAATAAAAACAGGGAAATTACTAGAGGACCTATCAGAATCAGAGCTAGAACAAAAAATGAAAAAAATATTGGATGATTACTCACAGATTATT
>Ga0080013_1004064_pt1 | contig 14689 bp, 29 predicted proteins | sample ETNvirenome_6_85_FD_69236 | JGI IMG/M metagenome (GOLD analysis project Ga0080013, IMG submission 69236) | Marine viral communities from the Pacific Ocean - ETNP_6_85 (SPADES assembly) (version 2) | ecosystem: Environmental > Aquatic > Marine > Oceanic | place: Pacific Ocean | collected 2013-06-19
TTTTTTCTTTTAGTATTTCCACGCTTACCTGTAACTGAAACTCCTTTTTGACCCCAATGTACTCTTTTGTATTTACCTTTTTTACCTGCTGGAACACAAGCCATCCATTTCTTACCTTTTCGGTCAGAACTTGCTTTACCTGTGCGCTTAGTACATCGGCCCGCCTTCAATAAATCAAACCACATAATTATTCACCTTTTATTCTAAATCTTCAAAATACCCTGTTGTAGTCCAATCCTTCATTAAATCTACAGTATATTTTTTTGCTTCTTCTAAGCCAAATAAACTTAACAATTCCATTTGATGTTCATGTCGGGCCATTCCTTTAATTAACTCATGGGGAATTGCAGCCCTTCTTGATGCATAATGACCAAATCTATCTACAAGTCTTTCATACATTGAATTACCTTCTTCAAAATAATTTGGTGCAAGACTATATGCTACATTAGTTTTCATACTATCTTGCCATCTATCAAATCGTTCTTTATCCAAGTTTGCAATTTCTTCTTTAATTTCTTTTACTTTTTGATTAAAACTTGTGCTACCTTTTTTATATGGATTTGTCATATCTAAAACTGAATCTATTTGCCGTCTAACGGATTCTAAATATTCATCTATATTATCAGCACCATACGCCCAATTTTTAATAATATCAAACCACATAATTATTCACCAAAAATTTTCCCGGAATTTTTTCAGCCTAGTGCTTCATCTGTTTCAGTTTTCATAATTCTCAAAACTTCTTCATTTAGTTTATGAATTTCTACATATTTTTTTGCAAGTGCTAATAAATAATCATGCATTGTGGGCCATTCAACAGGCACTTTACTTACTGCATCATATTTATCATGAAATTCTTGTATATCATCTAATGAAACATTATCCTCTACCTTTCCAATTAAATCAATAGCATCCATATACATTTCCCTATCTCTAATGCTAACTTCTTTTAGTATATCTTTCCACATACAAATCTTTATCCTTTTCTTTTTCAAAAATTGACCCGGCATTTTTTTGGCACTTGCAAATTTTTTTTATTACTTTTTAATCTATTTCCAGAATAAGAATATTTGTTTATTATTAAGTTCTTTTTTATAATTTGTTTTTAAAAATAAAGTTAATTGAAGTTTGCTTGGGAAATTCTGACCTTTAAAATAACTTAACCTTTTATCTGATTTTCTCTCTTCTAGTTTATTATACAATCGTTCATAGATAGTCCTGCTTTCTAACTTTTCGCCGTCTTTCATAATATCCTCAATAAATAATTGTATAGGGGCCGAAATTTTAGCCATAATGTTGTCTCCATAAATGTTTTAATTGAATTACCCAACATAGATAATAATACGGTTGTTGATTGGCATATCACTTCAACATATAATTGTTTTGTAGGCGAAACTTTTGTATTAACTAACAATTTTACTATTAAAATTAATAGAATTATTTAAAATTTAAAAAAAATCTACTGCAAAGACCCATATGGTTGTAAGTCTTTGGTATAACAACCCTATAGTATATTTATGGATATTAGGCATGGTAAAGAAAATAGCCTGTTTTGAGTGTAATGGTAATGGAAGAACAACAAGTCATATTGAACCGGATGGAGGTGGTTTTACTTCTAATGAATGGTCTGAAATGGATGATGATTTTAGAGAGAATTACTTTGCAGGTAATTATGATAAGAAATGTAATACTTGTAATGGAACTGGTAAAATAGAAGAAGAAACCTTTACAGAATGTATGTCCTGTACTGAACCATTTGAGGAGCCTCAAATTGAGCCATATTGTAGTGAATCTTGTTATTTGGCTGATTATAGGTGTAATTGTGGCAAACAACATTGTGGATGGTGTGCTTAATATGAACCCACGAACATTATGTGTAGCAGAATGCTTCAAAAAGACACGACATAAAATATATGGAATAGTCAATATAACACCATTCGGTGTATGTAAAGAGGCTGAATGTTTAGTATGTAATTCTATTGTGGAAGTATGGACAGATGATTTGGAGTATGATTAATATGAAGATTGACCCTAAAGATGAAGAAGTAGATTATGATGGCCATGAACATAAATGGGAATTTGTAAATATTAAATCTACAAGTGATTATTCGGGTGCGCCTGAATATGCATATAAACTATACCGATGTAGAATATGTGGGGTAGAAACATCTATTCTATATGAATAACGGCTTTCGGGCCAATATATCGCAAAGACTTTCATTGACCATATGGTTATATATCTTTGTTACATAACCTCATAAGATTATTATAATTTATAGGCATGAGAAAAATAACACAAGACGCAATAAGAGCATTTAACAATAATTCTAAGTTTAAGCGAGGCAATACAGAAGTTAGAATAAGTGGAGACTATGAGCAAACTCAATTAAAACTACATGGCAATATTATAGCATTTAAGAACAATTCAGGCACATATATCACTACCTGTGGTTGGCATACACCAACAACAAAAGAACGCCTTAACGGGATTCATGGTGTGCATATAAAGCAACGAAACTATATATTATATTTAAATGGAAAGAAGTGGGATGGTCAATTAGTTAAACTTGAGGACTGGGAATCAATTACCCCCTATTATGCTTAAACCGCCCTTCGGGGCCAATATTACACAAAGATTCTCATTGACCATATGGTAATATCTTTGTCATTAAACGTAGTGTCCCCATATGATTTACTTCTTAACCATAGGGTATGAGCAAAGAGCCTGTAATAATTGAAGAAAAACCATATACTATTGAAATTGGTCATGATAGATACCAAAATCTAATAATTAAAAAACTTAGAGTTAGTGGTGATGATTTAGAAGAAGTTATCAATCAATTAAAAGAGGCTTTAGCACAATTTGAGGGATTAAAAAATGAGTAAAACAATAGATGATAATATGAGGAAAAAATGGTTGAGCATGAATGAAAGAAAGTTATTAGCGGAGTTGAGAATTAATGATTAAGGTGAAAATAGCAGATAATACAGGACATACAGAATTGATGTATAGTAAGAACGATACTGAATTAATAAATTTATTAACATCATCATCTGACGCATGGATATTTGCTGATAATAAATTAGTATCTGCTAATGATATTGATTTAAACAGCGTTCAGACAATTGATATTTTGCCCCCTATGGTTGGCGGTAAATAATTACCTCTTGGTTTCCCAATAAAGGAAGGGGATTAAATGGCACACCTTAAAAGCCAGCCAATTGCTAATTAGGGCCGCCCTGCTTATTTAACAAAGATTAATACCATATGGTTAAGGTGCGTAGCAACTGGTCGGAGTATAGGTTTAGATAATATTAATGGTAATACCGTTAATGTATCATAAACCAAAATAATAGACCGTTGCTACAGTCATCCTTAACCCCGCCCTTTATGGTCTGCGAAATATAAAGTTTTAGTTCTGCCTAACCCACCTATTATTCAATACAATAAACCCAACATTAAAACATTATAAACTTGACCATATGGTTGAATGTTTAGTTTAGGATATATGAGAGTAATATGCTCTCATAATCCATAAATTAAGTAAATGTTACCTGAAGGGGGTGATGATGTGCGGTGTTAGTACTATACATAATTATTAGACATCGGCGGCATAAAGCCACCAATATTCTATAACTTGTATATTAATTGCTATTCGCAACTAACCAACACCAGCACAATAGCACCATATGGTAAGTAATCTTTGTCAATCTATACCCCAAAAAATAAAAAAATAATAGGGGCTAATGCAGTTAAAAAACTACATTAACCCCCATTTAATTGAATTAATTGCCCCCAACAGGACTTTAGCACAATTATTCTTTTGTGGCCTCCGTATCCGGTTTAATTCCACAAACGATTTTACCGCCAATAGTACCGTCTTTATTCAAAGTACCATCCCAACTACGCTTTGTAGTATCGGTTTTATCCGCTATATGATTTCTATATGCTTCTTCAAGCATATTTGATACTTGGCTCCACATATAATCTTGAAGTGTGTTGTCATCGTCAAATAGGGAGTACCCGCCTCTTGGCATCACTAAATCTCTAAAAGAGGGATGCTTCAAAGCGGCAGATACGCCCGCAACAAAATCCGCTTGTAACGAATCTTTACGAGCCAATACTTCAATATCAATTGAAGACCTGCGGCCTCTCTTAATTGGGTTATTTGGGCATACGTTCAATAAAGCCCGTAGTCCTTCCCATTGTTTCTTTCTATCATCTGGGTTCTCTTGAGCAGCAATTAATATTTGCTCAATTGCACCGTTATAGATGGTATCATTATTCTCTAGCCACGCATAGATACTTTCAGTATCTTGTGACCATTTTTCATCACTAATATAATTTACATTTTCCATTTTTTTACACCTTTTTATTATTCCTCACTATATCCTGTTGGGGACAGTCTATGGTTTGGAAGTATATCATATCTGGCCGCTACGCTTATTTACAAAGATAATACCATATGGTTAAGTTCTGGGGAAAGGATTTCCCCGGATATGTTTTAGGTTAAGGTTATATTAGTGCAGTATGCGCTGATGTTCCATTAACCAATTAAACTACTTAACCTGAGAAACCACCTATCTAAACTTTATAAGTTTAAAGGAAGGGCTGTGGAGAAGGCGGGGTTACGCATTGCGTTTCCCGCACCATTTTAATTTATTAGACATTAGCGGCATAGCCACTAATATTCTATAAACATCATTCTAGTTGCAAATGCAACTATCACTCACGCAAACTGTAACCATATGGGCCGGTTTAAGAATGTATGAAAGTTCTATGCTTTCATGCTCATTATGGCCCTGACGCTGCGCCAGCCCGCAGGGTTCGTGTTAAGGAGCATGAACAGAATTAATCCATTCATACATACCTAATGACTCACCATATGGTTCTATAAGAAATAATGTTTTTATTTAAATCTATTATATATAAAAATAGAATAATTTACAATAAGAAATTAACTTGTTTAAAAACACCCCCGGTGTCTTCTTCATATACTGTGAGTAGTAGTTACAAACTACTCTATCAAAAAGAACTATCTACCTATCAAAAACGTAATAGTATTTTAAAACTACATACTTATATTACACCTATTAACAACCATATGGGTTTAACTTTGTATAACCCTTATATATTCTAATTGTGTAACAAGTATTGCCCCAAAGGGTAGGAGAGAAAATTATGAATGAACAAGAATGGAATGACCGCATTGTTGGCCCACTACAAGAGGCTATTGATGCAGATGTGTTTGATGAAGGAACAGCCGTAACACTAGGCTATTTGGTTAATTTGGGTAATAACTCAAATGAAGCAGATTTAGTAGGTGTTGCTAAAAGCATAAAGGAACTATGTAAAGGAAAACCCGGTAGTCCTTTTGGTAGGAGGGGAAAACCACCTGCTTTACCGTCAGGCCCATTAGCAGTAGCCGACCAATTAAATGCTGATATTGTTGAAACTTTTTCAAATGCTTTCAACTCTAATGATGCATTTAGAGCAGTTATTCTTCGTCATGGCCGAAGCAAAGGTAGTAGAAATCATTTAGATGGAAATGCCTATGCAAGCACTATTGCTAAGTCTGCTATGACTGTCCTAAAAGACGCATATAAAATTGGGTCATGGGATGGTACATATGAAGGATTAGGCAGCCTAATTTCTGACGAAGAAGAGTAGTTGCCTATAGGATTAAGAAGGAAAAACAAGAAAAGCAAACAATGGAGGTCATAGGGGAGAAATCCCCTGTGGCTTCCTATTTTTTTATTTTTTATGGACATTCCTCTATATACTACGTTATATGACTCATTTTACCTATATTTACAATATATGTAACCATATGGTTCGGAGGGTGTCCTATTTTGGCCGCTAACGTAGTTAAAAGGTCAAATATACGGTTTATAGAATATTAGCGATAATATCGCTAATGTCTAATAAATTATTATAGTAATTGGACTCCTCGTAACCTGATTTCTTGGCGCAGCAGGGTTTGAACTTCCTTTAAGAAAGTTTGAACTTCCTTTAACAAAAGAAGTGTGGGTTAAGAGGTGACTACTCTATAAGCGGGCCGAAAAGTGACGACTTCAGAAGTTGATAAAAGAGAAAATCTGCAATTAGGCTTTATTTTGCGGCTTTTTGCCAAGCGTTAGTAAAAAAGGTAAGCGTTTAAGCCAGCATTTTTGGGGAAATCGTAGAGAGTATTAAATAAAATTTATTAGATATCAACGGAATACCCTTGATATTCTATAAACCATTTAACGGCATAAATGCCGCCTCTCTACTTGCCTCCATATGGTACAAGATGTTTTATTTTAATTGAATATCTATTCAACAGTTTATCTGCTTGTTAAAATGAAACATCGCCGTACCCGATGCTTCTGGTTTTAAAATATTAAAAAACATGAAGTTAAATATGGGTTTAAAAAACCCAAACTTCATATAATTTAAAAGAACCATATGGTAATAAAAGAAGATTATTAAAAACTTTTAATTCAAAAGAAGTTTATTAAAAAAAAGTATTTAAATTAAAGTGCTTAAACAGGGGTGGGCGGCTACTTATAAAGGACTAGCCTGACCATGACTACCCGAGCAGATTCACGACTTCGGCCACACACTCTTTAATGCCCTAAATACCAAAAACAACTTATAAACCCCATAGTTGATTTCTAACAATTATTTTACCTTTGAAAAATCACTATATTTCATATAGGGCAATTCAATTGAATATATACTATATAGTTATACTATAAAGATATGATATAATATATACATATATGATATAGAGATAAGAGGCTACCCCTGCTCAAGATGTTTGTCATATGTTTGTCATAGATGACAATAATATACTCTATCAAAATGATAAGGTAGTAGTGAAATACTAATATTTTTAATAATGTTTGTCATTATTGTCATTATTGTCATACTACTAGTAGTAGTAAGAAGATAGATAGATAGTATATAGGGGGGTATGGGGGGGGAGGAGTGATGACAAACATGACAAACATGACAAATATACATCTGTTGTTCAAAACTAAAGATTTTGATGACAATAATGTGACAAACATAATGACAATAATACAAGGTGATTAAAATGACACAAAATAAAATAAGGGCGAAATGCGAACAAATAAAGAAAATGCTATTAGCAAAGAATAAACAATATGGAGACTCTGTAATTAATCCAATTAGGTTATTTGCAAAAAGTGGCCCAAAAGAACAAGTAAGAGTTAGAATAGATGATAAACTTAATAGGTTAATTCAAGGCGACGACAGTATAGAGAGCGACCTTGACATTTACTATGATTTAGTTGGTTATTTAATTTTATTAATTATATTGGAGGAAAATGAAGATGAGCAAAATGAGTAAAATAGCATTATTGCACCAAGAAGGATATTCTGCTGAATATATAGCAACAGAGTTAAAAATAGATACAATCAAAATTAAGAACATAATATATGGAGTGAAATAAATGAAAGCAAATAGAGAAGATATAGAAAGAGTAAGGCTACGCAATTCAATGTACCAAATTGATATGCGTTTAAGAGCAAAATCAACCGGATACACTAATCCAAAACTTTGGATAGATAAATCGCCGATTGAGGGCAAAAGTCCAAAACAATTTGTTTGGGTTGCCTTTGATAATGGCGCACATGAACCTATGCTATGGGGAAATCTAGAAAGATTGGATAAAAGTGGTAAATGGTTGGAATATTGATTGCGGTATCCGCAATATGGGTTTTTACAGTAAAAATAGGAAAATACCTCCTCTCGTAAATAGTAAATTACATTTTTTTACGAACCTATTTTCCCATAACAACTTTTAAAGTAGGGGTTGGCAAGCATGGACAAAGCCGCAGGGCTTAAGCCCCTGTTCTAAGTGATTCGTGGGTTCAAATCCCACCCCCTACATTTTAAGTTGGTTAATATGAAATGTGAAATTTGTAAGAAAAATAATAAGGCATTATACGGTATTAGGTATAAAATATGCTATAACTGTATTGATGAGTTAATAGAAGAAGAAATGGAACAAAGGAGAAGATTATATGAATAAAGAAGAATATTTTAAATTATTAGTACAAGTGATGGAGTATTTAGATAATTGCTCTAAATCAGAATTAAAGTCATTTTCTATGTCAGTAGCAATGATGTTACCGCCAGAAGAAATAAAGAAAATAATGTCCATAGAGCAATTTTTAAGTGAATATCCTTTAGATAAAGATGTTCATGATATAATGATGAGCAGTAAATCCGAAGAAGAAATGTTTCAAAAATTAATGGATTTAGTTGGAGATGCGGTGTTTAAATATGATAACAGGTAAAGAAATATATAATTATTTAGAAGATGAAGGTTTTAGTCCAGATAATTATCGGGTGGTTAAAGACGCATTAAGTAGTATAGAATATGAATCATTTAAATTAAATGACTTTAATATTAATTATGAAGATAGAATCTTACACATAACTACTTGTTTTTGTGAGTTTTTTGGAAAAGAATCACCAGAAGTAAATAAAAAGGAATTTTACAAAATGACTAGTATGATGGCTTCTCATCATAAAATAGGAAGAATTACTTTTAATCATCAACCATTACATATAACCCTAGATTGGAGTATATACATATTAAATAAAAATGATTTTAAGAAAGTAATGCTTTTATTTCTTCATTTAATTGAAGTTAAAGAAACATGGTCACAAACTGTTTTTGATGTAATATTTAATAATGCATCATTTGAAGATTTGTATATGGAGATGGAAATATGATATTGGAGTTGGTAATTTATGTATAAGAAAATCGTAACAGTTGAAGTTACATATGATAGTGAAGAGACTTGGGAAAAATCTCTTCAAGAAATTAAAGAAGTATTTATGTTAATGAATAGCGTATCTAGACACGCACAAATAATAGGAATTGAACAAGGAGTGAATAATAATGAATAAATTAGAAACAAGAGAAGATGGATTATATATTGGAGACAAGAAAGTAATTAAAGGGTTTGAATCCTTTAGCGGCTGGTATTGGTTTGCAACAGAATTAGAACAAGAAGATTATGGAGGATACCCTCTTTGGTATGGTTTTGTTCAAGGATTTGCTAATGAATGGGGAAGTTTTTGGCAAGGAGAATTAAACCCATTAATTGAACAAGGTAAAATCTGGGAAATTAAAGAAATTGATTTACCCTATGCAGGGAGGCGAGATTGATGGAATGGAGAGATACAGATGAATATACTATAATGCATATGACGGGTTATGGAGAAAATATCTACAACAAACCGACTTTTAGTGATGCCATTAAATATGATGAATATATTGATATTCCAACCTTACTATACATGGCAAACTACTACGCAACGACATGGGGCATGAATGACGATATTAGAGAAATTATAGAATACTTGGGGGAATTAATATGAAATCAAACGAATTAGAAGAGTCAGCAGAAAAGGCTCGTAAAATTGAAGAAGCAATAGAAAAAGCAGAAATAGCGCAATATGCAGTTGAGGATGCTTTAGTATATATTACTGATTTTGTTGAGGAACCTCATGGTTGGGCTTCTGAAAATTGGTATAATGTTGTATGTCAATTACAAGAAATGTTGGAGTTGTTATAATGTCATTTAACAGGCTAACAGAATCTAAAACTAATTACTGCAAATGTGCATATGATGGTGTGGATAAAACACTATTCAGAAAAACTAATGGAAAACTATCTAGATATAAATGTAAAAAATGTGATAGTTTTTGGTTAAATAAAACACCAAGGAGTGAATAAAATGGAACTAAACGAATTTGAAAAAATGTGTCGCTACTATTTTAGAAAGGGCGATGAGCATTGGATTATTACAACATTGTTGGAATATCATAAGAGACTTTATGATAGTGAAACAGGTAAATATGAATATGGAGAGGAATAAAATGGAAATAGAATATAGAATAATAAGTGATGAATCACTACCGCCGATTGTTATTACAATGGATGATAACGATAGGCCCAAAGTAGTAATTAATAGATATCATCAGATTTGGCTTTCTTTGTATAGGGCCGAAATTGGTGGTTGTGCAAAAAGTTTGTTTGATGAAATAGTCAAACTATTAAATTCGCATTTAAGCGAACAAAGGGAGGTTGAAAAATATGAATAAAATAGGAAGAATTGTAAAACCAATGGTAGCAATTAGTGTTGCTGATAATTATGATGAAGCAAAACATGAATGGAGAGTAACTGGTGCTGTATGGGGTGGCCCACCTTTAGAGGGTCATCCATCTAATCACCCACATCAATGTCTTTGTGGTCATAAAATTTATTGGCATTTTGAAATAGAAAATACAGAAAATGGACTATTGGAAATTGTTGGGTCTGATTGTGTAGAAAATTGGATGGTATATAGGCATTTGACAGAAACCAAAAGAATTGACCCTTCAATTGTAACAGAAGAAAAAATCAAAGAATGGATGGGCAAAATGGTTATGGAATTAAAGGCAGAAGCATGGCAAAAAGAACATGGTGAGCATTTTAATGAGATTTTTACAGCAATAGCAGATATTGATTTAAGAGTAAATACTAATGTAAAGGGACACAGATACGATAGTGAAACAGGTAGATATGAACCCATATTAACTTTGAGAAAGAAAGGTTCTGGCGAATTAGGAATGGATTATAAAATGGCTAGTATTGTTTGGAGATGGAATCACCCAGATAATCCAAAATCACAGTCCATTAAGTATGGATTTCCTAATGATAAATTATGGGCAGATATGGTATTATTCTATGCTATGTGGCAAGATAAACTAGATTACATTGAAAAAGAAGATGCTAAACGTGCCAATAGAATACAACAAGTAAAGAACCAAAGAGAAAGAATGGAAATTTCACACTCATTAAGAGAAGATAGTAATGAAGATTCTTTCGCACAAAGTTGTGACTATTATGGATTAGAACCATTTGACCCTAATGTTGGGAAAAATCCTTGGGAAAAAGGATTCTTAGGAGATATGAAAAGAAGATTAATTAGAAACCAAGAATTATCTGAAAAACAGTTTGCAACATTAGTTAAAATTATAAAAGGAAATAATAATCCTGCTACAGAAAAACAACTTGCATATCTTAGGAAATTACAAGTAGATATTCCAGAAGATTTGACTGTTAAACAGGCAAGTGATTTAATAAGTGAGGCGAAAAATAATGAAAAATAAACAAGAATTAATTGAAGAAAATGAAAAATTATTAAAAGAACTAAATGATTTAAAAGGAGTCATTTGGGGAGTAATGAAAAATAAAGACTCTAAACTAGTTGAACTAGAAATGTTGGCTAAAGAATACGAGAAGGTAATAAATTTATTATCTGGTCGGCTGATGGCTTTATATAGTGGTGATGCGGTTAGAGAATTGCCGGAAACGGAGGAATTGAAATGATGAAATTGAGAATATTAAACGAAACAGGACATACTGAATTGATGGTGTCTGTTGAAGAACTAATTGACCAGATAAATGAACACCCTAGCCACTGGGTATCATTAGATGGAGAAATTATAGAAAGAAAGGCAGTACAGGCTGTAGATTGGGAAACCATACAATGTGTTGATTTAATACCTGCTATCGTTGGCGGTAAGTATTAAGACTCAATATGCTTCCTTTGGATATAGGGGGATTAATTTCCCTCTATATCCTTAAATGGAACGTGAGAGCCATGCTTATAGATGATGAAATATTTTTTAACCCTAATGTACCAGAAACAATATTGAAAGTGTTTGGTTGGGATATTAAAAACCCAATAGTACAAAGAGGGATTCTGTTTTTCAAGGCTGATTTTTATGATACAGGTTTTATATTAGCAGATAGAAAAAATGCAACTATAACTTCAGAAGGAGAAACACTTTTTTACATAGATGGTAAAAAATATACAGATGTTTTTGCTGCTGTAAATGAACTAGGCTTCTCTATCCTAGAATCAATCAATAAATGGGATTGGGAAATAGAGAAAGAATGGGTAGTGACTAAAAAAAATGGGGCATTCATAACTACCTTTTCTAAATTACATGAATGTCCATTGAAGGTGAGATGATGTTACCAAATGAGAAAGAATGGATTCAAGATTTATTAAAACAGAGATATTATACTAAGGATGAAACTACTTGGGCTGAAATATGCGAAAGAGTTTCAAAATTAGGAAGAACGAAAATAGACGAAAAGAGAATATATAATCATATGTTACATTGTGATTTTTTACCTAATAGTCCAACATTGTTTAATGCAGGTACGGGAAATGGAAATCTTTCTGCCTGTTATGTATTACCAATGGAAGATGATTTAGATAAGATATTTAATACTGTAAAACATACTGCTATTATTCATAAATATGGTGGAGGAACTGGTTTTGATTTTAGTAGATTAAGACCAGAAGGATTTGCTGTTGGAGGCACTAATCAAATTGCTAGTGGCCCCCTTTCCTTTATGCGAGTAATTGATGCAAATACTCAAGAAATAAAACAAGGAGGAAAAAGAAGAGGGGCAAATATGGCAATTCTTAGAATTGACCATCCCGATATAATTAAATTCATTAAAATGAAACATAAGGAAGGCACACTATCTAATTTTAATATTAGTGTGGCAGTTACAGATGCATTTATGGCAAATCTGCAAAAATATCCTAATGATTTATTCCAAACTAAATTTGGAGGAGAATCATATCATATTTCAAAAAGTAATGATACTTGGACAACTGATTTAAGTGAGGAAATTTATTCTAATTCAGATGTTTGGAATTTAATTTCCCAATCTGCATGGGAATGTGCAGACCCCGGACTTGTTTTTATTGATAGAATTAATTCAAGGACTCCTGCGGGATATTTAGATGAAGTAACTATTAGAGCAACTAATCCATGTGGAGAACAACCTTTACCCGATTATGGTTCTTGTAATTTAGTAGCATTAAATTTAGGAAATTTTGTATCCGATGGTGAAATGGATTGGGAAAGATTACAAGATGCAGTTAAATATGCATATAGATTAGCAGAAGCAGTAATAGATAATAATGTATATCCGATTAAAGAAATTGATAAGTATAGTAATACTTACAGAAATGTTGGCGTAGGTGTTATGGGATATGCAGACGCTTGTATTATGTTAAATATGAAATATGGCTCAGAAAAAGCACTAAATTTTGGTGAAGAAGTAATGAGATTTATCTATAAATGGTCACTAGTAGAATCAGTAGAATATGCTAAAAGATTCGGGGCATTTAAAGGATGGAATTATGAAGACTATGAATTATTAATTGATGGCAGACAATTACCACCACAAACAAGAACAGCATATAAGAAAACAGGATTGCGAAATGTATGTTTAACTACAATTGCGCCAACAGGCTCTATTGGATATATTGCTGATTGTTCAACAGGAATTGAACCGCATTTTGCAGATAAGATATTTAGAAAGGATGAATCGCATCCCGAAGGAGTTTGGATTACTTCTCCATTAGCAGAAAAATATCCAGATTCTTTTATATCTGCAACAGAATTAGATGTTAAATCGCATATTAATACTCAAGCAGCATTTCAAAAATATGTAGATAGTGGAATTAGTAAGACTATCAATATGTCAAATGAAGTAACTGTTAATGATGTTAAAAGAGCATATATGTTAGCGTGGGAATCTAATTGTAAAGGTGTAACAATTTATAGAGATGGGTCAAAATCAGTCCAAGTATTGAATACAAGTGATAAAACATTTGAGCCTAAACAACTTGATGATATATCAACAGCAATTAGATTTAGAATACCGGCAGAGGGATTAGAGAATGAACACGTCTATATTACGGTAACTCATGATGCTAATGAACAGCCAATTGAAGTTTTTGTAAATTATCCATTTTTAAATAGACCTTCGGTTGAACATACTCATAGAAGAGAACAACTTGATTCTATTTCTAGATTAATTTCTATTGGTTTAAGATATAATATTCCATTAGATAATATAATTAGTCAATTAGAAAAGAGTAAAGGTTCAATGAAAGGAACAGTAGCATCCATTTCAAATGTATTAAAAGAATATGCGGCTAGAAGTGGTAATCACTATACAGAAAATTGTGAAGAATGTAATGATGGTAGTATGATTTTTCAAGGCGGTTGTGCTACTTGTGATTCTTGTGGTCATTCTGAGTGTGGATAAAATGCTTTTCAAAGATTGGGATGATTTTATTAAAATTGTATCCCATTGGGATTATCATTTTAACTATGATAAAGTTAAAGGGTATAATGATAGACATAGAATAAGAAAAGCACTACAACTAATCAGATATGATTTTTATGAGAAGAATCAAACTGGATTATTTAATCAATGGTTAGAAAATAAAGTAAATGAAACTAGAGAAATGCTGGAATATTATGAGGTTAATTCATGAGCGACCCTAAATATGTACCTAGTCGTTGGTCTAGGGATAATAGGATTGCAACTAGTTGCAGAATTTGTGGGAAGCAATTAACCCACCCAACAGAAATGAAAAATGAAATGCATGATAGATGTGTAAAATTACATAAAAGAAAAACATATGGAGTGAGATAAATGACATTTAAAATATATTTACCGGGAGATGATGGAGAAGTCGTTATAACATATTTGAGGATTGATGATATGGAAGTAAGAACATATTGTTCTCCCGTAAGTTTTAGAACACACTTAGAGCCAACAATAGCATCTATCAAA
>Ga0080013_1004065_pt1 | contig 14688 bp, 26 predicted proteins | sample ETNvirenome_6_85_FD_69236 | JGI IMG/M metagenome (GOLD analysis project Ga0080013, IMG submission 69236) | Marine viral communities from the Pacific Ocean - ETNP_6_85 (SPADES assembly) (version 2) | ecosystem: Environmental > Aquatic > Marine > Oceanic | place: Pacific Ocean | collected 2013-06-19
GGGTCAGCCGTAAACACCGTGGGGGTCGATGGTAGCCGACGAGGCGTACGTGTGGGCGATAGTCGCGGTGGTACCACAGGAGACGCGTGTGTAGGCGAGTATATTCGGGTTCGATTCCGTTTACAGCCGCCCCTGGTCGGTTCACCTCGATGCGGCCAGATCTGCGGCAAAACCAGATACATTGAACTCAATTAAGCTGATTAAACGCCATAAAAAAATGCGCGATAATGGCGCTTTTCATGTATTTGCCCCAGGATACGACCGCGAATAAGCGCCGCCAGACGCCCAACAGACGCCGCGATAAAGCGCCGCATATTAAACGGGCGTGAATTGATTACACGGCATTGTATGCGATTGCCTGGCGGCGTATCATTACCCAACCTATCGCCAAGCGCCGCTGTCGCCGCCCGTAGCGCCGACCGCACACAAAAGCGCCGCCTACCCATTGCAAGGGCAAGCGGCGCTTGTCGCGGCGTATGAGGCGGCGTATTACTTTGCGCGTATCTCGAAACCTAAACGGCGCAGTTTGCCGTTTAGCTCTTCGCCGCCGCTGAACTGACTGACGGGTATACCAGCGGCGGCGCTTGCTATCTTTTTCGGCGGGTATTCAACGCCGTCGACGACCAGCACAAACTTCTGGCTTTTCGCCGCTTTCCAATCGTCGGCGCTTTTGTGCTTCTTCGCTGCGGCAATAACTGCCTTGCGCGTTAGTGTCGCGCCGCGTAGCGGCACCTGGTCCAAATAATCTTTACCCATTGTTTCCGTCCTTTCTTTGTGCGCGTACGGCGCAAAGCCACAGCAAGATAAACGGCGAAGCTTCGACAAGTGCTTCTATCCACCCGCCCATTAGCTTGCCGCCTTTACTGCCGCCGCTGCCGACCGCACAAACTGAAGCGAATAGGTTAGGTGGTAGTTGTGAGGTACCGACCGCATTGGCAATTTGGTATAGTCGTACCATTTGACGTCGGAGAATTCGGTAAACAATCGCGGAAAGATCCTTTCCCACTGTATATCCGACGTTCCATTTAGCCTACACGCCGCTTGCTTGCCTTCTCTGTCCGCTTTGCGACACAGCGCGGCGACATCTTTCCACAAAAGCTTTTCAAACTCTGCGCGGTCGTCGTTGAATAAATCGGTACGCCGCATCCGTGCCGCTTGAACATTCGCGAACACTCCGCGACCGCTTTCATCTAAGCAAAACTGCCAACAAAACTTGTTGTTGCTGCCGTCGTTAACGGTCGGCGCTTTCTTCGCTTTGCCTTTCGAGCGTAAACCGACCACAACATTAGCGGCGTCCAAAAAGCGGAAGTCGCTCTTGTCGCCGTCTATGACGTCGTAACCCCAAAAATACGGCGGCAATTCCTGACCTTTTACGGTGTCAAAGATAACCGCGACATTGCCGCCCCTATCCAACCATTCAGCGGCGTATTTGTCGTTGGGCTTGTGCGCCATTGCACACAGGTTTTTACCGCTTTTGGTATACGGCGCAAGGTGCAAAAGCGCCGATGTGTAGCGGTCGTCTTTCGCCGTCTTAGCATTCGCGGCGGCAGGCGTCAAAAGCTTATACATGACTACGCCTCCTCGTCGATAATAAGGCCTAGCCAGACGGCGAAAATTTCGGTCGGTATGGCGACTAGCCAGGCGGCGCTTTCTATCTCGAATCCGACCGCTGTCAACGTCAACAAAGTAAACATAGCATATACTCCTGAATTAAGGTGTAAGGTGTCCACGTATGATAATATAAGAGTATCAATCGCACAAGCGGTATTTTTGCCGTCTGGCGTCGTTTATTGTCGGTCGTCGGCGTCGGTCGGTCGGTCGTTTTGCGCCTGTATTTACTGGTGTTTATCGCTTCTGGCCGCAGTCCAGGTCAAATCATTTGGATTAGATTAGATTATCGAGGGCCAGCGAAAATATTTCTTGACAATTCGATTCGATTAGATTATCATTCTCACATCACCTTACACCTTATCAAGGAGATGCCACATGGCACGCAGCACGCAAAATGTTCTACCAGCCGCTCGTCAGTTGGAAATGATCGGCGGCCTGCCGACAATCGAGACGCTGGCAGAATGGTGTCCAGAGTTGAAAAACAAGACGCTGGCAGAGATGGAGGGGTGGAAGCATGAGGCAGACGAGGCTGGCGAGTTTTACCCCTGGCAGGACACCGATCGCGACGACGACGAGGACGGTGGATGGCGGCAGACCGCATACGCCATCAACTACGAGATAGAGGACGGCACGCTGTGGATTGTAGCGATGAGTGTGGATCAAGACCGTGATTGGGATCATGCATATTCTGCTGACTGCGCTAATGCCGATGAGTATCTAGAGTTTTACGATTCGTATATCGACTGTCACCGGCAGGCAGAGTCGAGTCAACGATACTATCAGTGGATTGTGGACAACTGCGGCAAAGACCCCCTGGACTGGATCTTCTCGTCTGATCCGTACGAAATCATGCAGATTGCTCAACGGTCGCTCGACCAGCACCCCAAGCAAGCCCGCCGGTTTGCGATTAATCAAGCGTTGCGCGTATTTGACGACACTGCGGTCGGTCCTGTCTGGTTTCACATCCTGCACGACGACGACACCGACACCTACGGTCGACTGCTGCCGACACGCATCGGCACTTTCTTCGCTAATGGCACCTGGCCCGTCACGATAGACTCCGCAGACACCCTGGTTGGACCGTTTGCAACGCCCGACGAGGCAATGGTCGCCTGGGCGCAGTCTAACAACGTAGATGTCGCCGGACTCTATCACTACGATCCAGACGCATAGGAGAACTAGCCATGGCACGCAGCACGCATATCACCTACCGCATGACAGCCGTTCAGCGCGACTGCTTCATGCGCGTCTTGGCGAACTGCCACGACAACGAGCATGACAAAAGCGGCATGGGCGACGACAGTTGTTATTCCAATCAGTTGCTAGACGAGGTCTGGCAGATGGCAGAATTGCTGGACGCTGCCCCGACCGTCAACGGCAAAATCGTCTGGCGCATTCCGCGCTGGTTTCCGCTGGAGATGGTCGTGGAGCAGTACGGCCCCGACAATCACCGCGAGGACGACGACGGCAACATGGTCCTCGACGTCTACGACCAGATCGAGCCACTACTGTATCAAGAGCAGGATGCTCTACAGTCGGCGCTCGTCGCGCTCTACACCGCGCAGGAACGGTATGAGACCATGGGTTTCTACGACGACGCCGATAACGTCGACGAGGTAGCGGTCATCGACCGCGCCATTGCCGTCGTAAAAGCGGTCGTCTCTTTTGAGGATGGTGCCGAATGACCGTCGTTCAATTACCAACTCAAGACGTCGCCAGCGACTACAACGACGTCCTTGCACCGTTTCTCGCCGGTCAACTGACCGAACAGACGCGCAAAGCCTACCGCAGCGACCTGGCCGCGTTTTTCGGCCACGACCACATCACATTGGACGACTGCCGCCAGGTATCGTACGCGGATGTGATTGCCTACCGCAACAAGCTGTCCGACGCTGGCGCTAAACCGGCGACGGTCAACCGCAAGCTGTCCTCGATTAGGGCGCTGTTCCGCGTGCTGGTAGCGGCTGGTGTCCTGCCTACCAACCCTGCCGATGCGGCGCTGGTCAAAGGATTCAAGCCGCAGCGGACACTACGCGGCAAGACGATTAGCCCCGACGACGTCCAGCGCATCCTCGCCGCTGCTGACGCCGAAACCGGCGTGCGTGGACTACGTGACCAGGCGATGCTGCGGACGCTACTCTACGCCGGCCTTAGGCGCTCTGAAGTCGTCGCCATGCACTGGTCGCATATCCACCAGGAAGGCGGTCACACCATCCTGGCGCTGCCCGACACCAAAAGCGGCGTGCCGCAGTCGGTTAAGCTCTCGCCGGTCGTCGTATCGGCGCTCAACCGCTACCGCCAGGCGCTCGACGCCGCTGGCTTTGATTGCGACGCCGTCTGGATTAGCCTGACGCGCAACAAGGGCCAGCAGATCTCCGGCGACACTGCCTACCGCACCGTGCTGCGCTACGCCGACCGCTTCAACATCGCCATGACACCGCACTCGTTTCGGCATACCTGCGCGACGATGGCGATGGAGGGTGGCGCAGCACCGCAGCAGGTCCAGGGGCATCTGCGCCACGCGTCGGTCAACACGACGATGCAGTATTTCGAGGACCGCAACATGATGGACGACAATGCCACCGATTATATCACCTTACCCCCCAAGCAGGAGCAATAGCCATGGTATCATTAATCAATAAGACCGGCAGCAAGAACAACGGCAAGGAATCGGCACACCGCATCGGCAATCATTCTTGGCGCTTTCACCACATCAATTTCGGCAGCTACAACGACGGTCATCGCGGCTGGATGGTGATGTATATCGACCAGGCACGCAAATTTGTCGAGGAGTTTAATGATGCCGTAGAGGTAGACGGCTTAAACCCCAACAATCTGGATCTGTATTTCGAGCTTGAGCCGGAACAGGCACGCAAGCTGGGCGAGGCGTTGATTGCCCACGCCGATAACGCGACCGTAAAGCCATGATCGTCGCCTACGTCAGGACGGCGCGACCGTCTAAAGAGGCGCAGCAAGCGCAGGAGGACGAGATAGCGGCAGCGATGGGTCCGATAGACCGCGTCTACCGCGACACCGGCAGCGGCCTGACGACGCACCAGGGGCTACGCGACGCCATCGACAGCCTGGCCGCCGGCGATGTGCTGGCGGTCGTAGCAGCAGATCGATTGGGCCGGTCGGCAGCCTTATATCAGCAGACAGTAGCAGACATCCATAGACGCGGAGCGACGCTCAACGTAACGACATTGAGCTTGGAGAATCAGCCATGCTGACGATTACGACGGTCGGCAACCGCTTGCAACTGGTGGACACCAGCGGCGATGGCGGCGGCCTGGTGTGGACGATTGGCGACCTTTGGCCGGAGAAGGCCTTAGAGGATGTGATAGAGACGGTCGTGGCGTTTTGCGACGACCATTACGAGCGCGAGGAAGGATGAGATTGGATAACGATAGATTAGATCAGACGCCAGGCCAGCGCATCAAGGCCGTACGCGCCCAGTTGGGCCTATCGCAGCGGCAGTTCGCCAAGATAGTGGGGGTGCGGCAACCGACGCTGGCAACGTGGGAAACCGATAGCAAGGTTCCTAGTGAGATGGCGCAGCGGTTCGTCGACCTCATTGGCACATTGCAACCTGGCATGGATTGGATTAGATTGAACACCGCGTCATAGCTCTTTGAGTTATGGTGTAAGGTGTAGCGGTCGCGGCGAGATCTTCTCGTCGTGGCCGCTTTTTTTTGCCCCGCAGTTGTACATTGCCGTTCGCTTTCTGCCGCATTTTCGACATAGCACTGCGCTGTTTCGCCCGTTTTACCCCCCAGCTTAATTATTTTCGATTAAACGGTTGTGCGAATGACCGCAAATTCGTACAGTATACATGTGTTCAGGTAGCGTAATGTCGTTACGTGCAAAGAATAGTCGGATTTTGTACTCGATCTGTTGTTGCTTATGGTAAATAATAGTGGTAAACTATCGGCATCAATCACGAGGTGATGCTATGATTGGCAGATCTGACGACAGCAACAGCACCGAATGGCTCGACGATTGGATTAGGCAACGCCTGGCGGCGATGATCGATAGTGCGGGTCTGTCGTACGAGCAAATAGCGACGGCCACTAACCAACCCTACAGCAGAATAAAACGCTTGGTGGGCGGCGAGGCGCAGACCATTGACGCGTCGCTGGCGGCCGCTATCACTATCGCCTGCCACCGCGCACCGCATGAGCTATACGACCGGGGTGTCACGTTTCGCCAGGGCCGCACGGGCGTCGCCAGCGTCGACAAAATGTTGGTCGCCTGCTACAACGATACGAGCGATACCGGTATATGCACGCTACAGTCCTGGGTGACAGACGACTACCGACTGCTATGCAGCGCATACGACGAGCCGACGGTTTCGGAGGAGATAGCGCCCGTGCTGGTCGATGTCGATCCGATAGTAGCGCCGGACCTGGACGATTTGCACCAAAGTCCGAAAATGACGCGCAAGGGCATGACGCTCAAAGATGAAGTGAGAATCAACGAGCAGGCAGCGAAAGACACCGGCACGCGCAAGAGTTTGACGCTCGTAGATGTCGATGTCATCGATGACATGTTGTTGTGGGTGCAATACAACATCGACGAGCTATATGCCGGAGGGCGTGACACGTATATACGACGGCAGATCGTAGATCTAGTGACTCTGGAGCATCCGATTAGTAGATATCGCAGCAACGGACGACTCAAGCCGCGTATACGCCGCCGACTTTGGAAGGAACTGCGCGAGGGCGCTAACGACGTCTCGCATTTTGCAACCGATTTTGAAGGATACGGCAGACCCATCTGATTACGTAGAAAGGCAAGAGCAGTAAAAAAACCGCTGTCGAGGTTGCAGCCTCGACAGCGGCGAATACAAAACCCCCCTAACCGCGAAGAAAGGAGACTTTTGTGCCTTCCAAGTTACCGCACAATCGTTCAGTAGTCAAGCATAAAGGTCGTGATGCGGTCGTCTACGACCATCACGGCCAGCCCATTCCGCAGAACCTCTCAAAGCACCTGCGCCAGGCACAAGGCACCAGCCGCTGGAACATCTGCGGCGGTGCGCTGCTCGTCGTCTGCGCCGCCGTCCTCGCCGTCCAGATACTGCCGACGCTCGTCGCGGAGGTTTGGCGATGACACAAGCCCAAAACAATTACCCACCCAAACTGAATTTCCTGCCGAATACGCCGGTGCAGGTCTACTTTCCGTACGGCGATTACAAGATGATACCGTCGCGAACGGAAGGCTGGCAGGAGTCGTACAAGTACAGCACCGAAGTCAACGACGTTACGCATACGCTCTTCGCCACCCCCGGCCTGCACCGCGAACTCCAGATCCGCAGCATCGGGCCGCAGTGCTACGTCACCATCACCAAGGCCGTCGAACTCGATGAGAACAACAAAGAGATCACCCGCTGGCAGGTGCTTAACATCGATGGCACGGAGCGCCCTGCTGTAGAGTTTACACCGGAGCCGCCTGCGGCGTCTCCTGCTGCCGCTCCTGCTGCCGCTCCTGCTGCCCCCAGCGCCCCTCAGACGCCGCCTGCTGCGCCTCAACCGCAAGGGGCGGTTATGGCTGCTCCTGGGTCGCGTGAGGACGCCCTGGAAATCTGGCGCGGCGTAGCGTCGGCCGCCAAGCGGTGCGTCGCCCAGGCAGAGAAGATCTACGCCGACCTCAACTTTGAGATCGAGCGCAAGGTCGAGCCGCATGAGATACAGGCGCTGGCCGCGACGATGATGATCCAGTTAAGCCGCAGTACCGATCTGACGCTGCTGCTCAAGCAGGAGACCGCACCGCCGGCACCAGCACCACCTCCACAACCCCCAGCGGCACCACCGCCACCCCAGGAAGCACCAGCTAACCCAGCAGACGACGACCTGCCGTTTTAGCCATGCAGGAGCTAACCGTCGACGGCAAGATGCCGGACTTCAACGCGATTTCAAACGCGATGAAGGGCCACTGGTCTGCCTATTCAAAAGAGAAGCGCCGCTGGACCGACACGGTCGTGTGGCTCTGCAAAGAGGCCCAGCTGCGATTCGTCGAGGCACCGGTGATGCTGGAGTTTACCTGGTACGCCAAGGACCGGCGGCGTGACCCCGACAACATCCGCAGCATCGGCAGCAAGTTCATCATCGACGGCCTGGTCAAAGCCGGGGTGCTGGCCGACGACGGTTGGCGCAACATCGTCGGCTTCAAAGACCATTTCCAAATAGACAAAGAGCGGCCGCGTTGCTTAGTGCGGATCTGGCCGCAGGAGGATGACGCATGAACAACTACATCGACAGCTTGCCGTTGCCGCCGGCCGACGGCCAACTGCCACCGTTCGACCAGTTGTCGCCGGACGAACTCAACGCAGAAGCGATGCAACTGTCGGCCGCCGTCGAACAAAAGTTGGGCGTAAAACGAACAGCAGCAGGCAAGCGCGGCAACCACGCGACGCTCGACAGAGATATCGGCGCTCTATTTGGGGTGTCGAAAACCACCTGGTCACGATTACGAAACGGCAAGCTCTGGCAAAAAGAGAGGCGCAACGACAACCGCCTGAAATACCGAAAAATGCGGCATGAGATGCACGCGTTTGTTACTGGCGACACCCCCAAGCCAGAAGCGCCAACCGACAACACAACGGTGACGCCGGAAACCGAAAACGTCGGACTCAACTTCCGCGTGCCGCCAGAGTTTGCACGCGAGTTCAGAGTCGCAGCGGCCATAGCCAACCAAAAGCAAAACGCTTTCCTGACAACTTTGCTGGACAAGCATACCACTGCGCCGACCAACGGTGCGACTGCGCCGGACGACCAGGCGATAGCTAAGCAGTTGAAGCAATGGTTAGACCGCGTCAAATGCATCGAGGACCGAATGGATCAACTGGAAGCCGAATGGAAGCACAAACTACGACGCACGCTCGTACGATACGACGCCAAAAGCGACGCCAAAAACGACGCGAAGGCGAAGAAAGAACTCGATGCACTTAAGAAGTCGCACGAAGAAGCATTAGCCGCCGTCAACGACCGCCTCGACAGTCTGGCGAAACACAACAAACAACTCCAGACCGCCTGGTGGAAGAAGTATCTATGATCTGCGTCAGGCTGGAAGCATCGACAGAAAAAGAAGTAGTAGTAAAGCGCGACGACTATCACGACCGCTATCCTACCGCCGGCTGGTCTACGACGTTCGACCCGCCGACGCAGGACGGCGACGGCAGCTGGTACTGTGTCGGATGGCGCGGCGATCACTGCGACTGACATGACAGATACACGCATAGAGCATCTGGTGTTCTTCTCCGGCGGCATCGGCTCTTGGGCCGCTGCCAAGCGCCTGGCGCTGCGCGACGACGTTGACGCCCTGACGCTGCTGTTTTCGGATACGCAGATCGAGGACGAGGACTTGTATCGCTTTCTTGACGATGCAGTTGCCAACATCCGCAAGACGGCGAAGGTCGACTATGTCACCATCGCTGACGGCCGCGACCCCTGGCAAGTGTTTGAGGACGTTGGCTTCATCGGCAATACCCGCATTGACCCCTGCTCTCGCATCCTCAAGCGCGAGTTGATGGACACCTGGCGCGACGAACATTGTGACCCCGAACACACGACGCTCTACTACGGCATCGATTGGACGGAGACACACCGCATCGAGCGCGTGCGTGAGCGGCTGCCGGCCTGGCGCATCGAAGCACCGATGACCGAAAGGCCGTCAATGAACAAACCGCAGATGTTGGCATGGGCTAAAGATGAGGGCATCAAGCCGCCGCGCCTCTACAAGATGGGCTTTGCTCATAACAACTGCGGCGGTTTCTGCATCAAGTCCGGCCAGGCGCAGTTTGAGCGGTTGCTCAAGACCATGCCGGAACGCTACAAGCACCATGAGCAGCGCGAGGCAGAGGTTGCAGAGAAGATCGGCACGGACGCAACGATCCTGCGCGACCGCACGCGAGGCACGACGACGCCGCTGTCGTTGCGCCAATTCCGCGAAAACCTGGAAGCACAACCTGACCTGTTCGATCACTACGACTTTGGCGGCTGCGGCTGCGCCATGGATTAAGAGGAAAACATATGACAGATAAAACTATCGCGAACGACTTACACCTTTGCGTCGTCAACGCAGAGACGGCGGCGCGGCACATGACCGAAAACGCCAGGGTCTACAGAGATCGTCGCGGCCCAGGCCGCCGCCTATGGTTCCGACTGTCCGGCGATCCGCGCAACGACGCCAATACCGCAGAGGTAGTCAAGGAGATCAAGGTGTATGGCGGCCGCCCGTTTCCATCGAATGGAGTACCCAAATGACCAACATCGCTCACACGCTTAAGGACGCGGTGCAACTGATCGACGGCCTCGACCTGGAACGCTGGTCGAAACGCGCCATCTACAGCGACCTCAAGCATGGCTACACCTTTGGCGCGGCCAACGAAGACGCCCTGCTCAACAGCCGCAAGCGCAAGTTTCCGACGTATACCTACTACCTGCCGGACGGCCAGTCCTTCCACTGCGCCGGCGAGTTACTCAGCGACATGGTGAAAAATGCCAGAAAAAGACTCAGAGCAGTACAAGCGCGAAATGACATTAGCGCAGCTCTTGACCGCAAACGAGATGTTATCAACGCCGGAAACCAGCTCTCAGACGCTAGCGTGGGCGACCCAGTGCCTGGCCGACTTGCTGCGTACGGATTCGTCGACTTCCTCGATGGAGGTGTCGGTGCTATGCGAAGTGATCGAGGAGGAGGTCCGGTGGCTACGGCGCCAGAACGACCAGAGCGACCAGCGCCGCAACAACCCGATAGAGGTAGCGACGATACACACGATCAAAGCGCCGCCGCCGTCGAAGCTGCCGGATGTGACGCTCAAGACCTTACGTCGAGCGGGGTTCAAATACAGTGCCAGCCAGCAAACGTGGTCGACCTGGAAGAGCGACGAAAGCGTCGCCGCCGCCGCCGCCGTAGCTGAACAAGGACAGCTATTCGATGCCTGACGAAGATCACAAGCGCAGACTTCATCACCGGTATAGGCGAACCTGGGATGGTCACAAAGCCTTGGCCGCAGCGGTCCTGGAGTCAGCGATACGAAACATCAAAGGCCGCTGCGAGTTTATGGAACTCGCCGGTCCAACGGAAGAGGAACATCGCGAGAACCTGGCGCACCTCTGCCTGGAATGGCGGTTTGCGACGACCGACACCGTATACCACCAGCTACTCAAGATCGACCCCAGGACTATCAACCGCCGCTTGCAGAAGCACACGACGCCGGAGCAGCGGCAGCGGATACACGACGCCTTCGACGACACCATCGCGCTCTCGAGAGCCATGGATGCCAAACAGAGCCCATCGGCCAAGCCTAAGAGCAAGAGCAAGAGCAAGAGCAAGCGCCGCTCTTTTCTCGACCCCTACAAACGGAGCGACTATTGACGCTCCACGAGATGGACGCGCTGATACGGACGGCCGTACCCGACGAGGCGCAACGCCGCACGCTGCTGACCGGCCTGGGCGACTTGGCAGAGGCTTTTAATCATCACCTGGGCTACCTGCTTGCCATCCAGGGCTACACCTACAACCCCGACGACGACACATGGTCGCAGACGACAAAACCGACGCGCCGACAAGTAAACTCCTGACGGTGTATCTGGGGTCGCCCGACAACGCCCTGCAAGCCAATGCGGCGCGTGAGATGCCGGTGCTGCTGTCGTTCGCGCTGGCCGGCCGCTACAAGTGGCTTGACCAGTACGTGCCGTCGTTTGACCGGCTGCTCATCGACTGTGGTGCGTACACCGCCTTTACCCGAAAGCGCACAATAGACGGCGATGCCTACCGCGCATGGTATGAACGGTGGATGCACTTTGCCGACGCAGCGGCCGGCATCGACGACATCGCCGGCGACTACCGGAAGAGCCTTACTAACTACGAGCGATATGGTGGCTTTCCGACGATGCACGACACCGACCCGCCAGAGTTGCTCGACGATCTGATACCTATCGCCAGAGCCAACCGGTCATGGATAGGCATCGGCCTCAAGCCGCCGCGTGAAGGTAAGGAAAGGTTCGTACGTGACGTCTGCGACCGTGTGCCGGACGATCTGCACGTACATGGTTGGGCGCTGCGCCAGTATACCCACATACGACGGCTCGACAGCGTCGACAGCACTAACTGGTGGCGCGACGCGATGGACATACGCGTGCTGCCCCTTTGCAAACACCTAACCTACGGCGAGACGCTGGAGATTGTCGTCAAGCGGTATCGCCGCTACCGCCGCATGGTCGTCGAGACACCACGACAGGAGAGTTTGTTTTGAAACCCCGCAAATACGGATGGACGGACAAAGCCGCGCCGTACAAGGCCTGGAGATACGAGTGGGACCATGGAGCGGTACATGATGTCGACCAGATCGAGTGGCGCAGCGGCCAACCGCTCTGCGTACTGGAACTGACGTCGCACGCTGAACTCAACGACGACAACAAGAAGTCGGTTGCCGGCCGCCTCTGGAACTCGTTTAGCGGCCGCAAGCTCAGGCACCTCGCCGGCCGTATGAACGTGCCGTTCTTTGTGATTTTTTTTCGCACCGATATGACCGCGCTGGCCGTATGCCACTTAACCGACGAGGACGCAACGTGGTACGACTTATCGCCTGGGCAATATCGGCAGTGGCTGTCTACGCTGCCGCACGGCGCATCTGCCGCTACTATAGCCGACACCCTGACCAACCCGCAGGAGTATGCTAGATGACTGCCACCGACGTAGATACGACGCAACTGACGCCGCATGAGCAGCGCGTCCTAGACTCGATCTTCAAATACATCCAGCATCACCATACGTTTCCAAGCTACCGCGAACTGATGGCGACGCTGTCGCTCAAATCGACGAACTCGATACGGCATCATATTGTCGCCCTGCGCCACAAAGGCTACCTGGCGCAAGACCGTGGCAAGATAAAATTGTCGGACAGCTACGAGGTCGTCGTGCGCCGCAAAGCCGTCTGCCAGCCGCTGGAGCATACGCATGAGTGACGACGACGCCAAGCTGCCAGACGCGTGGATCGAGTTTGGAGCGACGTTTATTTACGATCTGCACCGCGCCGGTATACTATATAAAATAGACGACATGACCGACGATGAGATCGATGCGGCACTTGCAAAAGTTCGTAAGTCGTCGTATAATAGGCCGTTAGCAGGCACCTAGGGTGATCTCCGAAAAGCCGACCTCCAACGCCGGCCTGGTGTCTGCACTCACCTCAAAGCGTTGGTTAACCTTGTTGGAGGGTTACGATGGCACCGCGTGTATACGCCTGTTTGTACATCCGCAAAAGCAACGAAACAGAAGAGCAGAAATCGCTGAAGGATCAGATTTCTGAAGGTCGCGATTTTTGTGAGCGCAAAGGCTGGATTCTGCGCGACGAGCATATTTTCGTCGATGAAGAATCAGCGTATCTCAAGCCAGCCGAAAAACGTGAAGCGTTCATCGATATGGTTGATCTGGCGGTTGCTAAGAAACCACCGTTCACCAAAGTCGTTGTATGGAAAGTCGACCGCTTTGCGCGAAGGACGCAAGACGGTTTTAAGTATTGGCAGATGCTGGCCGACAATGACGTCGAGTTGTTTTCGATGACGCAGACGTTTGGCGAAGGTGCTGGCGGCAAGCTAAATCTTGGCATCCATTTTATGATGGCAGAATATTATTCCGATGAATTGTCGGATAATGTTAAACGAGGCGTGAGAGGATCGTCGCTAAAAGGATATTGGACATCATGGAGAGTGCCATACGGCTACGAGCGGCTTAAGGATGACAGTGGCAATTACAGATTACAGATTAAAGTCGAAGAGGAAAGCGTCGTAAAAGAGGTTTTTGAGCTTGCCATCAAGGGCTGGGGCGCAAAGCGCATTGCAGCCAAGTTGCAAGACGACGGCTTGGATTTCAAAGGTTACACCGTGCATAAGATTTTAAAAAACGAGCATTACACTGGCGACCGTGTAATTCGCAATCGGGCAAAAAATAAGATATTGTTGCGAATACCAGACACTCACCCGCCCATCGTCAGCAAGTCGACGTATCAAAAAGCGAATCGAAGTATGCGTAGTCGCGCTCGTGAGAGGAAAAAAACAGGTGTTGGCGATTCCTTGTATTCCGGCATCTTAAAGTGTCGGTGTGGACGACTTTTGCACCGGAATCAAAACGGTGGCGCACACGGCAAGTACGTATACTGGCGCTGCGACGGCAAAAAATGGGGTAGCGGTTGCGTAGTTGGAAACGTAAAAGAGGATCGAATTACAGAATTAGTATTAAATCTTGTCAGAGACAAAATCTTCAGCGACGACGCAATGAAGGAGATGTATAAATTAGCTGAAATGAAACGCAAACATGGCGACTTGGAAAAAGCAACTAAGCATTTAAACAGACAACTTGCCGAAAACAAGGTGAAGCAACGGAACCTAATCGAGATGGTGCGCGACGGCATAATCGAGATGAGCGAAATAAAAGACGATATGCACCAACTCAAAGCCGACGCCGACGCGCTAGAAGCTAAACTGGATTTTGCGCCGGAACAACCGATCAAGCCAGCAGCGATGAAAAAATTAGTGGCTCAACTGGAGCGCGATCTGCATAAAGACGGCCCGACACGACGCGATGCCATGCGCGAGTTAGTCAAAGAGATCGTCATCGACTTGCCGCAAATCCATGTAACGACAAGTCTAATGGCGGTTGAAGACACGTATGACTTTTATTACTTCACGCCGCCGCAAGTTCCAAAAGACTACCGCAGTCTTTCCGCACGGCAAAAACGATTACTTACGTCTGACATCAAACGCTTTGTTGGCGACCCTCGACATCGGGGTAGTTATTTTGACAAACGCGAACGCCCAAAGCCCATAAAGACATGGACTGCAAGAGAGTTAGACGATTATATCGAGCAGTACATTATTCTGAGAAACGAAACCCTCTGCCAGCAGGAGGAAACAAAAGACACAAAGTAGTTTACCCCCGCGTAGCGTCAACTATCGCCTGACTGACGACATACGCTATCGCTACCGCTGCCATCGGCCATTCAAGGTCGATAGCACCGGTGGCGGCCCCCACGCCGGCAACGGCCGTCACGGCCAGCTTACGGCTCTGCACCTTGTC
>Ga0080013_1004066_pt1 | contig 14683 bp, 27 predicted proteins | sample ETNvirenome_6_85_FD_69236 | JGI IMG/M metagenome (GOLD analysis project Ga0080013, IMG submission 69236) | Marine viral communities from the Pacific Ocean - ETNP_6_85 (SPADES assembly) (version 2) | ecosystem: Environmental > Aquatic > Marine > Oceanic | place: Pacific Ocean | collected 2013-06-19
AGGCAACGGATCTCGGAGATCATGGGAGACTGGCGTGAGCTGGATGTCACGTCCAACGGGTCTACCACGACGTTCGTCTCCACCCATACCCTCGATTACGCCGAGGAGGACGACGCCTTCCCACGCTGGCACCTGGCGATCACGACCCTCGCTGCGGCGATCAACACGTTCGAGGACCGTACCGTCAAGCGCAGCGGCGGGTTCACCTCATCGTCGGGAACGCTGACGGTCGGACGTGCTTACAGCGGGACGCCCGTTACGACCACGCCGGACGTTGGAGAGTTGCATCGCTACTCCCCGACGAACATGCACGTAGCGATAGACCGTGCGATCGAGTTCCTGCATGGGCGGAATATCCTCCTCCCCGTCGAGGACACGTCCCTGGTGGTGGGAAACCGAATCACCAACGGGAGCTTCGAGAAATGGGTCTCTTCGTCCTCCGTGGCTGGCTGGACCGCATCGGGCGGTAGTACGCAACTCCAGAGCGGCGACCGTGTGATCGACGGGAACTCCTCGATGTCTTTCACGGCGTCCGGTGGAGATACGCTCTCGCAGAACCTCTTCACGTTCATCACCGAGGACTCCACGACCGATACCAACCTGAGTGCCAACCTGACGGCGACACAGACGGATATCTCGGTGGACGATGGAACGGTCTTCTCCATCGGTGACAAGATCCTCATCGGTAGCGAGCGGCTACGTGTTCTTGGCGTGACTTCAGACACGATCTACGTCGAGCGAAAGATCGACGGCACCAGCGCGGGAACCCACTCGGATGGCACCTCTATCTCGTTCATCCGCCCCTCCCTGAACGTCCGAGAGCTGGTTGGGAAGACACTGAGGTTCGAGGGGTGGGTATTCGCCACGGCGGCGTCAGCGGGGAGACTCCGCGTCACCTTCGATGGTTCCACCTACACGTCGAGTGCTTACCACGGTGGGTCTAACGAGTGGGAGGGTCCGGGGACGATGTACGTCTCGGTCACGGTTCCCGCAGATGCGACGGAGATCACGGTTATCTGTGACGTTGCCGGGAGCCAGACGGTGTTCTTCGACGCCATGTCGTGTTACGTGAGCAGCGAGAAGTTCCGATATCCGATCCCGTCCTCGATAGTCAGGACTCCGAGGCAGGTTCTCCACCAGCACGACAAGGCACTGGCGGACTCGGACTACATCCCGGTCACGCGCTGGAACCCTGCTCTACCGGGACACCGCATCAAGCTCCGTGGGGAAGGGCGGATCACGCATCCCACTTCGGAGGCATCGCTCATAGAGGTGAGTGACGAGGTTGCCGAGGTGCTGGCCGCCAAGGCTGCGGCGTTCACGTTCGAGATGCACGCCTCGGACCTGAGCGACCTGGAACGGGACCAGGCGATCGAACAGGCTAACCGGCTCCACAGCATGGCCGAGGAATTGATCGCAAGTGGAGTCAGGACGGGAACCGTCCCCATCATCCCCCCGGAGGGGTGGCATGTGGAGCGCGATGGAGAGGCGAACGTACTCGTACTAGAGGCTCGCTAGATGCCTCCTCGCAGGACGCCGCGAATCATCAACTTCGTCCACGGTGGGACGACCTACCAGCTCCCGATAGACGGCGAGATACAGATCCGGGCCGTCAACGATTCCCCGCCATTCGTCCCCACGACGGGAGCGCAGAGCGCCAAGTCGCGCCAGTACCACAACATCGCCTCGATCAGGGACATCAAGAATGCCTTTGCGTTGCTGAACGAGCGGAACTTTGAGACAACGGGCGGGGTGATAAGCAACCTGTTCTCAGCAGAGGCTGAGACGCGCTTCAACTCCGGTATCTGGTTCCCATCGTTCGAGAACAACCCAACGATGCCAGCGGGTGATACGGGGTCCAGCAGGTCCATCATCATGCCGCCAACGACAGGGCTTGTTGTCCGACCCAGCGCAATTACGGGTCCAAACCGAAACCCGAAGGCTGCGATCTTCTTCGCTGGCACGACCAACTCGGGCGTATTCACCGGCAGGGTCGATGATGTTGCCAATGGTGGCGGGGTTTCGGACGATTACAACATCGACGTATTGCGTTGGACCGGAACTGCATGGACCGAGGAGGACAATCTCGTCGATGCCTCTACTCTCGAGGTCCGGTTCGCACCCTTAGATTTTGTGGTGCATAAGGGTGCGCTGACCGTTCTTTACGGAGATGGTGACGCCGAGGTGGCAAGCAGCGCGGATGGGAACTCGTTTTCCAACTTCACCAACGATCCTTCGGCTTCGACAGCCGCTGGCGGGCGACTCCTGGATGACGGGAACACGCTGTTCCATTTCCGAAATAGTCAATCCAATGTCCTTGGTATCGAGCATACGTCCGATGCAGGTGACTCGGCGTGGGTATCTGGGCTGACGAATGCCGAGGGGCCGCTCCGCGACGTTGATCGCTTCTTCGACCGTGACGGCACCTCTCGGATCATGGTGCTGACCGAGACCTCGCTGTACTGGCTGGACATCTCCGACCTCTCCGCAGGGAATCTCGTTCTGAACCACCTGATGACGCTTCCCGCGTCAGGGCGGGCGATGATGGAATGGAACGGCGAACTCATCATCTTCATGGATAACAACAAGGTCATCGCGTATCAGGCGTCTGGAGCGATGCGGGACATCACGCCGAGCAATGCGTTCCCGTTCGGCATCGATGTGGACGGCCAGGTTTGCGTTACGCGGGGCACTCGCGGTATCTATGCCCTCTGGTCGGGTGCCGACATCAGCGGGACAGATCGAGCGCCGCTCTGTCTCATGTGGGACGGCGTGGGATGGCATTTCATCTGGCAGAAGGGTGACGCGTCGATATCTGGAGCGGCCCGCTTCGTTGTCATCGATCCACAATCCGGCGATCTTCTGATGGCCGTTCAGGCCGCTTTATCTGAAAACACGACCCTGGTTCAGTTGAAGAACATCGAGGACGACCCCGAGGACCACGCCGCGCAGGACAGGGCGCTTGCGATGACGTTGACGACCCCGAGGCTCGACTTCGGAGTCCCGATGGTCCCCACGACCGTCTGGGACATCTTCAACCACACGAACGGGCTAGACGCGAACGAGACGATTACAAAGGAGTACCGGATCGACGGGAGTACGGGGGCGTACTCCGCGATTGGATCAGCGGTGACTGCGGACAACACGCTGACCACGCTGGCCTCTGGTGTGGGGGTGAACGCACGGGACTTCCAGTTCAAGTTCACCTACGCCACGAACGCCGCAGACGACGTTGCCAAGACCTTCGACATCGATGTCGGATACGCGAAGCTCTGGCCGGTACGTCTGATGTATTCCTTCAATGTGCGGACGGACTTCAACATCCCCGGCGGGAGGTCGGCGCAGCAGATACGCCTCGATATCACGACGATCATGGGCGTGCAGACGAAGGGTACGCTCAACCTCGGCGGTGATGCCGCATCCGACTCTGCCACGGTCATACCGATCCCGGAGACCACGGCAAGCGAGATCATCGGGAACCTATCGGATCCCAACGGAGCGAAGCGTGCCAGCACCTGGACGCTTCATATGCTGGAGGCATAGAGGAGGCGTCATGCCACACACGACCGGACGAGGCGGCTACAAGTCCACACCAGCTCACCCGAAGCCGAAGAAGAAGCCGAAGAAGAAGAGAGGATAGGAATATGCCGAAGGCGATACGAAAACCAGTACGAAGAAAGCCAGCAGCTCGTAGGGCCGCAAAACGTCCTACCGGCCCAACGGCAGCGCAGAAAACTGCATTCCGAAAAGATGAAGCCACACGGGCTGCGCGAACGTCTCCTCCCTCACGAGCAGGTGGAGCCGAGGCGCTCATGAGAGCGCGTTTAGCCTCTGGCAAATGGGAAAGAATTAAGCCGAGAAGGGCTGCGCGGAAGAAGAAGTAACCGCTGATACTGCCCATGTCGTGAACTCAGGTACACTGAGCAGGGAGGGATTATGGCAAACCTAAATTCGTCCGACGAACCTGCTCCGGACACGCCTCCGGAAGACAATCCTGATGAGGCTGAAGCGGAGCCGCTGGCAACAGACCAGCCTGTCGAAGCGGAACTGACCACAGACAAGCTCGTCGAGTCCTTTGAAGAACTCATCACGCGGGGTCGTGATGCGGGGTTCCGGCCTCTGCGCGTGCTTGCTGCCACCTACATCCGGCAGGGACTCGATGTCTTCGACGGGGTACTGGGGGCCTTCGATTCCCCCTCGAAGGGAAAGAAGAAGTAGATGGGCTGGCTCGTGGGGTACACGTTCGCGAGCATGGCTGCGGCGTTCGTCGTTGTCCGCTTGTTCGAGTTTCTGTTCGCCGGGGCAACGTCAGGTATCGCCTACGCCATCAAGCCCGGACTATTCGTGGCTACGTGGACAGCTGTAACTGCACGGTCGGGGATGCGTAGTGCTTCGTCGTTTACAAGCCGATGGCGTCAACGTAGCGAGGGTGTGAGGGGTAAGATGGACACCATCGTCGAGAGTGAAAAGGAGAGTTTGAGATGAATGAATGGGTACTGGTCGCTGCTATCGCTGGTGGTATGTTCCTCCTGATGGGCGGCGGAGGTCTTCTTCTCGCCATGCTTCGGGGCGTCCGAAAAGACAAGACATCCTAGCGTTTGACCCTATCAAAGCGTAGGGGTGCGATTGATCATTTCGCTCGTGGAGCGAAGCGGCAACTTCTTTGGATACTGATCGCCTACGGGATCGGGGCCAGCGGAACCTGGTACTACCGCGAGGAGATTTTCTCACTGCTCTTGGCACCGGCACGGGGGATGCTGTCCCCCGCCGGTTCCCCGGTGTTCGTTGCGCCAACCGAGATGTTTTCCGCAACGGTTCATCTCAGCCTGATGGGTGGTCTCGTCGCGGCACTGCCGGTGATTTCAGTCGGGTTCTTCCGACTGCTGATACCGCTACTGCCTGCTGGCGGACGCCGGTTCGCCATCTTCTTCTTCCCCGCTGTCGGGCTGTCCTATCTGGCAGGCGCGTCTTTCGCGTATCTCGTACTTCTGCCAGCAGGGTTGTCGTTCCTGCTCTCGTTCGGTACGAACATCGCGACCCCGATGATTCGCATCAGCGAGTACATGAGTCTGGTGACGGCGATGGTGATCTGGCTTGGGCTTCTGTTCGAGCTTCCGCTGGTGATGTTTCTAATGGCGCGATTGCGGCTGGTATCGCACACGCGGTGGAAAACGTACAGAAAATTCGTCCCTGTGACGGCGTTTATCCTCGCGGCGATCATTACGCCGACGTTCGACATCATCAACCAGGTGCTTGTCGCGATACCGCTCATCGTGCTGTTCGAGATAGGTCTGTTTCTTTCGTGGGTGGGGAGGCCAACCGATGGAAAGCGTTGGGGGGCACTATGGATAGTCCTGACTGAGGCGGTTTTCCTGTCCGTACTCATCGCTGCGGTCGTTGCCCTGCTCTTTTACGCAGGCGTTCTGGGAGGTGTAAGGTGAAGCCGGTACTTTGGATAGCAGCCCTCGTTGCAACGATCGGTGTACGAGGCTTTGCCAAGCTGCTGATCGTCCCACCGCTGGTGGTTGGAGTGTGGTATCTCATGGTTCGCCGCCATAGACAGAGCGGTCGTATACAGGCCGCGACGGAGAAGCTACGAGGGTTGCGAGGGTTGGGAGGACAAGGATGACGTTGAGAACCAGGGTCAAGACGCTGCTATCTCGGGAGTTCCTGCTGGCGGCCACGACCGTCGTGATACTGCTCTTGAAGGCGCTGTGGGGCCTCACGCTTCCCCGAGAAGCGACGCAGGGCATCGTGCTGCAAGTCGCTGCGTACCTCGTGGGGCAGGACAAACTCTCCACTGCGGACGCCGCCGCCGCGTAGGCGGATATCTCGTGTGCGGTGGGGAACAGGGCGGCTTCCGCATCGCCGTCCTCAGATAACCCAAGCAGTACCCACCGCTCACCCCTTCAGAGGGAGGGAGGGGCAGCGGCCAGTCGCGATCTGACTGGGTAGCGTGTGTACCCCGCGCTATCCCCTCCCTCCGCATCGCCGTCCTCAGATAACCCAAGCAGTACCCACCGCTCACCCCTTCAGAGGGAGGGAGGGGCAGCGGCCAGTCGCGATCTGACTGGGTAGCGTGTGTACCCCGCGCTATCCCCTCCCTCCTGTGTGATAGGTTCGTATGAAGAACTAGGAGCGAGGTGAGATGTCTGACTTCAAGTTCAACGGGTGGTCCTACGACCCGACGTGCGCGGAGTCTCCCAGCGGGGCGCACTACTGGATGCTGACGGTCGGCAACCTTGGACACTGCAAGCACTGCGACATGGAGCAGCAGTTCCATGCTCGAACGACGAACGGGCTGAGGGCCACGACACGTGCGTACTCGATCCGTGGCGGTGAGTCGTCGGCCAAGAGGGGCAAGTGATGACTCAACGTCAGGACTATATCTACAGGGTGAAGGCCACCAGTATCGGCACCCCGAAGCGACGAGGCTTTGCCTCCAGGGCGCGGCACGCCGTCACCCGTCGCCTTGCGCGGACGTTCCCCTCGGTCCGTACGGCCATCCGGGTAGCCGACCCCACGGAGAGCATGCTGGAGCGCACCCACACGATGCTCGCTTCCATACAACTCGCCCTCGGGATGGGGGTACTCGACCCTGCCGAGATACGTCAGCTCGAAGCCGAGGCTGCACGGCTGCGTTCACAGGCCGAGGTGCTGCTGGAGGTCGTTCGGGACCTGGCCGACTAGCCAGCCTGTTCCTACGGGTTGATCGGAGAGAACGATGGCATCACGCTCTGAAATGATCGCGCCCGAAGGTGCGTTATCGGCTGATGGTTTCGATGACGCGATCATCGGGACGATGGAACGATATGGCATGGAACCGATCCTGGCCTACGACTGGGATAAGTGCGTCACCATCCTCGTGGAACGAGACGGTATGGATCGCGAGGAAGCAATCGAATACATGGACTTCAACGTCACGGGTGCATGGGCGGGAGAGGGAACGCCGTGCTTCATCCACGCCTACGAGGGTTCTTCCTGACCTGATCGTGTGCTATGAAGGCTCCTGGCTTCGAGGAACACCGATAGGTTGACAGCACTGCGGGGTGGGAATAGGATTCCCGTGTACCACCATGATGGTGGTGGAGGTGATGGATGGTTGTAGGTGCTATGAAGGTGAAGGTATGTCGGCGGTGCGATCACAGGTGGACGCCGCGTGTGCAGAACCCGCGCAAGTGCCCCGCCTGCTGGTCCGCCAAGTGGCAGTCGAAGTGAACGCTGCGGACGCGATCTTCGGAGACAGAATAAGGGGGGGCAGAAGATGACCGCGAGAGAGATCGAGGAGCAGTTGACAGTCAGGATCACGACGATGGCGACGCTGATCGGAGACTACGTTCAGGCGGACAACAAGGCCGCGTACGGTCTCGCCTCAGCGGAACGCTCGTTCCTGAAGCAACTCCGTAAGGGGTTCCGCGACCTGTACGGAGTGGAGTCAACAACATGAGGAAGATAAATCGTTGCGTGTTCTGCGGTATCGGGATCGAGGAGCCGAAGAAGGTCTGCCCGCGTTGCTTCCTGATGGAGCGATGAAGAAGACGCCACTAGCCCGTAAGACCACGCTCAAGGCCGGGGTTGGCCTTCGCCGTACCAAGCTCAAGAGCATCGCGAAGGACCGCTTCGCGACGGCGGAGATGAAGAGAAGGCTCTACGGGTTGTACCAGGGGACGTGCTACCTGTGCGGGGGATGGTTCGCCTACGACGACATGGTTGCGGAGCATGTGATCCCGCGAGGTAGGGGTGGGCAGACGGATATGGACAACCTGCGGATCGCCTGTAGGCCCGACAACGCACTCAAGGGGTCGATGAGTTTGAAAACATTCAGGAAGAAGTACGGAGGACCGAATGCCCACTGAGACACAGCAGCACCTACTTGCAGATGGGACATCGGTGGAAATCAGTCGAAACGGGAACCACCAGTATTGGGTCGGGGAAGAGGGTCCCAAGATGCGGGGCGTGACCGGCCTGCTGGGACATATCGACGGGGACGGCTTCTCTGCTGGAATGGGCTGGGCACTGAAGATGGCCCGTGAGAACGGGGGCGACCTCGATGCCCCTCGGCAGTCCACCAGAGAGGCCACGGACATCGGGACGCAACTCCACGAAGCCATAGATATCTACATCAGGACCGGTGCGATTTCCGAAGACCCGCTATTCATGGAGTGGTACGCCGAGCATAAGCACAGGGATTGGATAGGGTCGGAGCTATTCGTCATCGATCCAGAGCTTGAGTATGGCGGGACGGTGGATGCCTTGGAGTTACAGGGCCACGGCGTGGTGATCCACGACTGGAAGACCGTGGAGCCTGGAAGCTGGAATAAATACCAAGACACACTCAGGCGTTATAAGGACTGGGCGCAACTCGCTGCCTACTCCCACGCGCTGGAGGGCATGGGGAGTATGTGGGTGCCAGCCGAGGGGTACGTCACCTACGTCCTACGGGACGGGAGCGAGGCCGTCACCGTGGAGGCCGATCTGGAACTGGGGATGAAACTGTTCAAGGCGTCCAGAGAGTTGTTCGCGCTGATTCAGAAGGCAAAGGAGTAGATGATGACAAGGATTAGTGGAGTCGTAGAGGACAAGGCGCAGCGGGAGAACAAGAACGGGGACCCGTTCCTCGCGTTCAAGATCGGCATTGGTCGGCAGTATCCCGTCTCGGTGACTGACCATGAGATGCGGGGCGAGATGCTGCACAAGGGAGACCGCGTCGAACTGGACATCGAGGAAAGCCAGGGGACGTACAACGGGAAGGCGGTGACGTACCGGAACCTGATCGCGGTGATGAACAGGGCGGAGGACGAAGACGACGGCCCGGACCTCACCGATGCGGAGTACGAAGTCCCTGCTATAACGCCGCAGGAGCCCCGTAGCGGCCCTGTAGAGCCTGCTTTCAACGGGCTGGCCTGGGGTGCTTGCCAGAACAACGCTACGACGATCGTTACTTCCGCCGATTACATCAAACCGTCGTTCTTGTCGGAAGAAGAGAAGCGGTCGTGGTACACCGGCGAGATCCTGACCATGGCCATGATGCTGTACCAACAGAGGCCGAGCTGATGACAGGGGTACAGGTCTCATTCCTGGTGGGCATGGAAGTCGAGGAGATGGGCGGATCGTGACCGACTCCCTGACCATCGTGTTCGAGAATGAGGTCCCGAACATGAAGACATCCACGAACGCGAAGTCCCGGCTCCACTGGACGGTGAAGGGGAAGGTGGTCTCCGACGATAGGGAACGGTGGGGGTGGCTCTGGAAGGTGGAGTACGGGAACGGGCTCTGGTTCCTCCGCAATGAGCCGCCCTACATCTTCGACTGGACGGTGCGATGGAAGGACAAGCGGAACCGCGACCCGGATAACGTGATCAGCGCCCTCAAGAGCGCGACGGACTCGATGGTGGAACTTGGATACCTGGAAGACGACCGAGCAACCATCATTCGGAAGGTGAGTTTGGAGCAGGAGTTTGGGTCGAGTGACCCAGGAACCGAACTCATTATCTCTCGGGCCGGATAGGCCCGGAAGTGGAGGGTGGCGAACGGGGCGAAGAGCGAGTTCGCTAAAGCAACCTCTGAACTCGTCCCTAATGGGCCTGTCGTTCGCGGCGGGTATGGTCCAGAACCTTAGCCTCAACCCACAGGGTAGCCACCCTCCATATATGCAGCGAAGCGGCGGAAACCAGGCGGTTCCGCACGATGAAAGAAGAGGGAGAGAGATGCCGACAAAAACGCAAACACGGGTCTGTGCTGAGTGCGAGAGGCGGTCTGGTCGTAACAAGCCACCAAGGTTCCAGATGAACATCCCCGTCCTGGGCGGGTGGGTCTGGCTCTGCAACGACCACGATATCTGGTGGGGTCCCAGGCCACGCTCGAAGAAGGATGGATCCAGCCGAGCCGTCTCCGTTATCGCTATCCACGACGAGCTGGTGGAGGCGTTGCGGGATATCGTGGCCGCCTACGAGGACAGAAGCGACCAACGCTTCCCCGGTCACACGCTGGAGACGGCCATGCCACGCGCTATCGCAGCACTGGCGAGGGCAGAGGGGGAGGACGATGCCGACTGAGACGCAGGGGGCGGGCCATGCCTAATCGGTCCCGGTGACGGATGTGTCGGATTGAGGTGTGTTTTCACCTTTTCTCGCGAGGGAGTCTCATGGGGTGATTTACCGTAAACACCTCGATATCTGACACATGTGTCACCACTGGGACGTTAATGGCACCGGTTCCGCCCAACCTACGCGAGGGGCAGACGCTGAAGGACAGGGACACGACGCCGGTTAGCGGAAGGAGTGGAAGATGCTGCGCCCACCGATCGCCAGGACGACAGACCCCGACACCTCTCATGAGGCAGCGGAGATCCTCAACGAGTCGGGGGTACGCACGACGCTCATGGAGCAGTGCCTCGAGTTCGTGCAACGCTTCCCCGGTCACACGGCGGGAGAGATCGGCGACAGGACCGGGCTCGGTCACGACCGCGTGTGGCGAAGGCTCTCCGACCTGAAGAACCTGGGCCGCGTGATACAGGGGCCAGCGAAGCAGTGGCATGGTCGGGCGCAGGTGACATGGCTCCCCGCGGAAGAGCAGGGGAGATTGATATAGATGATGGAACAATGGTCGTGCAGGGAGCATGGAATCGTTGAACCTAACGAAGCCGCTGCTCAGAAGCCATTAGGCAAGCCGTTCACGCTTAGAACGTGTCCAAACTGCGGTGACAATCTCCACAGGTATACGGAAAGACGTGGTGTCCCGCTTATGGATCCTCGAAAGATAGTGCGTGTACGCCGCGACCCGTCGAATCTGGGTTCCTGATGTACACCGAAGAACTCCCCCGCCGAACACTACGGAATGGATGTTGAGGAACTGATAAGATAGCCCGCTGTTAGGAGGTTCCCTTGCCTGATCTAACCGACCGTATCGAACACCCCGAGCAGGTCCTGTTCTGCTCCGCGTGTGGGCAGGAGACCGCCCCCGTCTTCTCCGAGTCCGGCCAGCACATCCGGGCCGACTGCGGGAACTGTGGACGGTACATCAAGTTCGTCCGACAGAACCTTCCTCCCGAGGATCGTGCCTACTGGGACGCATTGGAGGAAGACCGTGGGTAACCTGCTCGCGGCGATCGCGTACACCAACATCAACTACCCGGTCTTTCCGATACGGGTCAACGCGAAGACGCCACTCACGCAGCACGGGTTCAAGGATGCGACCACGGACCAGGCTCAGGTCAAGGAGTGGTGGTCTCAGTGGCCCGATGCGAACATCGGTCTGGCCACTGGCAAGCCGAGCGGGATCAGCGTGGTGGACGTTGACGGGCAGGAGGGCGTCGATTCGATCAAGATGCTCGGCCTGCCGAAGACATGGACCGTGCGTACTCCGCGTGGCACTGGCTACCACCTCTATTTCCAATACACTCCCGACCTTCACCTCGGGGCGGCGTTCCTTGCCGGCATCGATGTGCGGAACGACGGTGGGTACATCCTTCTCCCGCCGTCCTACGTGGTGGACGCGGAAAAGGGGTACGAGGGCACGTACACCGTGCTCCGAAGGGTGCTCCCAGTGGTTCTGGAGCATGTCCCCGACGCATTAGCCCATAGGAAACGCGCTGTAAGCCCCGTAGCGGCCTCGAAAGACACCGACCCTACCTGGGTATCGGATCTGCTTCGCGGGGTGCCTGAATCACAGAGGAATGATGCGTCTGCGCGGCTTATCGGGTACTTCCACCGGAAAAAGCTGACGCGAGACGTGATCGTCTCTGTGATGGGGCAGTTTGCTGCCGGGTGCAGCCCGCCGATGGACAGGCGAGAGTTAGAGGCCACGGTTGACTCGGTGATGCGGTATCCCGACGGGGGTCTCGGCCTGAGTGACCGGCCCAACCGACCAGACGAAAAAGGATTGTTGCTGTGAAGGCTTTGGTGATCAATTGCTCTCGCGAGACCACACGGGCCAACCGTGATAGAACCTTCTACAATCTCGGTGCCGCGAAGTTATCCGACTGGTTGAAGTCAGAAGGGTGGGAAGTGGACGAGAGGGCGGGGGATCCCGGCCTCTTCGCAAGCGGGTACGACCTCGTGGCCCTCTCGGTGATCTTCTCGTGGCACGCGCCTGTAGCGAGAGATATCGCGTTGAGGGTGAGGGGCGAATCAGAGGTCTGGTGTGGTGGCCCCGGTATGTCCGCCCTCGGCAAATGGTGGGCGCGTGAGACTGGCCTTGAAGCCACGATCGGATTGGATCCACGGTTCGAGTTGCAGCGCGGCGACTACCGCATGACGTTTGCCAGCCGGGGCTGTCCGGTGAACTGCTGGTTCTGCATCGTTCCGAAGATCGAGGGTACAGAGTTCACGCTAGACCACGACTTTCAGCCAGCTCCGATCCTCTGCGATAACAACCTGTCTGGACTGCCGGTGGAGTTTCAAGAACACATTATCCGGCGCTATCAGGAGACCGACACGCGCCTTGGAGACGCTAACTCGGGTTTTGAGCCGAGATCGTTTGATCGCGGCACCAGAGAGCGATGGGAACCGAACTTGAAAGGCCCGTGGCGGTGCGCGTTCGATGAGATGACCGAGAAACAGTTCGTGGAACCGATGATGCAGTTGCTCTCGGACATCAGCCCCAAGCGGAAGCGGGTCTATGTGTTGATTGGTAACGAACCAATCGAGTCGTGCTACGAACGTGCCGAGAAGGTGCGCGAATGGGGCGGGGAGCCGTATTGCCAGCCCGTGCTGAACTTGAACACGTTGACCGACACGCCGAGAGTCCGCCACGACTGGACCGTGGATAAGCTGCGGGCCTTCGCCCGGTACTACAACCGCTTTCTGTGGAAATATACCGACTTATGGTCGTACTCAAATCGCAAATGGCAGGAGCCAGTATTCAGCAATCTCAAAAAGGGGGCAACAGCGTGATGCATCCAGAGGTGACGGAGCAGGGTGTCCGCTGGTTGATGGACTTGCCGACCGGAGAGCGAGCGGTTTTCTACTACCACGAGATCCGGCGGGAGAAGACGGGCGTTCATGCGCTGGTTGCCATCGCGCTCTCGGATGGGTCGGGCGACACGATCCTCGCACACGACACGTTCAACATCGGGCGGCACGCGGACCGTACGCGGGTTGCCAACGCCGCGCACAAGCAACTCGGCGAGGTTCACAAGGCTGCGTGGGAACTCATCGTCATGCAGCACGACCTCGACACCACCGCGCTTGCGACGCCGAAGATGTGGGAAGAGCAGCGGATCGAGGTCGTGCGGTACGACGCGGTTCAGGCCCCGCCGAGCCTCACCTTCGCGCTCGAACCCTTCATCATCAACGGAGGCGGGACGATCTTCTTCGCACCCGGAGGGAGCGGGAAGTCCTACTTGCTCCAGGCGATCGCGTGTTCGGTTGCCTCTGGCAACTCCACGCTCTGGACGGTGACTGCCTGCCCTGTCCTGTATATCAACATCGAACGCGACGGCGGGTCCATGCACCGGAGAGAGAGAGCCCTTATGAAGGCTCTCGGCCATGAGGCTGAGGAATCGGGTGTCGACTACCTCCACGCCAGGGGCATGAGCCTGAAGTCGGTGGAGCGCACTGCCAAGCGGTGGCTCAGGGACCACGACGGGTACGGCGGCGTGATGCTCGACTCCCTCTCCCGCGGTGGGCTGGGGTCACTCAACGATGACGAGGTAGCCAACACGTTCACCGACACCCTGAACGGGCTGCAATCGTCGTGGTGGGCGGCCATCGGGCATACGAGCAAGGGTGGTGGCGAGAAGAACGTCTTCGGGTCGGTCCACTTCGAGAACGGCGCGGACGTTGCGGTGCAGGTGAAGAGTGACCAGCAGCAGGGAGTGTTGGGTCTGGGATTGACGATCACGAAGGCGAACGATATCGGGAAACGGCCTAGTCAGTATCTGGCGTTCGAGTTCAGCGACGAAAACTCCCCGGTGTCGAGGATGCGTCACGCCAGGGACGGAGAGTTCCCCGATCTTCTGCCGCAGGCCGTGAAGGAACTCGACACCGTGAGAGAGGCGATCCTCTCTCTCGGTGGGGCAGCGACAGCCAACGAAATAGTCGAGGCAACAGGTCTGAACCGATCAAATGTGTCAGACAAGCTCAACAAAGGGCAACAGTTCGTCAAGTTGCCAAAGGACGGAAGGAGCCAGCCGTATGGAGTCGTCGCGGTTCCCGAGGATGACGAGTGATGTGTTGCCAGGGCAACAGATAAGGGCAACACCTAAAGTAAAGAATGTGTTGTGTTGCCCAACACTTTCTTATAGGGGCAACAGATGGTTGTTACCCCGAGTGGCGAAACAGCGGAACGGGCCGCTGGGTATGGTCGGCCTGGTATTCCGCGAGGAGACGGCGACGTTCCGATCTCTGGCGAGACCGGAGACGCAGATCGAGGGTGTCCTGCGGTGAACGCCTACAGCGTGGCGATGGAAAGAGAAACGGCCCCCTATACGGGGGCCGCTCTCTGCGGGTCCGCCACCGCCTCGAGCCTATCCCACGGCGGGGTGTCTCCGTTTCAAGTTCCCGAACAGTCGCCATGTCGAGGATGATGGATTGGCACCGCGCTCCCACCGGCTGACGGTGCCTACGTCCACGCCCAGCCGGTTGGCGAGGGTGCGCTGGCTCCACCCCCTCCGTTCCCGGAATGCCAGGATCTCCTCTCCCCGGCTCATGAGAACGCCCCCGGTGGCAGAATCTTCGATGCC
>Ga0080013_1004067_pt1 | contig 14681 bp, 15 predicted proteins | sample ETNvirenome_6_85_FD_69236 | JGI IMG/M metagenome (GOLD analysis project Ga0080013, IMG submission 69236) | Marine viral communities from the Pacific Ocean - ETNP_6_85 (SPADES assembly) (version 2) | ecosystem: Environmental > Aquatic > Marine > Oceanic | place: Pacific Ocean | collected 2013-06-19
TAGATCCAAGACCTAAAGCTAAAGGTGGAAGAAGAAAATTATCATCACGAAGAAGAGGAATATATAGATAATGAAATTAGTATATATAAATAAAATAGGGCAAAACTGGAAAGGAAAATTAATTTACGAATTTCTTTTTTCAGATATTTTAAAAAATATTGATTCTGACGGATGGGATTCTTATCCCGCATCTAATAATCCAGAACCACCTGAAGAAAAATTTATTAAAAAAACAGGTAATCTAACTACAGAAATAAAATTCAATATAGTACAGGAATCAGATTCCTTTGGAATGTGGGATGCCGTAGATGGTATAATTGCGTTAGCATGGGAAAATCTAGATGGGTACGATGAATATCCGGAAAGTAGAATATTTTTTACTTTTGGGGAAGACATAAAATCAGTAGAATCTAAACTTTATGAAAAAGATTTGGTCTTAAATTATGAAAAACAATTAATAAACACATAAAATTATGAAAAAGAAAGTTAAAATATTTGGGAAAGATGTTAAAAGAGCCGTAAGAAGGGGTCTTATGGAAAATATGGTAGAACAATATGAAATGAAAGATACCTATAGTAAAGCAAAATATAAACAAACCCCAAGGGAAGCTGAGATTGAGGACGTATTTGGTCAATATGGGGATGAAATACCACCAGCCGTATTAAGATATATGAGAAAAAACCCTAAAACAATCATAAAAAAATTATATGATGTTTATGGTCAAAAAATGTTTGATTATATTTCAGATTATAGTAATGGTGAAGGAATTGTATTTTCTCAAGAAGATTTAGATGATGATTGGTCATATGAAGAAGAAGAAGAAGTAGTATCTGAAGTTACCCAAGATCAATTAAATGACCTTACAATGTATAATGACCTATTAGATCAAACTGTTGAAAAATCAAAGGAGGTATTTGGGGAAGAAGAAAAGGACTGGATACCAAAAGATTTAAAAAAAAATAAAGCTCGTAATTTAGTTAAAGGAAAATTTACTATTGGTAATATAGATAAAAAATTACGATCCTTAGATACTGACAAAAAAGAAGCGGGAATTCAATCAGGAGGTAATAAAAAGAAATTATCCGATATTAGAGCATTAAATTTAGCTAAAACTTTTAAAAGAGGAGTATAATGACTAAAAAAGAAATTGTAGAAGGTATTCTAAAAGAAAAATTTGCATCCAAAGCACAACAAGCTTATCTATATGCAAATGAACCCGATATCGCAGATGAATTTGCTTCTACAATGACCGATCAAGATTATGATGGGTTACCTCAAAAAGTTAAGAAAAAAAAGAAAAGGCGTAAAAAAACCAAAAAAGAATCCATAAATCCTAAAATGAATAAAGGAGATTTATTAGAATACATCAAACACTCTTTAGTTAAAAAAAAAAGTAAAATAGTAAAAGAACAAAGGGATGATCAATATGATTTTCCTTATTTAAATGAAGTTACACCACAAGAGCGAAGGGACATAATGAAATATTTCGAAATGATTAGACAAAGTGGTATTGTTAATATGTTTGGTGCACACCCTATATTAAATTGGACTAAGGATGATTTACATAGATTTTTATATGGGGAAAGAAATGATATTGAATCTTTAGAACAACAAAAAGAAGATTTAGAGTACGATATAGAAAATGAAGGTGAAGATAGTGGTATTTATGAATCAGAATTAGAATCATTAGAAGAACAAATAGAAATAATTAACTATTTATTAGATAATAAGCAAAAGATTAGAGATGTATTAATCCGAGGCGCCTTAAACCGAATAGATGATACTGATGGAAATCATGAAATGAGGAATGTGCAACGAATATTTGAAAAGATGGCAAAAGAAGCATGGCACTTTTGGGTTGGTATACAACAGATTTAAAATAAAATAATAATTATGGGAAAGAAAATACATAGAATAGACGAAATTACTCAACGAATAGTAAACAAACATCTGAGAGAAGCGATTGACTATGGTGATGATGACCGTCACAGGATGGAACCAAGTATCGAAAGAAGTTTAGATCAAGATTTACACCCATTTGGTGGTAATCCTTCCTTACCAGGTACGGGAACATCTCAAAAATATTCTGAAAAACTTGCAAGTAAAAGATTTAAAGATATTGTTAACATGGTTAAAAGATATCATGGGGTAGAAAATATTGATATGGGAATGATGCAACAAATGTTTCAGATTATGCAAGAAGTTGGGAGTATAGAACAATCTAAAAAAGAAGAATTAGAACAATTAGCCATTGATATAGTTAGTGAAGAATTTGATATCCCTGAAGATATGTTAAAACCTGATTTAGTTCCACCTGGTTCCGAATTAGATTTAGATGATGGGGGTGAAGATGATGAAGAGGAGGAAGAAGAATTCAAACCTAAAAGTGCTGAAAGAATGAAAGAGTTAGATTCTGAAGTTGCCAAAAGAAATGTAATTAATGCTATGATGCAAGGGGCATCTAAAAAAGGACATTATATTTTTCATCAAGTGGCGGAAGAATTAGATCAAATTGACCCTAGATTAATGGTATTATATGGAAAATTAATGTCATTGGCTGATTTCCAATATTGGTTAATACCTGAAAGTGCTATGGGAAGTGCTATTGGTGGTACCGAAAAAATAAAATGGGAAAAACCTGAAAATGATGAAGAGGAGGAAGATGAAAACCAAGAAGAAGAACCAACAATAGAAGCTAAAGCATGGATATTCCCTCTTTTAGTTCATGAATTAATTAAAGGGGTAATGGAATTAGCAGCAATTGGTTGGGCAGAAGGTCATATGGAACCGGATGAACATAAACATGTAATTGGAAGAGCGGATACAATCCCTGGAGAAATATGGGGAATGAGATTAGGTCCGGGAATGTGGGAAAAATTTCTTGAATGTATTGAAGACGAGGATTATAAAATTAAACATTGGTTATTCCAACAACTAACTCAATTAGAAGCCCCAAAATTTCATAGTTTTATGAAAGAAATATTATCTTCTACTCAGGAATGTAAAAAAGTAATTGATCATTTAAGGGAATTACACCAACAAGTAGAAGATGATAGTTTAGAAGATATTGTAACAGGAGATGAAAATACTTTTGATGATGGGTTAGATGATTTATTGGGTGATGTAGGAATTGCACCTCAAGAAGATACCCCAGAAGATACAACACCATCAAAAGAGATTGATTATTCCGAAATGTCTACAAGAGAAATTCAAGATTTAATTGATGACGCTTTAGATGCAGGAGATTTTGATACGGTAAGTAAATTACACAAGTATTTGTAAAATTTTAGTATTAAAACAAAAAAACCGTAAAGATAATATTAGAATCCCACTCAGGTGGGATTTTTTTATATCTATAAGCTATTTATAAATAAATAATATTATGAAGATTAAACTCACTAAATCTCAATTTAACCACATTCTAAAAGAAATGAGGTTTGACGGTAAATCTACTGGTTTATTTGCAGAAGAAGAAATTAATGAATATTACTCAGATCCTTATTTAACTACAGACCCCGAAAATAAATGGGATAAGTTAGAAAGAGATGTAGGTTCTTGTATAACTGATATTATTGAAACTCATAAAGATAACTTTGGATATGATTCATATGGTGTAATAGATGCGATATACCAAGTTATGGATGGTATGTTCCCAAAGGTATGAAATTAACTTTTCAACATATAATTACAGAAAATATTAGGGAAAACTCTAAGTTAGAGAACGCTATTTTTAAATTTCTTAAAAGGAAAGAAGTGTGGCAATATGATGGTAAATATGGGGATGATCCAAATTGGTACAAATCTAATACTGAAGTAGCAAATGAGGTAGCATCAGTATTTGGGTTGGATGATTGGGATGCAATGTTTTTTACATTTAAATGGTTAGTTAAACATGGTCAAGATCCTCTAGATGATGGGGGTAGCGATAGAGAGATACAAAATTGGATTAAAGCCACTGATGATGGATATCAGTTTTTACAAGATACTGGGTGGTGGGATAAATATTTTCGACCTTATGAATTTAGTGATATAGTAGAAAAAGGAAAAGGGAAAAATAAACAAAAATTTATTCATGCCGATTCTTATCATGACTTTAAACCATTATTTGACCATGATTGGTTAAGTGATATTGTACTTGATGATGGTTATGAAGAGATATTTGGGTGGCATAATTATCCATTGGAAGAAATATGGGATAGTGTTGATGATACAGGATTACAAGCTATAATAGAGGCTCTCCCTTCATATGCACCCAAAGATCGTGAAATATATGTTCCTGAGTCTTTCGAAGAGATTACTGATGATGGAGATGATAGAGTCCCAATGGATAAAAGATTTATAAATTTTATTAAAGATGGGGATACCTCTTCATTACTTTATGATTTGATTGAGGAATCCGGTGACTTCGATGCATTAAAACATGATATGATAAATTATTACAATATAGCTTATAATGATGCCGCACATTCTGAAATATTTAATAAGGCAATGTCGGAGTTAGAAAGTTTTTTTGGTGAGAAACCAAAATGGGTAACTGTTGCAGGCCCAGATAAAGATACTGTATTAAATATGGTGGAAATACCCATCAAAGAAGAAGATTATAATGACTTATATAGAAAATGGATGAAGAACTTTTCGGATTTCCCAGAACATTCTTATTCTGAGTATATAGATTCATGGGCAGAAGTATTGGATAATGATGGAGATAAACTACAACTTCCTTATATGGATCATTATTATCCTGACCACAATATGGTTAATGATTATTTTAATGATTCCCTACAAAATAATTTATATGGTAGTAACTAATATTTATTAATATGAAGATTATATTAACAGAATCACAACATAGAAGAATGGTAAAAGAAGATGCTAGGCATCAAGTCCTTGCTGATAAATTAAGGCAGGAATTGGCAGGTGCGGACCTAGAAAGGACTATGAATGATCTTACTACCTTATATGCATATACTGAAGATGAAATTATTAAAAGTCCAGTATTAATGAATTTAGTTAAAGAAAAAATGTTAAAAGAAATAAGAGATAAAGATTATATCTCTCGAGAGTTAAGAGATACATATGGAAATTATTTTGGTGCAGTTGGGATGGCGGCAGCTAAAGAAATTTTAAATAGTAATGCTAATCTTTATTCTAAATTTTTACAATTAGATACGGTTGCTCAAAGCATCCCTTATCGTTATGTGCCAGAAATGGATGAAAGTAAAGATGCGGCAATGGAAATGAGAGATGGGTTAATTTATGATACCCTACAATATCTTTTTGATAATTTTAGTGTTAGAGATGCACTTAAAAGAGCATCAATTATGGCGGACAGAACCGGTCAATATGCTGAAATATACCCCTATGTTAAAGAGTTTGCGGATAAACATGGAATAACCTTATTCAATAAACATAGAGGTATAACATTTGCAAAGAAAGATGGTATGATGAGATCATTGGTTAATTATATAAAAGATGTTGAACCCAAAACTAAAGCAGGATTTTTGGATTATATTAATTCAGTAGGTAGAGGTCCGGGACAACATACTAAGTTTTGGGGCGCAGCAATAAACTCTGGTATTATAATCCCAGTTAGAAATGGTAGACAAATTACCTATCAATTAGGACCCAATTATGAAGATTGGGAAAATGATCAATTAGTTGCATTTTAACAGTTTTATTCACATTTTCATATTTATTAGTAAACTGACCTTATGGATAGAGTAGAAAAATTAAAAATATACGCACGTAGTTTAGGTGATCCTACATATGCAATTGAGACATTTTTAAAAACATATGATTTAACACAAAAAGGATTTGTTCCGTTTAAACTTTACCATAAACAGAAAAAAATAATAGAATCGTACGAAAAACACAATAGAAATATTGTTACTAAACCTAGACAGGCAGGCGTATCTACCACTACCGCAGCATATATAGCAGTAAAAATTGCTTTCGGTGACCCTAATAACCCTTGGAAAGTATTGGTATTAGCAAATAAACAAACTTTAGCTCAAGAATTTCTTAAAAAAATAAAAGATTTTTTAGATCAAATGCCGGCATGGGTATGGGGCATAAAAGAAGGTGAGTCGTATTTAGATATTGAAGCCAAAGGACATATAAAAACAAAGGGTACAAAATGTGAGGTTAAAGCACTGGCAACATCAAAAGATGCACTGAGGGGATATACCCCCACATTCTTAATAATGGATGAGGCGGCGTTTATTGATAATGGTGCTGAGGTATTTGGTGCCGCATTAACCTCTTTGGGTACTGGTGGTAAAGTAACATTAATATCTACACCTAATGGTCAAGACGCATTATATTATAGAACTTATGATGGTGCTAAAAAGGGAGACAATAATTTTAAAATTATTGAAATGAGGTGGCATGAAGATATAAGATATAATAGAAATTTAAGGTGGTTAAGGGGTGAGGAAGAAGTAATTGTTTGTGAAAGTATCGGCAGAGAAAAATTAAGATGGGAATATAGTGGTAAAACATACGAAACTAATACTATGAATATTAGTGATTATACTATAATGGTTAAAGATGGTTGGAAAGCGTCGTCCCCTTGGTATGAAGAAATGTGTAGGGACATGAATGGTGATAAAAAACAAATTGCGCAAGAATTAGATGTGTCATTTGTTAGTTCTGGTGGTAATGTGGTTGATGATGAATATATAGAATACCAAAATGATAATTACGTTAAAGACCCAAAATATATGGCAGAGATGGAAAAATCTATGTGGATATGGAAAGAACCAGAAGAGGGACATAAATATATTATGGGTGTAGATGTATCTAGAGGTGATGGTAAAGACAGTTCTACTATAGTAATATTAGATTTTGATGGTTTAGAACAAGTGGCGGAATTTCAATATAAATTACCACCTGATTTATTAGCGGAAATAGTTTATAAGTATGGTAATTTATATCAAGCTTATACCATAATAGATATAACAGGTGGAATGGGTGTTTCTACTGTAATGAAACTTTTAGAACTGGGGTATAAATATCTTCATTATGATGATCCTAAAAGTAGAAGTTTAAGTGAAAAATATGCAAAAACAGTATATAAACAAGGTGATAAGGTTCCAGGATATAATGTAGGTAATACAAGATTACAAATGGTTAGTGATTTAGAAGAACATGTAAGAGAAAATAAAACTATAATACGATCAGTAAGATTGATTTCAGAATTAAAAACTTTTGTATATAAAAATGGTAGGCCAGATCATATGGATGGGTATCATGATGATATAATTATGGCATTGGCAATGCCAATATTTATTGTACAAACAACATTTAAAAAATTAGAAGCAATAGAAAAACAAACAAAAGCAATGTTAGATAGTTGGGTTACTGTGTCTAGTGGTGGTGAAACCGATAAAATTGAGAATCCCCATGTTAATCCTTTTTATACTAATACCCCAACATACCACCCAAAAGAACCAACTAATGGTAATAATGATGAAGGAGAATTTAATTGGTTATTTGGAATTAAATAATATTTAGTTTTACTAGATATTTATTATAATAGTAAAACAACATATAAAATAAAATGGCAAAGAAAACAATATTTCAACAGTTAGGTGATTTATTTGGTCCAGATATAAGTCAGAGACAAAGTAAATCCAGATATTCATTAGGTAATGAAGAATTACTTAAAACACAATCTAAAGAAGAATATGATTATAAAAAGTTGCAAATGCAACAAAATAAATATCTTTCTGATATGTGGACTAAGGTTGATAATGAGATTTATCAACACTCAATATATTATGAAACTACTCGTTTAGCATCGTATGCGGATTATGAGGGTATGGAATTTTTTCCTGAGATTGCTGCAGCTTTAGATATTTTTATGGAAGAATCTACTACACAAAATGGGGATGGTAGAATAATAAATATATTTTCCGAAAGTAAAAGAGTTAAAAGAATATTACAAGACCTATTTTTTAATAGATTAGATATACATACAAATTTACCTATGTGGGTAAGAAACACATGTAAATATGGTGATGACTTTTTATATCTTAATATAGATGGTGAAGAAGGTATAACAGGAGTTAAACAATTACCAAATATAGAGATTAGTAGAAAAGAAAATGATGGTTTTGGTGAAAATTCTAGTCTCGAAACCGAAGATAAATTCAACCCAGTTAAATTTATATGGGGTAATAGAGATATAGAATTTAACGCTTGGCAGATAGCACATTTTAGGTTATTAGGTGATGATAGAAGATTACCATATGGGACCTCTATTTTAGAGAAAGCGCGGAGAATATGGAAACAATTGCTTCTATCTGAAGATGCAATGTTAATATATAGGGTAACAAGGGCACCAGAAAGAAGGATATTTAAAATATTTGTTGGTAATATTGATGAGGCCGATGTCCCAGCATATATTAATAAAATTGCAGATAACTTTAAAAGAAGTCCAGTTATAGATCAAAAAACAGGACAAATAGATACCAGATACAATCAAATGGCTCAAGATCAAGATTATTTTATACCAGTTAGAGATCCTAACGCCCCTAGCCCTATTGATACTCTTCCAGGTGCCACTAATTTATCTGAAATTGCGGATATACAATATTTACAAAAGAAATTATTTACCGCTTTACGAGTCCCAAAAGCATTTTTAAATTTTGAAGAGGTTACAGGGGAAGGTAAAAATCTAGCGTTGCAAGATATTAGATTTTCAAGAACGATAAATAGGATACAACAATCAATAATACAAGAATTAAATAAAATTGCAATTATTCATTTATATGTTTTAGGTTTAGAAGATGAATTAGAAAACTTTACATTATCACTTAATAATCCTTCTACTCAAGCGGATATGTTAAAAACCGAACAAACGCAATTAAAAGTAACACTTTATAAAGATGCAGTATCAGATGCTGGTAACGGATTTGGTGCGTATTCTATGACTAGAGCTAAAAGAGATATTTTAGGGATGAGTGAAGAAGAAATTAGAAATGATTTAGAACAACAAAGAATGGAAAAAGCTGCATCTGCAGAAATGGAACAAACTTCTACCATAATTAAGAAAACTGGTATATTTGATAGAGTAGATACTTTATATGGTGAATTTGGTACAACTCCAACCAACGCAGCTGGTGGTGAAGGTGATGACATGGGAGGAGAAGACTTTGGTGGTGGTGGTGGCACATTTGGTGGTGGAGACTTTGGTGCTGAGATGGAAGGTGGAGAAACCGCAGAAGCGGGAGCTGAAGCCGGTGCTGAAATAGCGGCAGCAGAAACTCCAGTTGAGTCCACCAATAAAAAAGGTGATTTATTAGTAGAAGAAAATAAATCCAAATTAACTAATAAAACCAAAAAATATCAGAGTATTTATTTAAAAAGGTTAATTGAGAGCATAGATAACGATCAAAACATAATTAATGTGGATAATGGTGTAGAAACCATAAATTCTAAGATTGATCAAATGTCAAAAGAGATAGATAGTTTGGTACGAGAAGAAGAAAAATAGACTTTTTTATGAAATCTTAATATTTATTAATAAAAAAAGTATGGATAATTTTGGAAAAATAAAAGACACCTTTAACTTGATCCTATCAGAATCTATCATTAAGAAAGATAAAGAAGGTAAAAAAATATTTAATAGTTACTTAAAAGAACTAAAAAAAAATAACACATTAAAATCACAATTTTTATTATATAAGAATTTAAGTAGTAAAAAATTTACTAATGAATCTGATGCTAAATACTATATTAACGAAAATATCACACTTTTAAAAAAATTAGATAAAAAAGAAATCAATAAGGGAATAAAAAAATTAGTATCTTTATTAAAAGGTAAAGAATTAGTTAAAGAAAATATAGAATTATATAACCATATTAATATATTAGTAGAAACTAAAAAAACAGCTTCTTCGATAGATAAAATTCAAGAGTCAATTAATTTCATCACAAGAAAGATGGTGGAAGTATCAGAACAAGAAGTAGAACAATATGAATCTGTAAATTTACCACCTAGTGTATTAACTAAAATGGCGATTAATAGATTTAATCTAAAATATTCAGATATAACAGAAAGTGAAAAAAATATAATCAAATCAGTTTTAAACGGCACAGAAGAAAATAAAGAAAATGTGTACGCAAATCTTAAAAAAGAATGTATCGTTTTAATCGATAATAAATTAAATGAAAATACTGATTTGGATATGAAAGATAAGCTACTCAAAGTAAAAGACAAACTATTGAGAATGACTTATAATCCAAATGAATATGTTGGTGACATCGATAAGGTTTACCAACTTAAACAATCAGTGGCCACTGATTAGAACCAATAACAATTATAAAAAAACGTGATTATGAAACAATTAATTTTAATGTTTGCGCTATTTGTTTGTTCTTTTGCAGGTTTTTCTCAAGAAAAGGGATCAACCCAATTAAGTACTTTATCAATATCTTCAACAGAAAATGTTATTAATGTTTCCTCTCCTAGTATTACCCATTTTTTCTTTGACAATGTGGGGATTACTTTAGGTATGGCAAATTTTGATGATATCAATGTTGGTGCGAGATATTATATTAAAGAGAACAATTTCGCATTCGCTGGTTATGGTACCGGTTCAGAATCTTTTGATTTAGGTTTAGGTAAAACTTATAAATGGAAAGACCATGTAAACGTAGAACCAAGATTAACCTTTTCGGATGTTTTAAATGATGAAAGAAATCTAGGGCTAAGTATGCATTTAAACTTAGTATTTTAACCAATAACAAAAATTAAAAAAACAAAATTATGGAAAAGATATTTGGAAGTATCAAAACATTTTTCTCTGGAGTTACGGATCTCTTAATGACATTCTTAACTGTAGGCATCTTAGTACAAGTACTCTTCGGAGGAGCAGTATTTGGAATGGATGTAGTAGGTAATGTTACAGCCCTAATTGAATCTTTAGGAAACTCAGGATTCGTTGGACTGTTAGCAGTTATCGTACTAGTTAAATTGTTAGATAAAAAATAGGTATATTTCAAAATAAACCAATGAGATTAAACCCACCCATAAGGTGGGTTTTTTCGTGGTTGACAAACCTATAATTATTTAGTATATTTTAAACATAAATAACATAAAAATAAAATATTATGAATGAAAAAAAGAGGCAAAGAAATAACTTTAGATATAGATTCAAGTTATAAAATAAGATTAGGTACGGTTGACAATAAAAACCCAAAGAGTATATACATTAGTTTATGTGCTTGGGGTGAGCCCATGAAGAAAACAGAAAATATAAATTATAATAGTATAATAAGTAATTTAAGAAAACAAATAAAACATAATATAAATTCTACTATAGATATAGATGACTTTCATCGCGATAAATATATTGTAGATTTAGATATGAGATCTTCAGGTATAAGTGATGACAAAAGAAGTTTTATGTCATGTGAAATAACATTGTATCAAAAAAACAATATACCAGTTAATAAACCAAAGATGATAAATACCGCAACTAACATTGTAAAAAATGTAATAGGGAGTTGTTTAGAAACGCAAGATCATTTTACTTTTTATAAAACTAAAAAATAAGGTTTTTCTTAACATAGATATATTTATTAGTAAAGTATATCACTATGTTAGAAATATTAAAGAATAATGAAGTAAAGAAAAAAGGTATTCTCATAGAATACGATTCAGGATATATCTCACCAAAAGACAATAAACATTTTATTAATGAGATAAATAAATTAACCAAGGGTGGAACAATAGTTGAGGAGCCCTTGGTTGTTTATGCTGTAATGCAGAAATATGGCGTTGAAAATAAGAACGAAAGGGTATACCCTGAAAATATTTTAAGAAGAGAAGCCGAAAACTACCTTAAACTAATTAACGAAAGAAGAGCAATGGGTGAGGCAGATCACCCTGAGAGTTCAATAGTCGCAATAAGTAGAATTTCACACAATGTTACAGAATTATGGTGGGAGGGAAATGTTCTAATGGGTAAATTAGAAATTATAATGTCACCAGGATTTGTTACTCAAGGAATTATTTCTTGTGAGGGAGATTTAGTCGCTAATTTATTACGTAAAAATTTAAAGATCGGTGTATCTTCTAGGGGTGTAGGCTCTTTGGAGAAGGAACATGGAAAAAATATAGTTCAAGATGACTTTGAATTAATATGTTGGGATGTAGTGACATCACCATCAACTCCCGGTTCTTGGATATACAATAGAGAACCAAGTAAGGAAGAACAAATGTCAGAATCTAAAGATAAGTCTGATAAAAATTTACTTATTGGTTCTTTAGATGATTTTTTATGTGACTAAAATACCACAAAAATCATACTTTTCTAATTTTCTACATATTTATTAAATAACATTGCACTAATGTGCAGAAATAAAATATTCTAATAATATAAAATAAACAAAAAGAATTAAATGGCTACAAAAAATAAATCTATCATCGAAGAGGCTTTGCTAGAAGCTAAGTCTTTAGAGGATGCCTTAAAAGCCAATACGAAAGAAATACTTGCCACTCATATGAAGCAAGAAATTGAAACTATCGTGGAGTCGTCTTTGAAAGAGGAAGACGAAGAATTAGAAATCGATACAGAACTAGAAGGATCCGATGAAAATGAGGAAGAAATACCAGATGACGATATTGTCACTGGAGATGATTCTGATGAAATAATTGATTTAGATACAGAAATTGCAGATGAAGAAGTTGACTCAGAATTGGAATTAGATCTTGATCTTGATTTACCCGATGCTGTTGGAGAATTAGATATTGATGTTGCAGAATTACCTATGGATTTGGGTGGTGATGAAATTGATTTAACTGGTGCATCCGATGACGAAGTACTTAAAGTTTTCAAAGCTATGGGCGATGATGACGAAGTAGAGGTAATTAAAGATGAAGACGGAATTTACTTGACAGATAATGAAACAGGTGCTGAGTATTACATTAAAGAATCCGAGGAATTGGAGGAAGGTGGAGATGGATTGTGTGAAGGTTGTGGTTCACAACATGAAGAAGATACTATATATGAAATCGAATTAGATGAGGATGTTGTTGGTGTAGACCAACCGGAGTCTGAAGAGGCTTTGTCTCACTATGAAGATAAAGATGGTGATCTTGATGAAATGTGGGGTGGAAACTTTCACAATTATAAAAGAAGAGATGGTCATAGACTAGGTGATGTTCATGGACATTATAAAGATGATGAAACTCCTTGGAGTGGAAACTTTCACGATTATAAAAGAAGAGATGGACATAAAATAGGTAATGTTGGTGGTCATTATAAAGATGACGAATCTTTGGAAGAAGATAAAACTCAAAACAATGCACAATCTGGGCCTTATGGTGGTGGAAGGCAGAGATATGGTGGTCAAAAAGCCGGTACATCTTTTGCTAATAGTGCAGTTAGAGGAGAATCTCGTAAATCACGTAAACCAATCTCTGAAAGGAGAAAAACACCTAAGAATGTAAGCAAAGTAGCTGATTCTAAAATAATAAAAGAATACAAAGAACTTAAGAGTAAAAATGAAGAATACAAAGGAGCTCTTAAGGTATTCAAAGATAAACTTAATGAAGTTGCTTTATTCAATACAAATTTAGCATACGTAAATAGATTGTTTACAGAACATTCTACCACTAAAAAAGAAAAAATGAACATCTTAAAGAGGTTCGATGAAGTTGATAGTGTTAAAGGTTCTAAATCTATTTATAAATCTATTAAATCAGAATTGGATAGTAAAACACCAATTACTGAATCTGTAGTGAAAAAAGTAACTAAAACTGTTAAGTCCTCAGCTTCCGATTTGAACGAATCTACAGCATATGTAGATCCACAAATCGTAGCGATTAAAGATTTAATGAAAAGGATATCATAATAATAATATAAATTAAAACTCAAAAAAATGGGACATTTATTAAACTCAGGTGAAGTCGGAAATATCGGACTTGAACACTTGAAACAAATAAGATCTAAAACTATTTCGAAGTGGAACAGAATTGGTTTCCTAGAAGGTTTAAAAGGTCATGTAAGAGAGAACATTGCTCAGTTATACGAAAACCAAGCATCCGCTCTCTTGAATGAGGCTACGAGTTCAAACTCGTCTGGTTCATTCGAAACAGTTGTTTTTCCAATTGTAAGGAGAGTATTCTCTAAATTATTGGCTAATGACATCGTTTCAGTACAAGCTATGAATATGCCAATTGGTAAATTATTCTATTTTGTGCCTAAAACTACTGGTAGGGATCATCCATCTTTAAATGGACCTTCTCTTCCATCTTGTGTTGTTTCCGGATGTAACGGAACAATGATATCAGATTTCTTATCAAAAAGTCTTTATGACGTTTTTTATAATGATGGTTTATTTGATGCGTCTAAAGGACAAGCAACACCAGCAGCACATACTGGATTAGTATCTACCATTCTAACGGCTACTGGCGCAACTGAAGTACCAGTTGGTGCTCAACCAGTTGCGGCTGATGGATCAATTAGAAGCCTTTCATTTTGTGTGACTGGTTTTAGTCAGGATAATGCAGGTAGATTAATTGGACCAGATGGTAATGAAATGGATACTGAAGCTTTTTTAGCTTCATTAAGTGTTGTTAATGGAGCTACTGCTATCACTGATTGTGCTGGTGGTACAATCATTGCAGCTGGAGGCTCAATACCTTTCAGACTAATGGCACAAAAAT
>Ga0080013_1004068_pt1 | contig 14678 bp, 12 predicted proteins | sample ETNvirenome_6_85_FD_69236 | JGI IMG/M metagenome (GOLD analysis project Ga0080013, IMG submission 69236) | Marine viral communities from the Pacific Ocean - ETNP_6_85 (SPADES assembly) (version 2) | ecosystem: Environmental > Aquatic > Marine > Oceanic | place: Pacific Ocean | collected 2013-06-19
GCAAAGATCCAATACTTGCTAAAGCTGCTCGACAAAAAGAAAAAACTCTAGGTGATATTGTTGAAGAGTTTGAGAAAAAGAAACTGGATGCAAAGACAAGTTCTAGAAATAAAAGAAACCTTGATGATGAGATCGGTCAAATAGGCGCTTATATTTATGGAACTAGCAACGATGCTGGTATTCAGAAACTTTGGAAAAAATATCCCGATGCTATGAACATTAAATCGAAGAGATTGAGTGATATAACAACGGAAGATATCTTTGAATATCACGGAGCAATAACATCAAGGACCAAATATTCTGCAAATAGAATGGTTCGTTTAATTCGTAAATATTATAATTACGCAATGCGAAAGAATTATTTTATTGGCAAGAATCCCGCATCAATGCCGAAGAAAGAATTGAATGTAGAAGAGAAAGATCATTACGATTACTACAATACAAAGGCGATGAAAAAGCTGATTACGCAGCTTATAAAATTCAGAAAGAAACCTGAATTCAGAGTTCCTTGTAACGCAATTCTTGCAGCGTTGTATTGCGGCGGGCGTCCACAATCAGAGGTGTTTAATTTAACTATCGATCAAATTGATTTAGATAAAAAATTAATTCACTATAAAAAATCTAAAGTTGGACAATGGTCTAGACCGATCAACGATACAATGATTGAACATTTAAGATACATCATTGAATTGAGATCGAATGCTGATCCGGTTCACTATTACAAGAAAGATGATTTAAGACATAAATATCTTTTTCCTAATTGGCGAATGGGACAAATGCGTAGAACCAAAAGAGGTTTGAAGCCGTGTAAGTTAAAACACATTCACGAAGTCAGAAAGTTATGGAAGCAGATTAAAAAAGAAGCAGGTGTTGAAGATAGAGATTTGAAAAGCTTGCGTCATACATTTGCAGTTTTCTGTGTGAGTTGTGGTGTAAGTTTAAGAGCTATTCAAAAATATCTTGGACACACTTCTATAAAAACTACTGAAATTTATGCAGCTGCTGATCCTAAATTTCTTGAAGCAGAAGCTGATAAAGTTTCTGAAGGATTTGCTGCATAATTAATTCCTGATCCATGAACAGATATGTGATATTATTTGTTCATGGGAACGGAAAAGCAAAAGGCAATTGATGCCGCAATAGACCTGCTGATAAAAGAAGGTTTTAAAAAACCTGTAAGAAAAAAAGGTCCAAAAAGAAATCTAGATTTAGAAATAGTTTATTTACTTGGAAGGGAATCTGTATTTGTTAAAAAAGGTAAAGAATTCTCACCAAGAAAAGTACAAATGAGAGTTGCTAAAAGTGCTGCTCTCGACAAAATATTAGACAAATATTTTAAAGGTAAGAAAAGAGAATCTTTTAATCTCAAAGCTGATCATTATACAGATAATACATTCATAAAGGATGTTAGAGAGAAAGGTTTATTTAAAAAACTTAGATTAGTTGAAAGAGTTTATGGAAAATATTTTAACACTGTATTATTTAAAACTTTATTAGACCCTGATTACTTTCCACCTAACTATAATAAAAAACTTAAAAAAGGAATAATCGCATTAGGTAAAGGTGGCGTAAGAAAGTTAGCTGCGGCTGCTGCTAAAAAAGCATCTTCCCAAAAATAAAAACGGGAAGCACAGATTCTTTTATTTCATTCTTTTTCATGAGAAGAGCTATCATGACAAAATTATTTTTAAATCCAAAGCAGACTGCGGAAAGATTGAGTGTAACTACTAGAACACTTGCAAACAAAAGAGCTGCTGGAAGTGGACCGCCATATTTTAAAATGGATGGTGTAATTAGATACCCAATCAACAAACTAGAAACATACATAAACAAACACATTCACCACAATGCAAGGGCGGCAAATGGAAAAGATTAATTGTTCAGAAAAAGAAATAGCTCATGCATACGCAATACCATTGCGAACTTTAAAGAGATTGAGAAAAGAACAAAAAATAGGAAAAGATATTTGTTTTACTGCACCGCATAATCATCAAGTAATTTACAACATTGCTAATTTTGAAGTCTGGTTTGAGGAAAATAAACAGACTGCAATATGGACACTAAACAAACAAATGAAAGCAGTGGTGCAATCATTAAAGGACAATGGTTGGTGGCCAGATAAACGAAAAAAGAATGGCGGTGATAAATGGTTTAAAGCTCAACAAACTTTTAAACTGAACAAACACGCTGCAGAGCTAGAATCTAAAGGTTATGCAGAGCATTACCAGAAACCGAATAAAGTTGATGTGGCGTTAGCAGATGTATTTGAGGAAGAGCATAAACAATGATCAAGAAATCCTTCCCAATTCAGAAACCATATTTCTATGATACCAAAGAAGGTATTGATCATTTTACAAAGATTCTAGTAGAGGAAAATCCAAAGAAGCTAACTGAAAAAGAAAAACTAGATATAAAAAAATTAGGTGTGGACATGAAAAAAGCTACACTGAATCATCACCTGAACACCTTAAAGAAATTTTCAAATGAGGACCCTTCATCATATCCAAGTGCACAAAGAGGTAAAATATTAGAGATAGAAAATTTAGAAAAAGATTTAGGATTAAATAAAAAAAGAAATTTATGGAATGAAACTGTAAAAACTGGAAAGATTCCAGAGCTTACACCTTCAGAAATTATAAAAGCAAAAGAACCTTCAGCATGGGATGTTATCTGGAATTCAATGTCACCGATAGAGAAAGGACAATGGAATGCAGAGAAGAGAAGAGAAAAAATACAAAAACAAAAAGAAGAAGCGGAAGCAAAGAAAGAAGCAGCTGCTGCTAAAATCAAAGAGAGAAGAAAAGCTCATTATTCAAAAGCATGGGGTGTTGAGCTTGATCCGAAGAAAATGCATAACCAAGACCTTAAAAATAATATGCGGAAGTGGGTCAGAGAAGCAGACGAAGAGAAGTTGGCAGATTCAAAGATTTTTCAAAACAACATCAACAGAAAGAAATTTAATAAAGGTTCTGCTGCTAAAGCTACAAACGGTAGTAAGCCAAATGGATTTGATCCGAACCCAAATGTTATTCCTATTGGTCCTATTCCACATGCGCCTGCGTGGTACGAAGATATAGATAAATTAAAAGCTGAATCACAAAAAGCAGAGGATAGATTTAAAACCACACTTGTTGAAGGTGCTCTGGAGGATTTGGCAGATACTGGCATAGAAACAATTTTACCTCCAGCATCTTCAGCAATTAGTCATGAACCTTTTAATCTAGAACAAGTATTAAATATTTCAAAAAATATTAAACGCATACCAGCGAAGGATAGAAATTTGGTAAGAGCACGGTTGCTAGCTTCAATACCAAGAAACAGAATATAGAATGAAAAAAACAATTAAAACTGGAACGGAAAAAAATCAGAAAGAAAAGTTCATAACACCACATGAATATTTAGATAAACATGTACCAAAGGAAGCTCACAAAGACCTAGATACCTTCTTTGAGGGCTACTACAAGAGCGTTAGAGAAGGCAGAGCTACATTCAGTCTGCCTAAAGTGCGTTCACTGCTTAAAGAAGCTAAAAGGCGTGGAATCTGTGGCTACTGCGGAAAAGAAGTAGATCAATCAATCATGGATGAATCTGATTTGAAAGAGAATGCAATCTCTGGAATGTGCAAACCGTGTCTGGATAGAGTTTTCAAAAAAGAAAAGGAAAATTAATGACTATAAAAATTTATACAAAAACAAAACACTTCAAAACTAAACAGAATACATATTTACCAAAAATGTATGGAGTGATTGAAGGACCTATACATCAGATGCTGAAATCATATCCAAATGATTTTTGCTTTATTAGGCATGAGAGCAAACGATCTTTAAGACCAAGTGCAAAAAACAAGAAAGAAAGGAACGGAAATGAAAAAGGTGAGGAAGAGAAAATTAAATCAAACAAATAGGAACGGACATGAGTACAATCAAAGACTACAAAGACAAAAAAATATCAGAGAACTGGAAGTATGTATTGGGGGACAGGAATGAGGAACCTTCTACATTTGACTTTTCAAACGAACGAAACATCAAAGCCAAGAAAGCCAAAGGTTATGCAGACCATTACAGATACACTGACCAAGAAGGCAATACTGCGTTTATTGTTGAGAAACAGTACACTGATGACTCGCAGCAAGAAAAGAAATTTATACTCCATAGCAAATGGAAGAATGTTGTTAACGGTCAAAAGAAATGGATTGCAAAGAAAGCTCCAGAACCAAGACACATTTATAACTTGGAAGCAATCAAAGCAGCTAACAACAAAGTCAATAAGGTTGTAGTTGTTGAAGGTGAGAAAGCAGCTAGAGCTTATGCAAAAAGAAAACTTTATCCAGTCACTACATGGAGCTGCGGTTCTTATTGTGTTTTAAAAAATGACTGGTCACCGCTTGTAGAAATACAAGATATAATTCTTTGTCCAGATAATGATGCTCTTGGAGTAGGTGCAATGAATAAACTTGCAATGCATTTACATGAAGATTTAGGAGTAGAATTGGACAGAATCAAATGGGTGGACATTCCTGAAGATTTTCCTGAAAGTTGGGATTTAGCCGATCCTGTCCCAAAAAACTCTTCCATAGATACACACACATTAGTTTCAAGAGCTGCATCCTATGCAGAGGTCATAGAAAATTACAAAGAAATCTGGGATGAGATAAAAGTTAAAAAAATAAAAAAAGAAGTAGATATATCTAAAGCTGAACGATTATTAACTAAAGGTGAAGATTTAATTTACATTGAAGAACTAGATGAATTTCTAGATTTAAAAAAAGATAAATTAATTCCATTAAAACATTTTGATCACAGTAATTTATTCTTGAAAGTTAAAGGTGAGAATCCTTCTACATTCTTACTGAAACAAGAAGAGTTTAAAAGAGCATATACATTTGAATATAATCCAAAAAGACCATTAGGCATTGTTGAAGTTGAAGGCGTCACTAGAGCTAACAGATACAAAAAACCAAATATTGTAGGCAGAGTTGGTGATATTAAACACTGGAAAGAAAATTTAGAAAATCTATGTGAAGATGAAGATAGAGCACATCAAAATGAACAATACTTTGCATGGTGCTTGCAGAATCAGGGCGACAAAGCTAACTGGACGCCATTATGGATTAGTACTGCTAGAGGAATTGGTAAAAATTATGTGACCAGAATTCTTACAGATTGTTATGGAATAAAAAACATAAGACCTAATTTAAAATATAAAAATGTAGTAGGTAAGTTTAATTCATGGATCATTGGAGCACAATTTGCAGTGGTCAATGAAATCTTTATTTCTAAAAATTATAATAAAAAAATGGAAATGTCAGAAGAGATAAAAGATTTAATTACTGAACCATACATACACATTGAAGAAAAATTTAGAAGAGGGTTTGATTATCCTAACACATGTAATTTTATTCTTATTTCAAATCATGAAGATTGTATGAACATTGATAATGGCGAACGAAGATATTATGTTCAAAAACTTGCAGACAAAATCAGACCAAGAGAATATTGGAAACCGAAATGGGACTGGGTGTTAAATGATCATGGAGCTGCGGTCATCTACAAACATTTAATGGAGTTAAAGATTGATGATCCTGACATGTACAAAGACAGAGCGCCAGTGACAGATGACATGAAAGAACTTGCAGACAGTGCTGATCATCCAATACACAAATGGTTAGATGAACATAGAGCTGCTGAATCAGGACCATTCAAAAGAGAAGGATTATCTGATTGGAGAGTTTTTAATTTTATGGTTGTTGCAGTTGATTTGCACAGAGCAATCACCGCAGGATTCAAACAAGAATCTGCATTAGATACAGTTATAGATTGGTGCAAGAAAAGAGGTCATGACTGGAAGGACGGCAAAACTAAAACACGACAAATAAGATTACCAAATGGACAAAGACCTAGAGCTTATTTATTACCGCCATTAGCTGATCCAGAATCTGATCCAAAGTTTCCAAACAAAGCCAGAGATTATTGGTTAGAAATGTTGCGTACAAAAACAGATACAGAGTTAGGTGTAATTTATGAAACAAAAGGCACAATCAAGAAAAATTATTGATGAAACAGAAACAATTGATCACGCTGCTTCTAAAAATATTAGAGCATCTGCTGGATGAAAACCAAAGAATGAAAAACACAATAGACAGATATCGCAGCAGGGATGACAAACTTTTTCAAGATCGTGCTACTCACGGACTCGGCAAATTTTCAAAAGTTGAATGACGGAGCAATTGTGAAATCCACAAACAAAAGTGGGTGGGCCGCCCTATTAACTTTCTTTTTTGTTGAGTAAGGTGAGTAAGTGAGAACTGACTGAATTTATTCACTTTTTTTTTCTCATTTAACTCATTGATCAGTGGCTTACCAGCAGCGGTGATTATTGCATGCAGGCGCAGCTGATACTAAACACTCGCTAAAATAATCAGGACAGATGTAAAACCAAGAGGCGTGTTATCAAGGATGAGTTCACCATGCTTACTCAAAGACCATAATTAAAAATTTTCAAAAAAAAATATTAATATAAAAAATTTATGTTATTTATAGTAATACACAATTGAGTAGCGTGAGTTTGAATTTCCGTTCCTGCTTGCGCTGCTCTTCTTAAAGTTCCTTGTTGCCAGTCGAAATATTCCTGATCCAATATGCTTGCACCAATTGCAGCTCCGCCCATTGTGCTTGCATGTGATGTGAATTTTTCGTGGACCAGGAAAGATTCGAACTCTCAACCTCACCGTCCGTAGCGGTGCGCTCTATCCAATTGAAGCTACTGGTCCGTCACGAATTAAAATATTTATATAGGAATTTATAGGATGAATCATCAGAATTTTATTATTATTTTTTTTCGTTAGGTACTTAAACCTTCATTTGAAAAAATTGATCTAAAGCTCTATGGATTAGAGTTATTACATGAAGAGTAGAAGAAACCATTTTCCTATATGCTTAAATTGATTTTTACATCTGCTGGAAATCCGAAATCCAAAGTGGTACCTCTATTGATCCCAGCTGCTACTTCTTATCTATCTGTTATTACAAGATTAAATTTGATTACGAGATCACGGCGAAGCCGTGATTGAGTTCAATGTTTCGTTAGAAACATTGAAACGGTGCGAAGCACCGTAAGAAGCGCAGCTTCAACAGAAGCTGCGTTGTGATGCATCCAGCATCACATCAAGAGAATGTTATCACGCCGTGTAGGCGGCGCCGCTTTTAAACCTCTTCAGAAATAGTGTTTAAGACTCCAGACATGGACTCTGGAATCCATGTTTCATCTTTTTGGACTCGTGGACTCCATAACTTTTTTCGTGCGTCTGCGTGCTTTTAAATGCGAAATTTACACAATAGAAAACATTAATTAGTGCGGAAAATAGTTAAATTAGTGTGCATGTTTTTCTAAATAAAAACATAAGTGTTTATTGCAATTATTGAATCAAAATTATCAACATAGAGTATCAATAGAGTTCCAGAAAATTAAATTTTTTTATGGTAAGCTAGATTCGTTGTGGTACAATATAAATAGAAGAGATTTGTTTCTTGTCACTTCATCCGTAGTGAAGCGCTCCGCAATCGCACTTCATTCACAATAGCAAGAAAGTAAATCTTTTCAACAGAAAGAAGAGGTTTATAGGTATGCAAGATTCTACATTTGTTCACGAGTCATCGAGTATCAATAGAGTACCAGAGGTGATTCAGAACATGCATAGAGTATTCGTAGAGTACCAGAATCAATTCCCAGAATCTGCTTTGGGAATTGCAATTAGAACACTTCATCTTTCACTCGTGATACGACAACAACAAAAAAAGAAAGGAAAATAAAATGCAAAATATGCAAAAAGAAAAACAAGAAAGAAAGAAATACTCCAATGCGATGATTAATAAATTACCGCAGAAGAATCATAGATATTATGTTCTTGATTCAGAGAGTATTGGTTTGAGAATTCATGTTGAATTGAATGGAGCAAAATCATTCCATTTACAGAGATATGTTTCTCAATTTAAGTACAGTAAGAGAACCAAGTTAGGTGACTTTCCTGACATGAGTATTTCTGAAGCACGGAAGCTCGCTGCTAAAGTCAAAGCTGCGAATGTTCAGGGGAAAGACCCATTACTAGCCAAAGCTGCTCTTCAAAAAGAGAAAAAACTAGGTGATGTTGTTGAGGAATTTAAAAAGAAAAAATTAGATATCCGAACAAACAAATCTAGAAATAAATCTAATATTGATGATGAGATTGGTCAGATTGGAGCTTGGATTGAAGGCACCAGTAATCTTACTAGCATCATCAAAGTTTGGAAAAAATATCCAGAGGAAATGAATATTAAATCCAAACGGTTGAGTGAAATTACTCCAGAGGATGTGTTTGATTATCATGGAGCAATTTCATCTAAAACTAAATACTCTGCTAATAGAATGGTTCGGTTGGTTCGTAAGTATTTTAACTATGCTAAACGAAAGAACTATTTCAAAGGTAAGAATCCTGCATCTATGCCAAGAGCAGAATTGAATGAGGAAGTCAAAGATCATTTGGATTATTACAATACTGCAAACATGAAAAAGATAATTAAAGCATGTGAAAAGTTGAGAAAGAATCCAGACAAGAGAGTTGCATGTAATGCAATTTTAGCAGCTCTTTACTGTGGCGGCCGTCCTCAATCAGAGGTGTTCAATCTTACTGTTGATCAAATAGACCTAGATAAAAAAGTAATTCATTACAAAAAATCTAAAGTTGGTCAGTGGTCAAGACCCATAAATAAAACTATGGTAAATCATTTGAGATATATCTTGGAGCTGCGATCAAATAGTGATCCAGTTCATTATTATTCTAAAAATGATTTAAGACATAAGTTTTTATTTCCTAATTGCAGAATGGGTCAAATGCGTAAAACCAAAAGAGGTTTGAAGCCATGTAAGCTGCTGCACATCAAAGAAGTTAGAAAACTATGGAAGCAAATCAAAAAAATAGCATCTGTTGAAGATAGAGATATTAAATCACTCCGTCATACATTTGCAGTTTTTTGTGTAAGCTGCGGAGTAAGTTTAAGAGCAGTACAAAAAATGTTAGGTCATGCTTCAATACAAACTACTGAAATTTATGCAGCTGCTGATCCTAAATTTCTTGAAGCAGAAGCTGATAAAGTTTCTGAAGGATTTGCTGCGTAATTAATTCCTGAACCCTGAACAAATATGTGATATTATTTGTTCATGGGAACGGAAGTAGAGAAGCTGCGTAAGCAGGCAGAAAAACTTGGTTTAAGTTTAACTAAAAAAAGAAAACCAAAAGGAATTTCAGATATTAACTTATTGATCAACGGAGCATTCGGTGGTGTTGCTGCCAAAATGATCAAGAAGAAAGTTAAAGGATTAACAATCAGAAAAATAATTAAAGAAACTTTGCATGATAAATTTTTTAACGAAGCATTGGATTATTGTTTTAAAGGATCAAAGAGAGCAAAGTATGATGATAGATCACCAAAGAAATACAACACAGATAAAACTCTGGTCCAAGATTTAATGATCGTCGGTGACTTCAACAGATTCAAATTAATTGAGCGTGCAATCAAACTAGACATGAATGCAGTTAGAGCATTGCTTGATGAAGATTATCGTCCTGCTGGTGACAAAGTTATTATTCGTAAGAGAAAATATAAAAAATCCTAATTCCCAAAATTAATTTTCAGGAATCTCATTTTCTTTTTAATTCTGGTTTTTCATGAGAAAAGAATCTCATGACAAAATTATTTTTAAGTCCAAAGCAAACTGCGGAAAGATTGAGTGTCACTACTAGAACACTTGCAAACAAAAGAGCTGCTGGAAGCGGTCCTCCATATTTTAAAATGGATGGCGTAATTAGATATCCAATTAATAAATTAGAAAATTACATAAGCAAACATATTCATCACAATGCAAGGGCGGCAAATGGAAAAGATTAATTGTTCAGAAAAAGAAATAGCTCATGCATACGCAATACCATTGCGAACTTTAAAGAGATTGAGAAAAGAACAAAAAATAGGAAAAGATATTTGTTTTACTGCACCGCATAATCATCAAGTAATTTACAACATTGCTAATTTTGAAGTCTGGTTTGAGGAAAATAAACAGACTGCAATATGGACACTAAACAAACAAATGAAAGCAGTGGTGCAATCATTAAAGGACAATGGTTGGTGGCCAGATAAACGAAAAAAGAATGGCGGTGATAAATGGTTTAAAGCTCAACAAACTTTTAAACTGAACAAACACGCTGCAGAGCTAGAATCTAAAGGTTATGCAGAGCATTACCAGAAACCGAATAAAGTTGATGTGGCGTTAGCAGATGTATTTGAGGAAGAGCATAAACAATGATCAAGAAATCCTTCCCAATTCAGAAACCATATTTCTATGATACCAAAGAAGGTATTGATCATTTTACAAAGATTCTAGTAGAGGAAAATCCAAAGAAGCTAACTGAAAAAGAAAAACTAGATATAAAAAAATTAGGTGTGGACATGAAAAAAGCTACACTGAATCATCACCTGAACACCTTAAAGAAATTTTCAAATGAGGACCCTTCATCATATCCAAGTGCACAAAGAGGTAAAATATTAGAGATAGAAAATTTAGAAAAAGATTTAGGATTAAATAAAAAAAGAAATTTATGGAATGAAACTGTAAAAACTGGAAAGATTCCAGAGCTTACACCTTCAGAAATTATAAAAGCAAAAGAACCTTCAGCATGGGATGTTATCTGGAATTCAATGTCACCGATAGAGAAAGGACAATGGAATGCAGAGAAGAGAAGAGAAAAAATACAAAAACAAAAAGAAGAAGCGGAAGCAAAGAAAGAAGCAGCTGCTGCTAAAATCAAAGAGAGAAGAAAAGCTCATTATTCAAAAGCATGGGGTGTTGAGCTTGATCCGAAGAAAATGCATAACCAAGACCTTAAAAATAATATGCGGAAGTGGGTCAGAGAAGCAGACGAAGAGAAGTTGGCAGATTCAAAGATTTTTCAAAACAACATCAACAGAAAGAAATTTAATAAAGGTTCTGCTGCTAAAGCTACAAACGGTAGTAAGCCAAATGGATTTGATCCGAACCCAAATGTTATTCCTATTGGTCCTATTCCACATGCGCCTGCGTGGTACGAAGATATAGATAAATTAAAAGCTGAATCACAAAAAGCAGAGGATAGATTTAAAACCACACTTGTTGAAGGTGCTCTGGAGGATTTGGCAGATACTGGCATAGAAACAATTTTACCTCCAGCATCTTCAGCAATTAGTCATGAACCTTTTAATCTAGAACAAGTATTAAATATTTCAAAAAATATTAAACGCATACCAGCGAAGGATAGAAATTTGGTAAGAGCACGGTTGCTAGCTTCAATACCAAGAAACAGAATATAGAATGAAAAAAACAATTAAAACTGGAACGGAAAAAAATCAGAAAGAAAAGTTCATAACACCACATGAATATTTAGATAAACATGTACCAAAGGAAGCTCACAAAGACCTAGATACCTTCTTTGAGGGCTACTACAAGAGCGTTAGAGAAGGCAGAGCTACATTCAGTCTGCCTAAAGTGCGTTCACTGCTTAAAGAAGCTAAAAGGCGTGGAATCTGTGGCTACTGCGGAAAAGAAGTAGATCAATCAATCATGGATGAATCTGATTTGAAAGAGAATGCAATCTCTGGAATGTGCAAACCGTGTCTGGATAGAGTTTTCAAAAAAGAAAAGGAAAATTAATGACTATAAAAATTTATACAAAAACAAAACACTTCAAAACTAAACAGAATACATATTTACCAAAAATGTATGGAGTGATTGAAGGACCTATACATCAGATGCTGAAATCATATCCAAATGATTTTTGCTTTATTAGGCATGAGAGCAAACGATCTTTAAGACCAAGTGCAAAAAACAAGAAAGAAAGGAACGGAAATGAAAAAGGTGAGGAAGAGAAAATTAAATCAAACAAATAGGAACGGACATGAGTACAATCAAAGACTACAAAGACAAAAAAATATCAGAGAACTGGAAGTATGTATTGGGGGACAGGAATGAGGAACCTTCTACATTTGACTTTTCAAACGAACGAAACATCAAAGCCAAGAAAGCCAAAGGTTATGCAGACCATTACAGATACACTGACCAAGAAGGCAATACTGCGTTTATTGTTGAGAAACAGTACACTGATGACTCGCAGCAAGAAAAGAAATTTATACTCCATAGCAAATGGAAGAATGTTGTTAACGGTCAAAAGAAATGGATTGCAAAGAAAGCTCCAGAACCAAGACACATTTATAACTTGGAAGCAATCAAAGCAGCTAACAACAAAGTCAATAAGGTTGTAGTTGTTGAAGGTGAGAAAGCAGCTAGAGCTTATGCAAAAAGAAAACTTTATCCAGTCACTACATGGAGCTGCGGTTCTTATTGTGTTTTAAAAAATGACTGGTCACCGCTTGTAGAAATACAAGATATAATTCTTTGTCCAGATAATGATGCTCTTGGAGTAGGTGCAATGAATAAACTTGCAATGCATTTACATGAAGATTTAGGAGTAGAATTGGACAGAATCAAATGGGTGGACATTCCTGAAGATTTTCCTGAAAGTTGGGATTTAGCCGATCCTGTCCCAAAAAACTCTTCCATAGATACACACACATTAGTTTCAAGAGCTGCATCCTATGCAGAGGTCATAGAAAATTACAAAGAAATCTGGGATGAGATAAAAGTTAAAAAAATAAAAAAAGAAGTAGATATATCTAAAGCTGAACGATTATTAACTAAAGGTGAAGATTTAATTTACATTGAAGAACTAGATGAATTTCTAGATTTAAAAAAAGATAAATTAATTCCATTAAAACATTTTGATCACAGTAATTTATTCTTGAAAGTTAAAGGTGAGAATCCTTCTACATTCTTACTGAAACAAGAAGAGTTTAAAAGAGCATATACATTTGAATATAATCCAAAAAGACCATTAGGCATTGTTGAAGTTGAAGGCGTCACTAGAGCTAACAGATACAAAAAACCAAATATTGTAGGCAGAGTTGGTGATATTAAACACTGGAAAGAAAATTTAGAAAATCTATGTGAAGATGAAGATAGAGCACATCAAAATGAACAATACTTTGCATGGTGCTTGCAGAATCAGGGCGACAAAGCTAACTGGACGCCATTATGGATTAGTACTGCTAGAGGAATTGGTAAAAATTATGTGACCAGAATTCTTACAGATTGTTATGGAATAAAAAACATAAGACCTAATTTAAAATATAAAAATGTAGTAGGTAAGTTTAATTCATGGATCATTGGAGCACAATTTGCAGTGGTCAATGAAATCTTTATTTCTAAAAATTATAATAAAAAAATGGAAATGTCAGAAGAGATAAAAGATTTAATTACTGAACCATACATACACATTGAAGAAAAATTTAGAAGAGGATTTGATTATCCTAACACATGTAATTTTATTCTTATTTCAAATCATGAGGACTGTATGAATATAGATAATGGTGAAAGAAGATATTATGTTCAAAAACTTGCAGACAAAATCAGACCAAGAGAATATTGGAAACCGAAATGGGACTGGGTGTTGAATGATCATGGAGCTGCGGTCATCTACAAACATTTAATGGAGTTAAAGATTGATGATCCAGACATGTACAAAGACAGAGCACCAGTAACAGATGACATGAAAGAACTTGCAGACAGTGCTGATCATCCAATTCACAAATGGTTAGATGAACATAGAGCAGCAGAAACTGGGCCATTCAGAAGGCAGGGATCATCTGAATGGAAAGTTTTTAATTTTATGGTTGTTGCTGCTGATCTTTACAGAGCAGTCACTGGAGGATTCAAACAAGAAACTGCATTTGATACTGTGTTGGATTGGTGCAAGAAAAGAGGTCATGACTGGAAGGATGGTAAAACAAAAACAAAACAAATAAGATTATCAAATGGTGAAAGACCTAGAGCTTATTTATTACCGCCATTAGCTGATCCAGAAGCTGATCCAAAGTTGCCAAACAAAGCTAGAGATTATTGGTTAGAAATGTTGCGTACAAAAACAGACACAGAGCTAGGTACAATCTATGAAACAAAAGGCACATTCAAGAACACATTCAAGAAAAATTATTAATGAAGCAGAAACAATTGATCACGGTTCTTCTAAAAATATTAGAGCACCTGCTGGATGAAAACCAAAGAATGAAAAACACCATAGACAGATATCGCAGCAGGGATGATAAACTTTATCAAGATCGTGCTACTCACGGACTCGGCAAATTTTCAAAGGTTGAATGACGGAGCAATTGTGAAATCAACAAACAAAAGTGGGTGGGGCCGCCCATTAACTTTCTTTTTTGTTGAGTAAGGTGAGTAAGTGAGAATTGACTGAATTTATTCACTTTTTTTTTCTCATTTAACTCATTGATCAGTGGCTTACCAGCAGCGGTGATTATTGCATGCAGGCGCAGCTGATACTAAGCACTCGCTAAAATAATCAGGACAGATGTAAAACCAAGAGGCGTGTTATCAAGGATGAGTTCACCATGCTTACTCAAAGACCATAATTAAAAATTTATAAAAAAAAATATTAATATAAAAAATTTATGTTAATTATAGTAATACACAATTGAGTAGAGTGAGTTTGAATTTCCGTTCCTGCTTGCTCTGCTCTTCTTAAAGTTCCTTGTTGCTAGTTGAAA
>Ga0080013_1004069_pt1 | contig 14676 bp, 26 predicted proteins | sample ETNvirenome_6_85_FD_69236 | JGI IMG/M metagenome (GOLD analysis project Ga0080013, IMG submission 69236) | Marine viral communities from the Pacific Ocean - ETNP_6_85 (SPADES assembly) (version 2) | ecosystem: Environmental > Aquatic > Marine > Oceanic | place: Pacific Ocean | collected 2013-06-19
TGCGATTGTATTGATACTGTTCGTTCCCATACATTTTGTGAGTTTCATCACTTGCCTGGGTATGATTATGTTTAACACAATACAATGCATATTTTGGATCATTGTACTTTTCAAATAACTCTAATGGATCACTTCTAAAATACATATCACAATCCATAAACAATGCCCATCCTTCTAATCTGTGTAAGAATGGAGTTAGAAATCGTGAAAAGGAAAAGTCAGTTGCGAATGGTCGTCCATCTGCTTCATCACGATGTTGAATTTCTTTAGGTGTGTTACCACTTGGTAGCCTACTACTGCCAAGCTGCCATGCTCGTCTATATAAACCAATTTGTCTTAACAAATGCTGTTTAATAGGATAAACATTTAATGGTCCTGATGCATGTTTTAATGCTGTATATTTTAATATTTCATATGGCTCGTCTTCTCTAGGATCATACCCAATATAAATTGTAGGTATACTTTGATTCGCACTTATCATTTTTTGTTTCCTCATAAAAGAAGGGGAAGACAACCATCAGTGATGGCTATCTCCCCACGTTGTTATTTAAATTCTATGAATTTAGGTTTCTTGTCTTCTGGAATATTTTGATTAAGTTTAATTATAATCATTCCATCTTCAAAAGAAGCTTCAGTAACTTCAATTCTATCAGAAAGATAAAAGGTTTTGCTGAATGATCTACTGGCAATCCCTTTATGAAGAACATTCTTCTCTTCTTCTTTATTGCTGTTAGTGCCGCTGATGGTTAGTTCTAATTCTTTTTGAACTATACTCACATCTTCTTGCTTAAACCCCGCAACTGCAAGCTCTAACCTATATTCAGTTTCAGACTCCTTGATAAGATTATGGGGAGGATAGGTTTGAGAACCTATTTTTGTTGCTTCCACCATAGCTCTAAATACTTTATCATAGCCAAGTGACCATCTTTGAAAATTATTAAAAGAGTTATGAGGAGCAAGTTCAGAAAACCTCTTGTCCCATTCAAGTGTTACATTCATAATATATCTCCTTTCAAGCAAGATATTATAGAACCCATTATTGGCATTCTATCTGTATAGTATACTATACTTTTAATAACTTGTCAAGCTTTTTTTTAAATATTATCCACATTCTTTATTGCCGGTTCCTGGGTCAACAAAACAAGCCATGCCTTCCTGTTCTTCTACAGCATTAAGAATACCATAGCGTTTACCTGCTGCTCTGAAGGTTGTAACTCCCTTGAGCTTTCCTCTCCATGCTTTGGTATAGACATCCTTGAACTCTTCAAAGGTTACACTATCGCCTACATTGATAGTTTTACTAACAGCAGAGTCTACATAGGGCTGTACTGCTATCTGCATAGCCAGATGATCATCTACATTAAGATCACCGGATACCTCACATCTCAAACCGTAGTTACGATAGACATAATCCTGCATCTTAATGATGGAAGTGCCTTCCTCAGTCTGTACTGTACGGTCATACTCCAATGCAAACACAGGTTCGATACCCGAACTGATATTGTCAGCAGTAAAACTAATAGTACCTGTGGGAGCAACAGAAATAAGATGGCTATTTCTCATACCACATTGACGCAGCTTGTCCTGTAAATCTTTTGGAAAGCTTTTGACAAACTCACTGTCCAGATAGTTAGGTTTGAAGAATGGGAAGCTTCCTTTCTCTGTGGCTAGATCGGCACTGGCGCTGTAAGCCTCATACGTTAAGGTCTTCATAACTTTACGAGTAAATTTAACTGCTTCAAGAGAACCATATTTAAAGCCCAGCAAAGTTAAAACATTGGCAAGCCCAGTAATACCAAGCCCCATCCTACGTTTCCTCTTTGCTTCTTTAGACTGAGCATCAAGAGGGTACTCAGTCCTATCAATAACATTGTCAATAGCACGAACAACATGAGGGATGTCCTCCTTGAGTTGTTTGAAGTTAAAGTAGTTCTCCTCCTCTTTTTCAGTAAGGTAAGGGTTGTTTACTACAGTTATGTACTTCACAAGATTAAAACTCCCTAGTAGACAGGCTCCAAAGGGAGGAAGGGGCTGTTCACCGCAAGGATTAGTTGCTTCTATAACTTCACAGTAATGAAGATTATTATTCTCATTGATACGATCTATGAATAGAATCCCAGGCTCTGCCCAATCCCAGTTGTTACGCATGATCTCATCCCAGAGCATAGAGGCATCTATCTCACCATGATTCTGGTTCTTAAACCGGAGCATGAAAGGTTTGTTCTTGGATACAGCATCCATAAACTCATCTGTTACACCCACAGAAATATTAAAATTGGTTAGCTGGTTGTCGTTCTTCTTGGCTCGTATGAACTCCTCTATGTCAGGATGATCCACACGCAGAACTCCCATCATTGCCCCTCTTCTGTGTCCCGCCGAAAGAATTGTGCGACATACTGCATCATATATGTGCATGAATGATACAGGACCGCTGGCAGAGCTATCAAGAGACACAATCCTATCACCACAAGGGCGAATACGACTGAAATCATAGCCAATCCCCCCTCCTCTACGCATTGTTTCAGCAGCTTCAGAGGCTCGTTGCATAATCGAATCCATAGAGTCTTCAATGAGGCCACTAACAAAGCAATTATACGCCGTAACATTCCTTGGCGATCCCATAGCCGCCTGTACTCTACCCGCCGCCATAAACCTTTGATCCAAGATAATATCTTTGTACTGTTTTCTGTGTTCATCATTATCTCCCATTGCTGCTGCCTCTCTAGCCTTGGATTCTTCAAAGCTTTCGTTAGGCAATCTATATTTCATTGCATGTAATGATTCGCACACAGGTATTTTAGGCCCATAACTGGTCATCATTAAACAATTCCTTTTTTGTTTGAAAGATTAAAGATTAATTGAGAGTCTTTGTCACCATATTCTAATTGAAGAATTAACTCTGCATAATGTATAACTTTTTCTATATCTTTTCTTCCATCTCCTTTGGTTCTATGTCTGGTAATATATTTAATAACATTACCTTCAAAATAATTTAAATCATTGGCATGAATGTATTCTACTGGCTGGATACCACAGCTTTTATAATGTGACCCACCAACTTGCTTGGTTAAAGGATCAGTAGATAAGTGAACTGAGCTTTCTTCTGACATCTTCAGTATCTCCTTTATTAATTACATTATATGCGAATGTTCTAACTTTTTTAGGTTCTAACCCAGCATAATAGCATATAGTTTCAAAATCTTCACAAGTAACTCCAACCGAAGTAAAGAACCACGCACAAGCTCTATCTCTGTTTAATATAATTTCATTATCTTCATCTGCAAGTTTAGGTTTGGTAGCATCTAGCAGTGCCTGGATAACCACAGCAATATAAAGACTTTGCGGTGGGTTATTGGAAGTTAAGTCATATAGAGGTTCAACAGAAGTCTCAAACATCATGGCATTGAACCGGCCTGTAAAATTTACCGCCCACATAATTGTTATAGAATGCAGGTTCATCTGTGTCTTCCAAGAGAGAGGTCAATACATTATATTTCATTTGATAACAGCATTCGTAATATCTTAGACTCCGTTTGTTTTTAAATTCTGCTATGATCTTAAATGTGAAACTGCTTTTGCCAAGCTTTTTGATATCTTCCAGCAGATGTTTAGAAGATCCCATATAAAGCTTCCAGTTGGATTCAGTTTTTTTAGTTTTGCCTTTGTATTTTTTATAGTTATGGTATTGCTTACAGCCAATGTAAGCTTTACCTGTTTTCTTATTAGTTATGATATAGACAAATCCAAATTGATTTAGATCAGGCTTACCGGCATACTTCCAATGCATTACCAATCCATTATTTCAGGGACATCGGGTTCTTTTCCAACCTGGACTAAGTACCTTCTGCCCTGTGCATATTTAAATACCCGGATGCCTTTTCCTTGGTTGGCGTCTGACCAGCATTCTTTTTTATGACTGCAATAAACACAGCCAAAAGGAAGTTTTAAATTACCGGACTTCCCATCTGGTGTGGGTTCGTAACACTTATTAGGAACATGCTTGGTAGCTACCATCTTTTTAAGAAATTGGACTCTTGTCTTGGCGTTGATCATCTCCATTCCATGAACAGGTGCCAGACAAATCTCACCAGTAGATTTATCTATGACAAGAAAGGCTCCCTCTTTAACATTATTTGCATGAGCATACGCTGAAATCTGTGCGATATACCCAAAGGGATCATCTTCCAATAGATTATTATTCTTAAACTTCTGAAAGCTAGGGCCAGATGCACTCTTGCAGTCAACAAGAATACCATCAATCATTGAATCCTGATGCCCAACCACACCCTCGACAACCACTCTCTTTTGCTGGTCTGTTACTTTATGCCCTGCTATGGAAGACAACACCAGAAGAAGTTCTTCAAGAATATACCCATACAAAAACTTAATCTTTGTACTGCCATTTAATGGAGGAACATCTTTTTTGGTATTAATATCATACCATAGTTGTCTATCTGGTTTTCCTATTTGGGAAAGTCTTAGTTTTCCAGATGCTCTTGGTTCTTCACACAAAAATTCTTTAAGGTGAATCTTCAGCATTTCACCAAAAGTATCTATATGTTTATCAACCTCTTTCTCTTCCATAGTAACAGGACCAGGAGAGAACAGATCATAAATATCATCTACAAGTGTGTTTATTTTTTTCATAATATAAAAAATGGAGGGACGTTTTACTGCCCCTCCAAGTCCTCAGTTGAACAAAGGATTAACCAAAGGGTATTTCTTCATCACTGACATAGCCACCCTTTACTACATCAAAGTCTCCTACACCGCTACCGGCGTATTCGATTAAGTCTACTACTTGCACCGCAGCTAAGTCAGCAGATACGCCTGTCTTACCCGCATAATCCCACTCAAAAGGCACAGCTTTAACATTCACTACACTGCCGTTTCCAATGAGCTTGTCATTCCACAGATTATTCTGTGAATCTTTAACAATAGGAGGTCTACGAGAAGTGCCATCCTTACGCATTACTTTGCGTTTAATGGTTACAAAGTCATTACGGTCATCGCCTTTATTATTGATAGGTAGCCCAGCATCCTCAATGGTGGGACGATTATCATCATCTACCTCAATCTGGATAGACCAGACAGGATCGAACTTCGTATTGGGTTCAATAATACAAGCATAGTGGCACTTACCAGTAAGAAAAATAGGATCGTTCATTTCTTTTGTCTCCTTTTAAAAGTTACGCTGTTGTAACGTGAAAATTAATATTAAGATCTTTTCAATTTACCTCCTTTTGTTGTTATTACAAAAGTATAGCACATAATAATTAGTATGTCAAGTATTAATTTAATTAATGTGTCTCTGCCCATGTCTGTCCTGACTTATGTTCACAATCAAGAGGACATTTCATATTAAGAGATTCAGTTGTTTCCTCCATAGCTTTCTTTGCTACCATTCCCATAGCATCTCTGTCTTTTCGGGCTACCTCAAACTGGTACTCATCATGGATGGAAGCAACAAGTTTGGCATCCAGCCCTCTCCTTCTGATAAGTATATCCATATGGACAAGCCATTCTTTGCAGATAATTGCACCGGCTCCCTGTAGAAGAGTATTAAGACTTGTATGGGCTGATCTGATATGCAATCGTCTGCCATCTAACGCTGGAATAGTTTTCTCTTGTGCCGCCTCTTGGATATTTGTTCTTAATCTTTTAAGTGCAGGAAGATGTTGAAGGAATCTATCAATAAGAACCTGACCTTGGCTGGCTTTGCCACCAACAATCTTTCCTATCTTAGCAGCACCTGCTCCATACAGGAAAGCATAGATGAATGTCTTTGCCTGATCTCTATTAGCCAAACCAGCAGCTTTCATATTAGCTGTGTGTACATCTCCATTAAGAACTTCATAGGTAAACTTTTCATCTTTCATATAATGAGCCAGACACCTTACCTCTAATCCTGATGCATCTGTTCCCATAAGTACATGAGTATTAGGATTTGATACTGTCCATAATCCTCTGCATTCCTTGCCATAAGGACTGTATATGGCTGGCACTTGAGCCATGTTAGGGCTGTTATGTGCCATCCTGCCTGTTATGGTGCGTAAAGTAAGCACCTTCCCTCGCACCCTATTGTCTTCCTGACACCCCTGTATCCATGCTTTGAGAAGTCCTGTCCGTTTCTGAAGAAGAAAGTATCTACTGAACATCTGTGCTTCTGGCATATTAATCTTCGATAGAATTTCTTCTGAAATAATAACATTGTCTTTGTCTGTTTTATGTTTGGGTTCCCATCCTTTTTCAATCAGACGCTCCGCAATCTGTTTGCGAGAAGCAATGTTGAACTCTGTCTCTTTTCGTACCTTCCGCACCGGAGAGTATGTTATGGCAGGTTTAAATATTTCTTTGGCTTCCTGTTCTAGTCGGTGTTCCTCATCCTGTAACTGAGCAAGAAGAATAATTGCATCTTTAATGTTGAAAGCAAAACCATTCTTTTCCTGGCGGTTTATAATTGCTCTGACTTTTCTTTCCAGATCATAAGATCTATCTGAAAAAGAATAGCCCTCACCCAATAAAGTACCAGATACTTTACTGGTAAGTTCGGTATCAGTGCGGCAGTAAGCCAGCATCTCTGGGGTAAAGCGGGAGAAGTCTTCATGCTCTCCCTTGGGAAAGCCAAGCCTGTCTCCCCATGCTCCCAGAGAATGCCCTCCTTCTCTAACAGGATTATATAGTTGAGACTCAATAAGAGTATCCTTTATTTGAGAGAGTTTAATATTAGAACCTGTGAATCTGTTGAGAATGGGAGCATCAAAGCTGACACCATTATGCATGATGAACTGATCTATCAGCCCTGACCATCTCCCAAAATCTGTACATTGATCTTTAATCCATACTCTTTCCTTTCCAGAAGGATATTCTCTAGCTACAATACAGTGTATCTTAGTTGGATTTAAACTGTCTGTTTCAATATCAACTATCGCTGTTGTCATAGGTCATATCCACTTGGTAAATTAAATCCGTACGAACATGAAAAAACTTTTCTCCTTTTGCTATATTTTTATTGTATGCTTCCTTGACTTCAGATTCAAGAAGCACATCTCCTGGGACATGCCATGCTCTTTTGAAGTCTCCTCTGAAAACAACAAAGGTTAAGTCAGCATTTCTAAAATCTTTCTGCCATTTATCCAGCAGTCTTTTCTTTCTGTGGGGAATGCGTAATTCTTTCCAACTCTCAGGCCAATCTCCTTTCCATCCCCACTTGACTTCAACTTCATAGAAGTGATTGCTGGAACTACTATCAAGATACCCTCTAATATCAAAGCCAAAGTTCTCTTCTGAATCAGTGATAAGATCAGGTATATTATGACCCAACCAACCCAGCATTTGTTTCTTTGCTGGCGTATCTGCTTTGTCATACTCATCTTTGCTGAAGGGTTTTCTTACCATTTGCTAACTCCTTTATTCTATTAGCTAAAAAGATATAATTTGTGCATTTCCTTTTGTTTTTCTGGGTCTTTATATGGCATCATCATTCTCCAAGAAGGGATTATCAACTTGAGACATCCTTCCTGTCTCTTTGTCGTAATAAAGATAACATGCTATACCAGTGTCTCCGGTATACCTATTTTTAAGGACTCTTATTGTGGTTGTATTAGCTTCAGTCTCATCATCTGCCTGTTGGTTTCTTTCCATAGCCACCACACTGTCAGATAGGTGTGCTATGCTGGCTGATCCTCTTAGGTGTGAGAGAGACACTTCCCTGCCATCCTCATGCCCTTTGTCTCCTGTTGGCCTACGCAGGTGGGAGACAAGCAGCAAGGCAATCCCCGTTTCTTCCACCAGAGATCTTAGCTTGGTCATAAGAACATCAATGGACTTTCTCTCATCCCCAAACTCTTCATTACCTGACACCAGTATGGATAAGTGGTCTAGAAAAACCCACTTGCAATCTAGGGCTTTAGCCATATACCTAACACGATCTAGTATCTCATCATTGGAGATAGAACCAAAGTGATCAAAGGCAAAGAATCTGCCAGAGCCAACGGTCTTATCCCGCCATTCTCTTAGCTGTTTCTTAGTGTACTCTTTCCTGATTTCTCTAATATAAAGTCTGGAACTGGCTTCTACCGACATGATATTGAACGCTGTATTTTTAGTGTTCTCCTCCATACACAACACACCAATATTGTCTTTGGTACTCAACATAATATGATGCATAAGCTCTCTGATAATACTTGACTTGCCCATGCCAGCACCGCTGGTAAAACATACAAGCTCCCCTGTTCTAATACCATAGGTCTTCTCATTCATTTTAGGCCAGGGGTAAAGACAAGTCTCACAATAGTCTTCTTCAAATAATGAATCACCAAGATCAGCTAGATTAATAATACCTGCCGGTGTGTACGCCTTGGCATTCCACCATGCATTGGTGAACTTCTCTTTCTGTCCTGTCTTGAGATACTCGTTGGCATCTTTCATGTCAAGATTTACAATCTTGCATTTGTTTGGTTCAAACAATTGTGCTACTTTCTGGCTGGCTTTCTTGCCTTGCACATCATTGTCAAAGCACAGTACAACGGTTTCAAACTTATTTAGGTATTGTAAGGACTGCTTGCAGTTTTCAAAAGCTGACGCCGCTCCGCTCTTCACAGAGATAACAGGCCACTTAGAGCCAAGCATTTGATAAGCTGACATGGCATCTATCTCGCCCTCACACAGGGTTACAAACTTTCCTCCCTGGTTGAATAGGTTCTGACCAAACAGACCAGCAGCCTGGAGATTGCCCTCTGACCAGAAGCGTTTATTCTGCACCTCTCTAACCTTGTTGGCAATATGGTTTCCATCTCCATCAAAATACTTATAGATGTGGTGGGTAATCATACTTCCTGTTTGTTTAATTTCAGTACTAAAAACTTTAGCTGTGTCTTTGGTAATCTTACGATCAGGAATATCGCCAAAGATACCCTTGCTTTTTATACCTGAAGATGATTCTGACATTGGTATTACCTTTGCTTTTTCTACCATTTCATTAAACCTCGTTTCACAAGCAAAACAATATGAATGACCGTCTGAATGCTCAACGTTTCCATCACTGGAACCGCACTCAGGACACTCTCCACGTTTACCCCATTGACCATTCATTCCTTTACCTTTCTTATTTTGTAAGCTGTGCTTGGATTTACATCAAGCATTCGGCATAGTTCTTTTCTGTTTTTTAATTCATCTACTGCCTCCTTTTTTGTTTCAAAAACATCAATAATAATATCCTTCCTTTTCTTTTTTAAAAAGACACTCCACTTAATCATCAGTATAGATCTCCTCCCAAAGATTCTGGACAAAATCTTCTTTGTCTTCCATAATTTCATCTATCTCCCGCTTGGCAAACCTCTTGGATTCTCTTGGAGAATATCCTTCATCAATATATTGTTTGGTTATTTCTCTGAATAAATGATTGCGCTCTTTCTGCCATAAGTTCTTAGTCATTTAACTCTACCCATCTTCTGCTATTTTTAGATTGTTTTGCTATAGACAAATCTTCTCTTAATTTTTTATTGCTACTAAGTAGTTCTTTTATTTGATTTTTTAATTGTATTATTTGTTTATCTCTTATATCAATATCATTATTCATTTTCTTTATCCCTTAATAATTACTAATTAGTATACATTATTTAATTACCTTTGTCAAGATAAAATATATGCTTGCCTATTTGACCAAGCCTAACAAACCTGCTGGAACTAGACCATTTAGGTGCAACATAGGCGGCATGATAATGGGTAGCATTGACTGTCTGCTTGACTTGTAATCCTATGAGTGACATTTCTGCAACTGTAATACTTTTTTTCAAGGCAGCTATGTCTCTATACTTTTCTGTTCTGCCATCACACCAATAAGAAAACTGACATCTGTTTCTTACCGGGTTGCCCTCCCAATATTTTCCCTGGTGTACTACACCACAGATATTATCAGGATATTTCTTGCTGGCTGTTCTGCTTAGTATAACATTAGCAACTGCTACCATTCCTGTGATACTTTCTGATCTAGCTTCATGGTAGATTGCCTCAACCAGACAGATAAAATCATCTGCTTTTGCAGGTGAAACAGCAAAGAACAGATAGCCTAGACTAATCATTATTTTCTTCACTGCACCCTCATCACTCTTATATTTTCAAAGGTTCCCATACCCATGTCTTCTATAAAATGAAAAGCTGACGTTGAAGAATCAAATACTTCTATGTTCATTCCTTCTATGTCAGGCATAGGTTGATATGATTCTATATCATTGGGGTCTTCAACATGGACAATTATAAAAGCCAAAGCCAGAAACCTCCAAATAAACTTAATAATATTAGCAATATATCCATTATCAATACCCCTCCTTCATTGCTTTCACTTCCCTCTGAGAAATCTCAGCCATTTGCTTCTCCTATTCTACGGTTGGTAAAACACTGTCATGTAATCATCCATTTTAAATTTAATGGTTTTTTCGATGTCATGTAATGCCTGAAGCTTAAACTCTGATTGGATATATTTTTGTTGAACTAGCATTTCGGCGAGAGTCATGGCTAATCCGATTGCTGTTAGACAATCAGGATATTCCTGTTCAGGTTCTTCAGGATTGTTTTCTTGACGTTCGATGTCGAGGTCACTCATTCTTCCCATTTTCCATTTCCTTTCTAGGTTGCGGCACAAAATCTAATTCAGAATTAATCTCCACTATAGATTATAATACCAATTATATCCAAGATTAATGGTGTGTGTAATACTATAGTTAATACAGTAATCATATTACCTCTCTTAATTTTGCTGGGGTTGCACCACCAACGTTCTCTCTGAGAATATCAGAGTGTTTGAGTTCTGTCCAATAAATTTCCAGAGCTTCTGTCTCTTGGTGGGCTATAAATTTATGCATCTCACCTGCCGGTACGATAGACATATCACCAGCAAACAGATAGGTGCTGTCGCATAGACCGTAGTCTTTCCATCTTTGTATCTCCAACTCACCAGAGACTACATAGAAAGCATTTATTTTGGCCTGATGTTTATGTTGTGAGCAATAACCGCCCAATTCTACCTTGATACGGTGTATTTCCACGGCAGGGGATTGGAGTAGAGGCTCTGTGCTACCCCAAACCTTACCTTCAATGATACTCATTTCCTTCTCCTCCTTTGGTTAGTGACCATAACATAGGTTTCATCTTCATGCCCCATGTCATGGTCACCTTCCCAAACCAACTTAGTCTTACAGTGCCAGCAGTTCATGCAGCTAACAACTCTTTCCAACTATCAGAAGCCAGCATCTTTCTGACCCTGTCTTCTCTTGTTACTTTAACATTGTGGTTACTACCTGTCTTGCTCTTAGGATGGCTAGACCAATGGGTAGCGGCGTTGTATGCTGACCAGAGTGTACCATTATTTCGCTTGCCATAGCCTTCATAAGCACCTTTACCATGCAGATGCCGGTTCTCTTCATCAAAGATTTTCATAAGGTTGGAAAGCATAACCTTGTTAGCAACCTTCTTTCTGCTAACATTATCAGTACGTTGTGCCAGAGTTTCAGTAAATAAATTGATAGCCTGATCTCTTGTGACTTTGGTATTATACCAATCCCTCATTTGATTCAGACCAGAGCCAGAGATAAACTCGCCAGCATTCTGTATCTTTCCGGCAAAGGCACCCACGTTGAAATTCTTGGTGTGTCTGCCATAGACATAGGCCAGCTTGTCGCCAGATACTAAAGTATTATAACAGAAGCTACGCCACATCCCCATCATACCATTGTTAGCCCATGTTCTGTTATGAGAAGTCCTGAACACAAACTCAGGTATTATTGGATCTTTGCCATCATCTTGCATAGCTACCTGATGAGCCGGAAACCAAGCCCTTAACTCCAGCCTAGCACCATTATCATAGACACTAGTATTAAACCTAGCATCAGTCATATCCATCTGAGCAAGGTGAAGAGCCTCTTCCACTCCCTTAACAATCTCACTGTACTGCACAGGTTGGTAGTCTGCGGAAACAATACCAAGTACTTCTTTAGTATCTTTTCTGCGGATACCCATTCCGATATTGGCAGGAATTGAGGCAGTTTCCTCCATCCACGCCCTGCCTACATCAAGTTCCGAAGAAAGCCAAGTATGGTTTAGTTCAATCTTCTCTACTTCAAAATCAATTTTATCTTTATCAAACATTTTCTAACTCCTTTTTTGATAGCCATATTATACCATACAAATTAGGCATAATCAAGAGAATCTGTGTACTCCTCATATTCTCTACTGATTACTGCCAGTTCTGATGCCAACCATTCATTCAATTCTTTGACATCAAAATCTTCTCTCTCTTCCAACCCTATATCATCCACATATGATTCAACAATAGGCAAACACCATACATCTGTTGGGCAGTCAAGAAACTTATAAACTTCACTTGTATTTCTAAAGCGCATTTTCTTTTACTCCTTTATAGGCTTCTATTGAAATTGGTTTATTTTTATCATTTTGGAATAAAGCAAATCTGATGTTTTCACTTGTAGAAGTTTCAATTTTTAAAGTGGTGGTGTGAAAACCTTTAAACTTTCTCTTCACCACGGTGACATCAGTTACATTATGAACGTCTATATTCATTGTGTTTTTCCTTTCGTTTATAGCTGCCCCTGCCTTTCTTGGCAGGTACAATACGATGACCAAGAGTTCTTCTGGTCTTCCAAGTTGGATCTCTTTTTTTAGTGAAGTTTCTTTTTGTAGTCCTCATCCTCTCCTCCTGCCACCCTTTCTATTGCTTCCATCAGCAGGTTGATAGTTGAATCCTCGCCCAATGTCATGACATAAAGACCAAGTGCTGAACTTAAAAGGCACCCAGCCACCATGAATATCTCTTGTTTGTCAGCACCAGGAGGGGCATAGTCATAGTTTTCTATCAATTCCCATATATCATCCTCGAACTCTTCTATTTTTTCTTCGCTCATGTAGCATCTCCTTCACTATGCGGTTGGCATTAATGCGATCAGTTCATCGCACACCTTGGGCATTGACTGCTTTCGCAACCTGCAACCAGAAGCGCATCACTAACCATTTTTCTTCTCCTCTTGCAGTTCCTTAATTTTTATTAAGGTTTCTTGATACTGTCTTTGCAGATCAGCTACGTTCTTTTTCAGAATATCTATCTCATTCATAGCTTTCTTTTTGTTTTTAGCATCAAGATTACATACTTCAATGCTCCACTCACCATTAGCTTTGTATGCCCAATCCATATGCTTATCCCATGCCCATTCCCTGGCTTTCTCCTCAGTCATCCCCATCTCCAGGGCTTCTTCGTAGAAGTCTTCAAGCTGTGACATTACTCTTGCGTCTATACTCATTTTAATCTCCTTGTTCAAAGGGGTGAACTATTTTTTTAAAATCAGATAGTTTCTCACGTTTAGCGATGCGGAGTTCATAGTCTTTTTGTAGGTTGAGCCAAAACCCCGAACTCATATCAAAAAAAAGACCAAAACGAAGGGACATATCTGCTGTAATCGCCCGTTTGCCATCAATAATATTTTTGATAGCAGCCCGGTCAGTGCCAATTGCTTTAGCAAAAGCTCCTGATTTAATACCCAGGTCATCAAGAAAGTCTTCTTTTAGCATAATGCCTGGATGCTCTATTTCTATCATTTTCTTATTCATTTTTGTCTCCTGTTAATGGTAATCAATCAGCTGCACATCTTCATAGCTGGTCTATCTCCTTCTCCAAAGCCTCAAGTTTTCTTATTATCTCCCGCCAATCATCATAATAAATTTTCTTATGTAATAATGTTTCACTTGGTGCATACTTCACAGATGTATCTTTTATTTTATCTATACTTGACCATAGAAGACGTTTTATTAGAGGAAGTTTACCCATCTCATAGTTACCTCTAGTTGTTTGGGATGTCATTACACTTTACTCCTTTTCGATTTCAATAATTTCATCTAGTCTTACTGCGAATTCAGGCCAACCACCATACCGGACAGTAGGAAGTGGACCACCCAACCAGAAGCCATTGACTTTACGCCATACAGTACCACAGTTCCATCTGGTAGCAGCCTTAAACTTAATACGATCACCAATTTCAATAGACTTTTGCATAGCCATTACTCCTTTAAACCTTTGAATATGTGTGCTACTACATCTACAGTCCATCCATTACCCAGCATCTTGTACCGCTGGGTGTTGGATACATGAGCAGTGTACCCTTCCGGTACGGTCTGCAATCTCTCACACTCTAGGGGTGTTAGTTTACGCCATTTTAAGGTTTCAGGATTTACCAAGAAATTATTTTGTTCCCAAGCATTGCTGCTCAAGGTTGGTGTCTTACCGTCCAAAGCTCTGTATCCGAATTTATTCTTACCTCTAGGTCTTTGAACGATTAATACCTCTTGGTTGCTCTTTTCAAAATAGTTCTTCAGAGCAGATAGATTTCCACCTTTGAAATAATTTGCATCTAGACAGTGAGCCTTGTCTCTATCTACAAAGTCAAATACTATCTGACGTTTGGATTTCTTAAAGTAATCTTTGGGATTTGTACCTGTTGAATAGTTTGCAGTTACACAAAGAGCCTTGTCTCTGTCCACCAATCCATTCTCGATAATATCCTTGAGCATGATACCCCTGTCCTCTGGCATGGTGAAGGGGATGTTTGTCCAGTACAATCTCTTCCTGTTCTGGGCTGATACAAGGTTGCTGTTAATCATAACAGGTTCAAC
>Ga0080013_1004070_pt1 | contig 14674 bp, 10 predicted proteins | sample ETNvirenome_6_85_FD_69236 | JGI IMG/M metagenome (GOLD analysis project Ga0080013, IMG submission 69236) | Marine viral communities from the Pacific Ocean - ETNP_6_85 (SPADES assembly) (version 2) | ecosystem: Environmental > Aquatic > Marine > Oceanic | place: Pacific Ocean | collected 2013-06-19
ATGGGAATCTGTAAAGTTTATCCCACACCCAGCTACATTTCTTAGGGGTAGAATGTGGGAGAATGAAGTGATAAAAAAGCAGATAAAGATTGATCAAATAGACAAGCTGGAGTTGCGAGCCACACCAACAAAGCCACCTGTTGATGCAATGTCAAAGGAATATCTTGAAAAAATAATAAAACTAACAGCAGAGATGATGAAAAGCAAGGACACTAACAGAAAAAAAGCCATTTTACAGGAAATAGAAGGAATAAGAGATAAGATTACCAAGCTAAAGGGGGTGGATGTTGGGTAAAAAACAGCCACATACGCCACGAAGCAGGGTTAAATCGGCACTAAGACAGCTTTCTTTAAGAAGTAGAGAGCGAGCCGCTGCCATTAAAAGAGACGGTAACACTTGTTGTACTTGTGGGAAAAAGGGCAGTAATAAGAAGGGGGGTATTGTAAAGACAACAGTTCATCATAAGAATGGTGTTAAATGGGACAAGATAATACAATTTATATATGAAGAACTACTTGTAGATCCAGATTTACTAGAAGTTCTTTGCGTAGAATGTCATAAAAAAGGACACGACATAGAAAAAGCAGAACCCCCCTCAAAATGAGTCGGTTAGGCAAAAAACACAAGTCGCAAGTCTTTATATGGCAAGGGTTTAGTTTTTGGCATTTTAGAGGGGTATGTCTAGACACGCTACCCCTAAAAAGGGCATAATTATGAATAAAAAATGCGTTAAATGTGGTGAAAAAGGAGAGAGATATATATATGTTTCTTCATATACAAAAGACAAGTGGAAATGGGGACATGTTTGTCTAAAATGTGAGCCTCATAATAACATTGGCAAGGAGTGGCTTTGGAGCCAGAAAGGAAAAAGAGATGTGTAATATAAGAGATGAATATAAAGAGTCATTTGACAATGGGTATAACGATGGGTATGTGGATGGGAGGCACGACAGGGATTATTATTTAGAAAAAATCTTATATGATGTGAAACAAAAAGGCTATGACAAGGTATCTAAGCTGGATATATTAAATGCTATTAAGTCTTGTTTGGGGGAGGAAAAATGACAAGCGTTGGACCCGTACCACCATCTAATACAGATGCTGAAGTAAGCGTTCTGGGTTCTATGCTAATAGATAATAGCTTAATAGATCCTGTATCTGAGATGTTAAAGAAAGATGATTTTTACAGCACGGCTCATCAATGTATATTTAGTGCTATTGTAGATGCTTATAATAATAATAGTGCCGTTGATCTTGTTATTTTAAAGGAAGAATTAACAAGAATGAAGCAATTAGAAACGGCAGGCGATGTGTATTATTTAATGGAACTACAAGAAGCCGTTCCTGTTAGCGTAAACGTATTGCACTACGCAAAGATAGTAAAAGAAAAAAAGACCAAAAGGGATTTAATAGCCATTGCTATTAAGATACAACGTGAAGCATATGATGATTCTATTGATCCTGATAAGCTATTAAGCATGACAGAACAAAGCGTATTTGATATATCTCAGCGTAAGTTTACCAAGACAACAACAGATATACATTCAATACTTCAGGAAACATGGGATTATATCGAAGAGCTACAGGAATACGAAGGTAAGTTGACGGGGATTCCAACTGGCTTTACCGATCTAGACGAGATAACATGTGGGCTTCAAAAAGGAGAGCTGATAATCATAGCAGCGAGACCGTCAATGGGCAAGACGAGCCTTGTGTTAAATATTGCTGAAAATACAGGGGCGAAGCATGGCATACCGTTGCTTATCTTCTCAATGGAGATGTCGGCACAGCAAATATCCAAGAACATGTTATGTTCCATGGCAAGGATTGATGCTCATTTGATGCGAACTGGCAAGCTTAGTGATGATAACTGGGCAAGGATACCACTTGCAATGGCAAATCTTTCAGAGTCGCCTATATCTATTGACGACACTCCTGGATTGAGCCTGTTGGAGATACGGGCGAAAGCAAGGAGGTTTAAATTACAGCACAACATACAGTTAATCATCGTTGATTACCTGCAATTAATGGAGGGGAAAACAACAGAAAGCAGACAGCAAGAAATTACTAGTATCTCAAGAGGGCTAAAGGCATTAGCAAGGGAATTGGAAGTGCCAGTAATTGCTGTATCTCAGCTTAATCGCTCGGTAGAAACAAGGGAAGGGCATACGCCTAGAATGTCTGACCTTCGAGAATCTGGTGCTATTGAACAAGATGCAGATGTAATCATGCTATTACATAGAGAGGACTATTATGACCCAACTAAGAGCCCTGGGACTGTAGAGTTGAATGTTGCCAAGCAAAGAAACGGTCCGACTGGTAAGATAAAGCTTAGGTTTTTGCGTAATATATTAAGGTTTGAGAATCATATTTTATCACACTTTTTATGAGGGGAGAAAATGATAACGATTAAAACTGTAATAACAACGAGTAAGGGGAAGTTAATGGCATCGGTTCTTTCAGAGGAAACAACGCCTTCTACCAACGAAGAGCGGTTCGTGGCTACAATAATAGACGACGCATATAGAGAGGTGGTAGACCGTGTTGTACAGGAATTATCAGAAGGTCATTTTTCTACAGTAAAAGCAGAGGGTGCTGGGGTAGATGTAATGAATAAAAAATTTGAGAGAGGAGAATTGGTATGAAATATATTTATACAGCAAATGGCTGTCCTGCGTGTGTCGACTTGAAGCACGCATATGATTTACAGGGTGTTAAATACGAAGAAAGATCTGCTCAGAGACTTAAAGAAGGGAAGAGAATCGACCAAGTCGATGTTGATGCTTTTGTTCAGCTCAATATGCAGAATATGGAGTTACCTGTAGAGGTTAATATTGAACACTTTAGCGATTATTTAGGTGATAATAAGCATGTTGATGACCATTCTGACAGCCCTGAGAAAGAAGAAGGGTGGGATGGTTAATATGAAAGAAGAAGGAAGCGATGAATATATAAATGATTATGAATTTTGGAGAGAAAAGCGAATACAATTTATGATTGACAATAACCCTGATTACTTTAAGCACGACCATAGTACAAGTTTATTTGATTCATTCTTTTGTCAGCAAGACACACAAAAGATATACTCCACTCCTTGGAGAGAGAGCTATAAGCCGCCACAAGAAAAGTATTGATTAGTCAGTGCCCTTAAACCTACTTGCCACTGTTAATAACAGGGCAAGTAGGCATACTGGTATTATTACTATAGAAAGCAAGGCAAACCCACACCACTTTTGCATTATTATTTTTCACCTTTTCTAATAGCTAATATTTCCCTATTAAGTCTTTTTCTATACTTCAGTTTCTTTGCATTCGATATATTAGGATTCCTCTGTATCTTCCTAAACTCAAGCCTTTTAACTCTTATCCTTGCCTGTTTAATAGCCATGCCTTGTCTGTGAGATATAGGCGTTACGTTAAAGCCAACCCATCTTCCCCATGCCTGTGAGGCGGAAAGGGTTCTATACCATTTGTCTTTATATGGCTTGCCTGTTATTGCACCCTTTGTCCACCTGTATGACCGCCCTACCGCCCCTTGGGTTTCAGCACTAGGAATCGCTATGTTTTCTATTACACTTGGCAAAACTTGGTTTCCTACCCATGACATCATCTTTAAATACTGGGTTGGAATAGGATCTAGTGCATTCCATAGTGGCTTTTGTGTAAAAGGATCTACTGGTGGACTCCCTGGCCTACCAGAACTAATAGCCTTATACGCTTGTAGTGTAGGGTTACCTACGCCAACGCCCTTAAAAGCCCTAGCAAATTCCTGGTCAGCAAAAACATCTTTTACCATAGAACTCCACGTCCCCCAAGGCATAAAGTATTCACCGTTAACCCATTGCCAGTCTCCATCTGGAGACTTCCATGGTAACGGTATAAAGGTTTTATTTTGCTTGATATAAACAGGAAGATTTTTAAGCATTCTGTCCCATTCATCATCGTCAATATCATGTAAAGCCTTAACTGCGGCTTGTGCAATACTCATAGAGCCTATACCTATAAATGCCATATACTTCCCTATGATAAATGGGTTACGCGCTAATGACTCTAGTATTAAAGGGGCAATTTTATATTGATATGTACCAAATGGCAGTATGTGTCGCCTTAAATGCTTAATACTTCTTGAGGCTAAGCTATAATCCATTCCCCACTTTAATGCATCTAAAAGCGCTTCGTGTTGCGACATAGGAACGCCACTTGCAATACCAAATCTGTTTAGTTTACCGCTTGTTCTTAACTGCCTATAAATTGCAAGCTTAGAAAAGTCATCTATTTTTCCATAATAACTAGATGCTTTGGAAACCGCCTTAAGAAACTTCCCCCAATTCCCACGAGCCTCTCTAAATTCCTCTAACAATCCTGCGATTTCTTCAGCCGACCAGTTGGTAGTAAATATACCCAGTGCCTTTGCTTCTTTGTAGAACTGGTCTTTGTTTTTGAAGCTTAAAAAAGCCTCATACATATCATACGGTATTGCCCCAAGATTCCTACCCCTCATATTGTTTTGCAATATATTAGAAATTATATTTCTAAATGCCGTAGGTGGGTTTAATGCAACCTTGCCAGCCTTAAACAACCCCGTGCTCTGTGTGTTAAGCGTAGCAAGAAATTGCAATACCTTTCCTGCGTTTGATGAAGACGAAATAGTGCTAACAAGAGGTTCTATATCTGCCCATACCTCTTTTCTTATATGCATGCCGCCAATGTTTCCATACGCAGGCGAAGAAGGAACCTTCCTGTAATCATCAAGCTTGCCTTCCTGCTCTGCTTTTTCTAGATGTTTAAGATATGTGGCTTTAGTTGCTTCTAGGCTTTTTAGTCGAGAGGCTATAGCGTCTTCCTGCTCTGTTCCGCGCTTAGAAATTAACATATCCTTTTGTATCTTTATCTCCCTGTCAAGCCTTCCGAATCCCCAAAAAACAGACTTTCCATCTTTCTTGCCCATTGGTATTTTGGTGCCAGGAAATACAATCCCAGCATTTTCATCAGCAAGGGCAGCAAGGTAGTCATATTTTGCTAAGTCACTTAATGCCCTTCCCATTCCATATGGAACAGCAACGGCTGCGTCTTGAATCAGACCTAATTCATCCTTCTGTCTTTGTGTTAAGTCTTGCCTGCCTTTAAATTGCCCTAAGTCTAGTGTCGCTCCGCCTGACCCACCCTTCTTTCTATGAACCAAGGCTTCATAGTCTACGTCAAAGTCCCACCCAATAATATTCCTAAGATACATATAATGAATATACTTACCCTCTAGCGCCTTGCGAGCGTCTTCATCCAATAGCCCCTTCTTTGAAAGAAGGTTACCTAGATACACCTGCATCTTTCTTAGCTGTAACGCTGTACTATGAGCCTTTTTGTCCTGTATCATATTAATCGCTTGTGGGTCTATTTTCCCACGTCCTTCTCGATCAAACATTCCGTCCATATATTGAAAGATTTCCTTGCGTGTTTCAATGGAAAACTTTTTCAAGTCATTATTTAGGCGAGTTGCCATGTCTTGTATTCTATCTATTCTTCCACGGGAAATAGACCTTTCAACTATCACAAAGTCCTGATTCTCCAATGCATGGAATGGGAGGAAGAACGATTGTAACCCTCTGAATACTTTGTTCTTATTCCCCCATCGCATAAAGGCATCTCTCCATGTTCCCTTTGGAGAAGGCTTACCGCTTGCCTTGGCTATATGCCTAGCCATTATTCTTTTTTGCATGAAGTCTCCACCAGGATGCGACTCGAAAATATCCCTAATCTCGTCTATGAATCTATTAGCTTCGAGTTTAGACTCTACTGGATGCTCATCCTCTTGAAAGTTTGGCTTGCTTTCCAGTATCTGGCTTCTGATTTCATCTGCCATAGAGCCTCCCTCTTTTTTATCTTCGTCACCTAATGCTTTATACGCTTCCTTTGCTATATTAAGTGTTCCTTTAACAGTTTTATCAACAGTTTTATTGTTGTATAAATTTGCATTAAGCACGCTAACCACTTTATCTCTATCTCTAGTAGATAAAGGAGAGCGAACACTGGCCGTGCCTTCCTTATCTTCCCTGTAAGCCCTTGACATCATACTATTAAAGATCGCCTCCATGTTCTTAATCGAGTCATTACTAAGGAAATACCTTCGCTTTATAATTCTCCAGTGAGTCTTAATTTTCTCTAGCAATTCGCTGAATATAGAACGCAAGGCACTTCTTTTCTTCTTCGCTGTATCGGTTAAGGCGTGACGCCTATTATTATTATTATGATATTTATAAAACTCGTTTTGTAAAGCCTCGCTCGATTGACCTGCTTTTGGAGCCATATTTTCAAGTATATATACCGCGAACTGATTAGCAAACCATTCTCCGAACTCATTTGCATAGTACCCCTTATCTGTATATATACTGCTATCCTTATCTTCCATATATTTTATTATATAGTCTTGTGGGGAAAGCCTCATTATATCATTTGCTATTTCCGATCCTAACTTGTTCGTATCGTTTGAAAGATATTCAACCGCTACCCTCCACTTAGCCCCTGGTGTATGCATATTCGCCCGATCAATGCCCTGCGTGAGCGCCCATATTACATCTTTTGTTCCTAAATAGCCACTATCTCTAAACCCGTCTATATCCCCTAGATTACTAAACGTGGTTGATTCATACTGGTCAGCAGACAATGTACCTGTTATATTTATTTTTTTCTTGCTATTTTCATCTATCAGGTATATGTTATATCCACTAACACGCTCAATAGTCTCCTTGGTCTGCCCTTCTTCGGGCATCTCTATTCCAGGCATATCTTCAAGCATCCATACCGCCTCCTGAAAGGTATCCCTGCTTATACTGCCTGACTTCTTGCCCATAGGCATAGACGGAGACACAAAGGTGCTAGCGCTACGAATGATAGGCTTTTCATGTTTGTCTCCATTGATGTATCTCTGTGCGAGTTCATTAAGTGTTTCTTCAAAACTACGTCTATCTGTTTGTATAAGGGTGGATATGTGTCTTGCGGCATCAACAATTGACTTATCCATCTCTGGGGTAGTATCAACATTATATGGTATATGCCCAAGTGCAGGGGGTTTAGTGCCGACAATATAATCATGCTCAACCTCGCTCTCCCATCCTGGATTTCCCTTACCAGACTTAACCTCTTTAGCTGCGCTTTTAGGGACGTCGCGTAGTTCTAGCTTTGGGTCTGGATTCTGAAGATAAAAAATGAAGCGCTGTGTTAGTTCTTCCATGGCCTGTGCTGCAGGTGCATGGGTTTCCCCGTTATACACATCTATAGCTTGCTTTAATTCATCGTCATTCAAAAGTCGATACATTTGTCTATGCCCAAGTTCATGTACGAATGTTGTCAGATCCCTTGAGGTAAATATCCTAATCATATCCTCTTGGATGCCACTCTTCTTTATCAACTCGTCCATTATTGCGTCAGTCTCCTTGAGTACCTCAGGCATCATACGTGCTCTTGCTTCGGCCCTAAGGGGATTAGTAGCCGTTCCCATTAGTATATTCGTCCACCATCTTATACCCGCGTCATTCACCCTATTATCTACTTGCTCTTGCCATGTTTCGTTATTTGGATTATCAGCATTAGCCTGTTGCCCTTTCAACTCTTCCCACCTAATACCAGTTCCTTCTTCTGCCTCTTTTATTACATTCTTTCTAAAATCACTTACATATTTGCCAAGTTCAGCATCGAGTTTCTTGTCCTTTGTAAGCTCCAGTCTCTCTACATGGGCTGTTACCATTCTCCTAACTCTCTTCCGCAGTGTTTGTACTATGTAATGGCCCACATAATGCCCCGATGTTCTCTCACTAGTACGGGCAAGTGAAAAATGCAATCCCTTAAACATAGAAAAAGGCAATTTGTTTAACATGTCTACTGTAAACATTAACTCAGACAGCCTTGCGGCCTTATCGGCTTGATTTGTTGTCTTTACGTTTTTAGGAGTAACCAAAGACAATAATTCCTCCATCCTTGTAGGCGCGCTATCAGCAACAGTTTCCCATATATCAATATAATGTGCTTTTAGAGCTTCAAGATCTTCAGGAGTGTTTATGGTAAAAGATTTTTCCGTACCCTCAATATTATAATCGTGTTCACCCCCAAGACCCTTAACCATTCTTTTCATAAAATCATCTGTTTCTTGTTTAATCGCTGCATGGAGTTTTGCTGTCTTTTTACTTTGATCTGAGTCTTCTTGTAGGTCTTGTTTTAATATCTGATTCCTCAGGAACTCTTCACTAGTATCCTTATTTGTACCATTAGGATCTGGGGCTTTTTTAGGTCCATTAGTTTTTGCCATAGCAGCCGCAACTGATTTCACTGTAGGCTTTGCAGGGATTTTAACCCCTGCCCCCTTTGCCAATGCTATTAACTTATTTAGATTGCTTTTTCCAAGCGAAGCATAAATCTCCCTTGCTAATACTTCTTTGCTAGCTTTTTCAAGTTGTGCCATTGGCGCATCAATTGCTCCTGTTTCTATTGCAAGATCAATTAACTCGTCCTTGGTATTCACCCAGTGTAGTAGCGTTGAAGTGCCTAGGTTTTCCGTATTATATACTGCTTTTTTTGCGGAGGCAATACTCTCTCCTTCCCTGCCGCCGAGATACAATGAAGCCACCTTAACCAATTCCCCCTTGGGCATCGTAGCAATCAAGGCAGAGTCAAGCCCTTTTATTTTAAAAGAAATCAGCATATTGATAAGGGTGGATTCTGATTTGTTATTCAACCACTCGCTTGTGTTTTTATAATCTACTGAGTCTTGTTCCTTTTCCTGAGATCCCTTTTTTGTAATCCCGTCTTTATCCATACCAGCAGTTAAAGAGTTTTCATATATCTTACTCTTTTCTTCTTTAGTAACATTGCTATTCCAAGTTTTAGGCTCTGGGAGACTGCTTTCCGTATAGGCTTTGTCTTCTTTTTTGCCTGTCTTCTTAGTTGTTGCTTTCTTTTTAACTGGCTTCTTAGTTACCGCTTCCTTTTTATCTGGCTCCTTCTTTACAGTCTTAGCCTCCCATGCAGCATACTCGTCCTCAGTAAGACTAACATAGACTCCTTTAGGTTTTAAAGGTGCCTTCTTTGCATTGGCCTTTTTATCTGGCTTCTTAGTTGTTGTTTTCTTAGCCACCTTCTTTGCCTTGGCCTTTTTAACTGGCGCTTCTTTAGCTACTGTCTTCTCGGCTGGTGGATTTTCCAATAGCTTCTTTGCTATATTAACCACCTTCTTTGTATACACCTTTGTTCCGCCCGCAACAATAGACTCTGCCATGGTATTACCCTTGTCGGCGCTTTCTTTATAGGCGTCATAAAGAGATTTAGCTTTAAAGGATTTTCCAAGTGACGCCTTTTTTACCTCAGCCTTTTTACCCTTAAGGGCTTTTTCTTCTTTAAGAAATATACGAGTAGCAATAGCAGATGCTATACCAGTATCTGCCACGCCTATTTCTTTTGCCTTCTTTTTAAGAGCACTAAGCGAGTTGTTATTTACAAGTTCTGTTACACGAGTAGCTCCTTTTTCGGCAAATTGCCTCTGCTCTTCACTCGCCTTAGCCGCTGTTTTTTTGACCTTTCGTTTTTGTGTTCCTTTTTTTGTGTCACTTCCCTGCTCAATTACTACCTCTTCTTGGCCTAATCCTTTCCCTTCTTTGCCTGATCCTTCCTCTGCTTTTTCAGACTTCGCACCTAATGGACTTAATTGGATATTGTTTATAGCATCCGCAACAGCTAATTCTGCTGTTGCTCCCTCACCTATAACGTCATTCACTTTACCAGAAGATGTTGGATCCATCTTCCTACCCATGACTCTATAATTATCACTAAGATCGAGTGCTTCTCCACCAGCATTTTCATCATCCTCTATCCAAGCACTAAGCTCTTTCTCATGTTCTGTTGCAGGTGGTACTAACATAAAATCCTCTGTAGAAGGGAATTGCCCCTCATCTAAATCTTTTATACCTGTTTTACCATCTAGTCTTTTTTTATTTTCATTTGTAGGTTCTAATAAAGAGTTTAAATCCTCTTCAATTAATACTATTTTTTCGGCATCTGTTTTATCTTTAAATTCTGGTCTATTTGTAAATTCCAAAACTTCATCGCCAATAGGAATCTTAAAATCGCCAACAGGAGTTGTTTCTTTAATCTTAAAAGAGTCTGCGCTAGTCTCTTGGTTAAGGACTCCAGCTTCATAAGCGTATATTATCCGCTCAGCTATTTCTCTTTTAGACGCATAGCTCTTTCTTAAGCCATATTTATTATTCTTAGAATACCAAAGGTTTAGCTTAGTAGCCTCTTTCCGAAGAGCATTCGTGGTGTTATCCTTTATAATAATATCTATTTGTTCGGCCCGATTATAGCCAGTCTTAAAAGAGTCTGCGTTAGCCTCTTGGTATTCTTTTATTTTACCCTGTATTGCATTATGAATCTCCTCACTACTTGCCCCTTGTTTTTTTAGCCCAGACTCGACAGCCAGTAGCTCTGCTCTCTGCCTTTTAAAATCAAATGCTTCTTGATTATTTTTAAGCGCCTGTTTTGTATGAGGCAGATTAATACCCCCGCTAGCACCGCCAAGGAGAAGTGTCATAACCATGGTAGGGCCTATAACATCAACCATTTCTGAAAATATCCGAGCTTCTGGTCTAATATCTGTATACTTTTCTATTGCAGCCTGGCCACCTTGTTGTCCGACTTCGGTGCCAACCTCAACACCCATTGTCTTACCAACAGACATAAGCCATTCTTTTACATATTGAGAAGCGCCCCTTGAAGCTATAGCCTTTTCGGTAACCCCAAATAATTTAGCTAAATATTTAGTACCAAGATACTCACCAGTACCCTCAACAAGTCCAGTTGCTAATGCCTTAAACCATAATCCTTTCCTGATTCTATTGGCAGCCTCAAAGTCTCCACTCGCCTCAAGCTTTTCTATTCTTGCCATAGCCACGTCCATGGTTCTTTGAGCTGCTGATAATCCAAATAGCCCAGCTACACTTCCAGATGTAATACGTGACGCCATTGTCTCTGCCTTGGTAAGTACAGGCTTCCATTTAGCATGCCTCTTAGTGGCCATACTAAGTATTTTTCTGGAGTGTTTATAATCCGTCAGCTTCTTAGCTGCCTTGACTCCATGTGCAGCCCTAAGGGTTTGTATGTTTTTAATATGTCTTAGCCTTAAAGACTGAGACATATTAACAACCTTTCTAAGTCTTGCCAGTTTAAGTAATATCTTAGCGCCCTGCATACTAGCACCCATAGGAGTGACAGATGTCGGTATCATCTTTCCTGCTTCATGCACCCATCCAGCAAAGCCTGCATATTCAACATCGTTCTTCCACATAGTATGAGACATTTCTTCTGCCCAGTCTGCTAATTTCTTACCCACTTGCTTTATTCCAGGGATACTAGTGAACTGCATCGCAAGCCCAATCATACTAGGGAGCTCTGTTGTTACTCCCTCTACAAGCCCTCTGTATAAAGCGGAAGCTACATTATGAGATATATCAGGGTCTCTTTCATCATAAGCCGTATATGCCTCAAGTGGAGTATATGTTTGTATGGAAGTACCTACCTTAAAAGGGGACTCGCCTCTCTCTAGCTTCCTTTGTGCGTGTTCAACTGCTTTTCTTTGTATTCCTGGCGTTATCTCACCACCCTTAAGTATGTGTGTGATTTCGTTTTTGTTTAACGTAGAAACTAATATAGGATAATCTATTAGTTGTCCATTGTGAATAAGGCCACCCTTAGCAGACATGTCAGAAACATATCTATCGCTACCATCTAGCATTTTATGCCGACCCGTCCAGCCCTGATTTTTTCTTGTCCCATCTTCTCTTACTTCACCTGGCTGTAAGGAATAAATTCTTCCCTTGTCGCTACCTAGATAATGCTCATAACCAGCCTTCCTATCTGCTTCTACTGCTTCACCATAAGTTTTATGTTCCATTCCCTTCAACACCAATCCCGATTTTGGTTCACGACTACCCCAATGTTTTGTAACAGGATCACGTGTCATACCAGCAGCCACGGCAGTTTCCATATCATAGCCAGTACCAAATGTATCAAATGGAACAGGAACGGCTGGCTCTACTGGCATTGTGGGGCCAGTTGGATCGTCTGGCGGTGCTGGCTCAATAATACCGCGCTTCACACCCTGCTCATAGAGAGCAAGTTGTCTGTCGGTAAGGCTATTAAGGTTGCCAGTATTTCTAGCCCTCTCTATAATTTCTAAAACAGTTGTCATATTGTTATTCCTTTATATTAGCTAGGCAATAAGTCTCTCTGGAGTTCGTTCTCTATGCCCTCGTCTGAAGTGCTATCATTAATTGTTACTGTTGGAGCTGTAGCATTCCCTGTTCCACCTTCGCCTTTTATCCCTTGGTTGGAATTGAATCTTGCCGTTGCCGCTTTCTTTATCAGCTCTTCCGTCATTATAGCCTTTTTAGTCATTACCCTTTCAATTGTACCAGCATTGGCATTTTCATCTACAGTAAGTGCTATCATATTCCAGTCTTCTGGTGAAACTTTGCCGTCTGCTATATCCTTTGCAGTAGGAATATATGATAATACACTTAAAGCAGCTCGTTCAAGCGTATATATTTCGTTACCATACACTACACCCCTTATTACATCAAGCGAAATATCTGGATTTTCGAGATGAGACTTTCGCACTAGACTAGATAAATGGCTTCTTTCTGCCATTGCTTTAGTGGGAGCGTTATACAGGGCATTCCGCCTGTTCATATAGCCCATTAAGTCCTGTATCTTTTCATGCCTATCACCCATGCCCTCTATAGCAGCCTGCTGTGCCACAAGCTTTGGAAATTGCTGTGCAATTTCTGGTTGCTTTAGCTGTTCAGTGGTTATGCCTGCTGATTCAAGCCCTTTGTTTAATGTCGCACGAGAACTTGCCATTGCCTCTTGTACTTCAGTGCTGGCCTCTGCAAACACATTAGAAATTGCGGGATAATCAATCTTACCATCCTTTTCCAGGTCCTCCCACATCCCAGATGTCATATTCATTTGGCCTTCTTCAAAGGGAATATTATGGTCTAGTTCAAAAATCTTCTGTATCTTTCCACTTGCCTTTTTTGTAGGGTCTATAACATCATTTAGTATTTTCATAAATTCTACAGGACGATTCCTTTGGTCTATTTCTGACAATGTCTTTTGTGCTAATGCAAGGTTTCTTCGTGAAAACGCGCTTTTATAATCCCTGTCTTTCTCAGTCGTAAGGGACTCTTTAATACTTGGCGAGCCTACAAAATCAAGACCCCTTGCTAATTTCTCTTTAATCCCAGGAGGAGCCCCAGCATCCCCTTCTCCATCTATTCCTAATCCACTATACCCAGCAGCAAATTGCGCGCCTTTCTTTATTGCCAGTCCTACGTCTCCACTTCCAAACAGCTTAGCCATTTTGTTTATCTCCTTTTGTTTTTAACATCTCAACATATAAGTCTTTATCATGCCTAACGCCTATTATTTTAAAGCCAGCGCTAAGCGCTAGTTTAATAACTTTAATATTTGTGTTTTTAGCTCTAAAAATAATGCCATCAAATTCCTCATGTATATAATTAACCGTCTGTTTAAATATCCCAAGAGACATAACGCCCTTAAACTTATCTATAAAGCCACCATATTGCATATAGATACAGTCAATATTATGTATATATGCAGAAAAAAACCCCACATATTCTCCATCTAAAAAGCCAATATATACATGTGAGGGCACCTGGCCTGTATCTTCTTCATCAAAGACAGTATGATACAAAGCGCCATAGCGATCCTTAAACTCATTATATGAAACTGTATATAACTTAAGGTCCTTCACTACTTCCCCCCAAATACCTTACCGAAAACACTACCTCCCTTTTCAGCCTTTCTTTCTCTTCTATAAGCATCCTGTCTTTGTATTTCAAACTGTTCCTTTTTCGTTTCTTGGTCTACATCAAATTGCCTCTTCGCCTCTGCCATTTGTTCTTTACGGTGTAACAACTCTTTAGCCCTAAACTTACGCTTAGAGTGAGCTCCTGCTGCCGCAGTGAGATATGTCTGAAGCCGTCTTTCTCTTGCCTGTGAGCCATAGCTTGTATTGCCAGTACGCATAGCATCCTGTCTTCGCCCTGATTGCTCGGCCCTCAGCATCGCTTCTGGTGGAGAGCCTTTTTCAAAATTAAGAGGCGTTAAATCTTCTACTCTTGCCATTTTATTTCTCCCTTAGTCTTTTAATCTTAACCTACTTAGCTCGTAAAGACCGCTAACCCAGAGCGGTTCAAAACCTATCGTTTCATCATTGGTACTAATTGTAAACTTTAGCCTATGGAATACATGACTTCCCCATACAGAGCCAGACGCGCCATAGGCTGGCATCGTTACGTCATATCCAGACTTGGACGGAGAAAGAGTAACGGTCTTTCCTGTTTGGTTCATATCTCCATAATGGGTTACCGTAACAGTGCTAGACGTTGTGCCCTTAGCCACCATAATCAATCTGATATATCTTAATACACATTCAATATTCAAGCCGCCAGATAATGGTAAATCTCCAAGTTCAAATTCATATGTTATAGAACTCCCATCGCCAGTAAAGGCAGTTCCATTTTCAAGCCTTTGTAAATACCCAGAACTACTTGCTCCATAACTATAATGAGCACTATTAGTATCAGCAACATCAAGACCACACTGCAA
>Ga0080013_1004071_pt1 | contig 14673 bp, 10 predicted proteins | sample ETNvirenome_6_85_FD_69236 | JGI IMG/M metagenome (GOLD analysis project Ga0080013, IMG submission 69236) | Marine viral communities from the Pacific Ocean - ETNP_6_85 (SPADES assembly) (version 2) | ecosystem: Environmental > Aquatic > Marine > Oceanic | place: Pacific Ocean | collected 2013-06-19
AACAAGCTAAAAAGATATATCATACGGATTATTGGAGAAGGGGAAAGTGTGATGATGTTCCCCCACATTTAAGACATATATACTTTGATATGTGTGTTAATTTTGGTAGAAGTGGTGCTGTAAAGGTTTTACAGCAATCCGCTAATTCTAAAAATAGAGATAAAATAGATGTAGATGGTGGAATAGGTCCAGCTACACTAAAAGCTATACAAGATATCACTGTAGATAGGGTAAGAGCATACAGAGTTTTAAGATTCGCAAATATAGTTATAGACAAACCAAATCAAGAGAAATTTTGGCTTGGATGGTTCAGAAGAGCCATCGAAGTTTAAGTTATAGGAGAAAAAAAATGTCAACAGAAAATTTATATACAGAATTAAATAATTTATGGGAAGATTTCCAAGAAAATCATAGAGCTTTTGAATCAAAAGGTAATAAAGCTGCTGGTGGTAGAGCTAGAAAATCTTTAGGTGAAATAAAAAAATTAGTTACAGGTTATAGACAAGCGTCTGTTTCCGAATCAAAATAATCGGAGGTTATAATGGCAGAAAAACAAAAATTTCCTAGTGAAGTGGTTGATTTACCAAGTGGTGGAACAATTTATGGTTCAGATTCACCATTGAAAGATGGAAAAATTGAAATTAAATATATGACTGCTAAGGAAGAGGATATTCTTACATCACAAAATCTTATCAAAAAAGGTGTTGTAATTGATAAACTTTTGGATTCACTTATTCTCACAGAAGGTGTTAAATCTGATGATTTACTAATAGGTGATAAAAATGCTGTAATGGTTGCAGCTAGAGTGTTAGCTTATGGTCCTGATTATAACACCGAAGTTCCGAATCCATCAACTGGTACTTCACTTCAACATACATTCAATCTCACAGATTGTCCATTTAAAGTCTTACCAAAAGATGTTGATTATTCTAAAAATGAATTTGATTTTGAATTACCAACAACAAAACATAAAATCAAATTTCATTTAATAACTGGTGCTGATGAGAGACTCATAGGTAAAGAATTGGATGCTTTGAAAAAAAGTGGTATATCTGCTGAGATTACGACACGATTGAGGCATTCAATTATATCTGTAGATGATGATAATGATAAATCTAAAATAAATAATTTTGTCAACAATATGTTAGCTAGAGATTCTATTGCTTTTAGGGAAGAACTTAAGAGAATCGCGCCTGACATAGATATGAGTCAGGAAATAGATATAGAAGGAGAATCCGTCACGGTAGATATACCGATGACGGTTGGGTTTTTTTGGCCTAAGTCCTAAAGACAAGGCAATTCTTCACACTAATATATTTGAGTTTGTATATCACTCCGGAGGTGGTTTTTCTTTTCATGAAGTATATGATATGCCTGTATATTTAAGGCAATTTTATATAGACAAATTAGTCAAACAAAGAAAAAAAGAAAACGAAGAATACAAGAGACAACAAAGCAAACAAAAAAGTGTAGATAAACTCAACATACCAAGAAATCCAAGATTCAAATAACATTTTTTTCATAGATTTGATATTTATATATGAATAGTTACATCTAATTAGGAGAGTAATATGTCAAAGAAGAAATCATATATGAGTGTTAGTAATCTTTTATCAGAAGGTACTTTTTCTTATTTATTTAATTTACTTAAATTGGGTAAAAAAGCTAAGAATAAGGCTTTAACTTCAAAAGAAAAACAATTACTTAAAGATCCATCGTTTTCTCGAGCTCTTAAAAAGTTTGATAAAGATTATAATGATTTTAAAAAACATAGTGAAAAAGTTAGAAAAAAACTTGGCTTACCCTCATCACCTTTATAGGAGTTAAAAATTGGCTAGTTCAGAAGAAATACAAAAACGGATTGATTTATTATATAAAGAAGCCTCTGTTCAGAAGAGTTTATATGAAGCTGATAACAGAAGAACCACAGCTTTAAAAGCTTCACAATCTGCTGTTTCTAACATTTTAGAACTCGAAAAGAAGTTAGCATCTGAAACGGTTGGGCAGAACAAAGCCATCAGAGATTCTCAAAGTTTACAAGAAAGCATATCCGATGAACTGGATAAGCAAAAAGGCTTGTTTCATGATATATTTGGTATAGAATCTAAATCTAAAATGGCAATCAAAGAAGCTGCTAAACTTACAGAAGCTGCTGTTGCAGATAATGGAGATTTAGCTGGTTTAGGGAATGAACAATTAAAAAATCTAAATAAAATAAATAAAGGTCAGATGTCATCAAAAGCTCTGTCTAGTATGCAAGCTAAATTAGAAAAAGAAATAGCAGAAGATACAGAAGAAGGAGCTGATGCAAGAAATGATATAAGAAAAAATACTCTCGGTGCTGTAAAAGCTCAAAAGGGTATGAATGGTTTGTTAGGCAAGGCACAAAAGAGCTTAGGTAACGCGGGTAAATCAGCTGCAAGTATGGTAACAAGTTTTCTTTCTGCAGGAGCGGCTGTAGGATTTTTAGTAGCATCAATAAAAAAAGCTAACGAGATATCAGGTTCTGTTGGAAAAGAGTTTGGTGCTCTTGGAATGAATGCAACTGGATTTAGTGATAGAGTTAATGAAACTGTTCCTAATATGATGAGGATTGGATTAAATGCTAGTGATTTAAATAGTTCCATAACTCAATTAACAAGTGAGTTTGGTATTAATATAAATCAAATTGATGCAGCTGGTAATGGTATTGAACATATGGCAATGAAAATAGCTGATTCAGGAAAAGCTATGGGTTTAAATACTCAAGAGGCTACAAAGTTGTATGGTACATTTATGAAAATAACCGATATGACACAACAACAAGCTGAAAATATGTTAGAACAAACAGCTTCATTAGCGATGCAGAGTGGAGTAGCTCCTCAAGTTGTGATGAGAGATATAGCTAATAGTGGAGAAATATTTGCATCTCATATGAGAGATGGTGGTAAAAATGTTTTAGAAGCTGCTATAAGAGCTAGACAATTAGGATTATCTTTAGATAAAATATCTAAAATAGGTGATAGTATGATGAATTTCCAATCTTCATTGAATGCTGAAATGGAAGCTTCGGTTATGATTGGTAGACAATTGAATTTACAAAAAGCAAGGGAACTTTATCTGTCAGGTGATTTAGTTGGTTTTCAGGATGAGATATTAAAACAACTTGGTTCTGAAGAAGATTTTAATAAGATGAACATACTACAAAAACAATCATTGGCTAAAGCTATGAGTATGACTGTTGAAGAATTACAAAAAACTATCTCGGGCGAAGAAGAGATGCAAGAACTTGCGGCAGAGATAGAAGAAACCAATCCTTTTAAAGACTTGATAGGTGAAGATACCATGACTGCAATTGATAAGATGTTAGCTGATTTTAATGCTTTATCAGCTCAACTTGGAATAACATTGTTACCTATAATGGAGGGTTTAAGTAATATTTTAACGGTGATAGAAGAAAAATTTGGTATCGCAAATGTCGCAGCCGGCCTTTTAGCTTTAAAATTCACTATGATGATAGGTCCCGCATTAGCTGCAGCTGCTTCATATATTGCAACTGCTATGGGTGCTTCAGCTGCCATGATGCCTGTTGTTGGATGGGTAATTGCCGCGGCAGCTGGATATACTATGTTTGGTAAAATAAAATCTATGATGGCTGAAGCTAAGAGTATGAAAGATGGTGTTATAGGACCTGGTGGTCAAACAATAGTTAGTGGTCCAAAAGGTTCAATAAAATTAAACGACCAAGATTCTATGGTTGTGGGAACAAATTTAGGTGGTGGTTCAAGTACAACTGCTACTGCTGTATCTTCAAGATTTGCACATGAGAAACGAATGAGAGAACAAGAAAGGTTTGAACAAATTACAGTTGAATTTGCAAAAAAACAAGAAGATAGGGATAACAGAATGATATCTATTATGGATAGTCAAAATAGATATCTCAGAGATTTAGTGATTTAGTATTTGAATAGGAGAATAACAGATGGCAGGTTTATCAAATTTATCAAATTTGTCCCCAATGGGTAACGATCAAATCAATTCAGATTGGATGTCTGAATTAGCAATTGATAATTCTTTAATAGGATTATCACAACCAACTCCTATTTTAGATTCATTGGATACTCAAAGCTTTGCAACTGAAACAACAAGTCCTCCTTTTAAATTATATGGTACATACAATTATGATCCAAGACATGATGTAATACCTCAGAATGGATATCAAGGAACTAGCTTGACAAAAGTTGGTTTTGTAGGAGATGGAACAGATGGTATTGGTGCATTATTTAATCAAGTTTTAAATACAAATACAAATGCTTTAAAATATTCAACTGTTTTTAGAGAAATAAATACACCAAAAGGTTTAACTGAAGGTAATCATGTGTTGTTACAAGGTAATCTTAAAAATTATGCACAAGGTTATCCAGAAAAGTTACCTTCTTCACTTTTGTTAAATTCTCGATTAGATGGTTCTCCTTTACCTAGATATTTTGGTAGTGGTGAATTAGATCCAAATATTGCTGCTAGTTGGTTCTTTGGTGGTGCTCAATTTGATCCAATAGGTGGTTCTGTTTATCCATCTTTCAATCCATTAACTGCGGGATTTACAGGTTATAATAGCAAAACAACTGCTGGTACTAATTCAAGAACGGTTAATATAAATAAAGAGAATTTAGATGGTAGTAAACTAGCAAATACAAGTTGGGAAAATTTTTATAATTCAAATCACACTGCAAAAGAAAACCCAGATGTTCTTTATTCATATGGACCAAATGTTTCAAGAGATAATTTAAATATAAGATATTCAGCTAGACATATAGGATCAGTGTGGAGAGGTGATGAACCATACATCGTAAGTAACATAGGAGGTGGAGTTGGTAGTGGTGGAACAACAGGAATTGATATGGCATTGGGTGGAAAACTACTTGGTTCTAGAGAATTTTCTCCTATTCTTAGATCTTTAGTTGATGTTTTAAGGTTAGGAAAATTTATGATTACTGGAGCTGGTATTTGGTTTATGGTTAAGGAAAATTTAGGACTTGTTGAATTACAAGGTAAGCAAAAATATAAAGCTCCTTACATACCATTATCAACAATTTTATCGACTTTAAGATTTCTTGGAACTACTCCTGAAATTTTAGCTGATAGGACTTCCCCTTTTGAGTGGTTAAATCCAAAATATACTGAAGGTAGTTTGGATACTGACAACGCTGATACTACAGATGGTATCACAGCTACTGCTAATGTTAATATTTCTATGAATGGTATTAATGGTGAAGATCGACTGGATGATGTACACACCAGTAAACCTGTTAATAATCCTTTTGAAGATACTGACAAATTAAACGATTGGAAAACACAAGAGGGGAAAGATGTTGAAAGTGTTGAAACTGGGATGCCTTTTTATTTCATAGATTTGAGAACAAATCAGTTATTAGCTTTTAGAGGATATCTTGAAGGATTAACAGAAAATGTTGCTCCAGCTTGGAATTCTGAAAAATATATTGGTAGAAGTGAGCCTGTTTATATGTATGAAAATGCTGAAAGAGATATATCATTTACTCTTAAATTATTTGCAACTACAGAAGAAGAATTACGACTTATATATCAAAAACTTAATAAATTAACATCGTTAGCTTATCCTTTGTATAGATTTGATGTAGAGCAGGCAACTACTCCTGGATTTAATATTTCAGATGCAACTGGCACAACTTTAGCTAGTGCGGCAAAAGTTAGAGGAGTTCCACCTTTAACAAAATTTAGATTAGGAGAATTGTTTGGTAGAAGCAACAAAGAAGTAACAGGTTTTATTAAGTCTTTATCTTATTCGTACCCTGATCAATCACCATGGGAGACTGCAAGAGGTAAAAGAGTTCCAAAACACATAACAGCTGCTATAACTTATCAAGTCATTCATAATTCTGTTCCAAGTTATTTTCATACAGTGGAAGATTTTGGTGATGAATTTTATGGAATTACTGGTCCACCACTAGCTGATGGGGTTGGAACAGGTGATTCAGGACAACCAAGTTAGGAGATTTTAAATGGCTAGATCAAATTCAACAAGAAAATATAGAGAGAAAACTTCCTTTGGTACAGTTTATGATCCAAAACCGGAAAGAAAAGATGCCGATATGTATTTCTTAGCAACAGAAGGCGATAGATGTGATAATTTAGCTTTCAGGTTTTATGGAGATCCTCATTTATGGGTAGTTATAGCAAGAGCGAATAGTTTAAAAACAATGAACATACCTGCAGGAACACATTTAAGAATACCAACATTAAGTTAGTGAAAAAATATGTCATTTAATATAAATAAAAGAGTTTGGGGTGGAGATATAAATCCCCTAATTAAAAGAAAATTAATGGCTAGACAACATTTAGCAGCTAGAAATCCACTCAAGCCTGATCATAAATTTTCTGATAGTATCGACCCCAACAGTGATGCTGGGAAAATCCTCACGAGTAAGTTTCAAGGAACAGGAGTAAATCTGGATGAAGGAGCTATAATTGACTATAATCCATCTTGGTTTAGTGGTGAAGCTGATCTATCATCAAGAAAACCTTTTGCTAGAATGTGGATTGCTATGGATGTTATAAAATGGAAAGCTACTGATAAATCAATGACAACAGTGGAGAAAAAGGAAGAAGAAAAAAAACTATATAATTATAATAATCCGACAGTGCAATTTAAAGAGGATAGAAAGAATAAAGATACATGGTATGAATATAAAGCAGAATCTAAGATGAAAAGACTTTATGTAGTTGGAAATAATCAATATAATCGTACAACTGCTGTTAATATATTAGATGGTCAATATAATGATGCTCAAGATAATCCTAACATTAAAGGTGCTGGAGCTTACGCTATCAAAACAACAATGAATTCCTCAGGACTAATTGACCCTCTAACCTTGTTACCTATCACCCCAAGTAGTGTTCATGCAAAAGATGATAAGGAAATAGCTAGTTATGAAGATTTGTTTCCTCCTGAATTATTAAATAATACTTTTCTTAGTGATGTTGCTAACATAAAAAGTATTACATCGGAAACTAAAGGCTCTTTGGGTTTAATTAAACAAACAAAAGTTGAATTTGTTGTAAATAATTGGAATGATTTTGATAAAATATTTTTTAAATATTTCATGCAACCAGGTGGAAAGGTTGTTGTTGATTACGGATGGGATACAGCCCATCTTTATCCTCCTGAATGTATAACCGCTTGGGATGAAGGTACATGCCGTGACGATATGGCGGGTAAGCCTTCAGTCAGCAAATTATATGGCCAAAATGGATATGTAACAACTTCTTTAGGTGATATGAGATCTATTTCAGGAACAGTAACAGGATGGAATGCTGAATTTCAATCGGATGCTACAATAGTTTGTAGTATTGAACTCACTTCATCTAATAATGCTTTGATGGGAAGTAATTTTGATGATTATCATAGTATGTTTAAAGATATACTGATTCAAGATTTGGAAGAGATGTTCATAACTAAAGCTTTTAGCATGTTTGTTCCTCCAGATAATCTGTCAGCCGCCACCACCGCAACAGAACAAAAATGGAGATTAGCGGCGGAATCGGGAGATGCAAATATTCTTTCCATGTTAGCTCGGTTTGGTAAAAGTGTTTATACAGATGGAGTTACATTTGGTAAACACAGTGACGAGATTGATGTGTGGGATCAAATCGGATCAACTCTATTTAGATTAGCTTCAAAATTTCTTTCTACAAACCCAAATGGTGGGTTTGGTGGAAACCCAGAACTAATGAAGAGAGGGTCGAATTACCAGGCAAGCTTATATCCAATTTTCACAGGAGTATATTATCATCTTGGAGATGATAAATCAGGTTTTTCAGCTAGTAATTTATATGTAACTTGGGGTAGATTTGAAGATGATATATTAAATTTAACTTATGGATTTGGAACAACATATGAAGAAAAAAGAGGCATTTATGGTAATGGTAATTCAGAAATTCAATGGAATTCATGTGATAGTTATACTAAATGGGATTCAAATCTGGTGGATAGACAATTAAGTGAATGGACTGCTCAAAAAAAACCATTTTTAATTCCTTCATGGTGGGGTTATGCTAAAATGAAGCCCTTGGCTTGGGGTCCTGATGAAGATATATGGTCTTGGTCTTATAAACATAAAAGACATCCTGGATATGTACCTGATTTTGATACTCAAAAAAATAAACATTGGACAAGTGCTAATCCTGGTGATGACTATGACCATGAAGCTGAAACCATTGAAGAGGCTCATGCAAAACAAAAACTTCCTGGTAAGAAAGCGCTTAATTATCTAACCGATAAAATGAACTTGAAAAGAATACCACTTAGAGAAGTTTTTATAAGAGTTGATGTGATAAAAGATGCTCTATTAGAAAGTAATAATATACACGAAGCAGTCAGATATGTATTGGATACTATAAATGAGTCGTCCGGTGACTTATGGAAATGGGAAATTGGTAGTAATAGTGATGATGGGGATCAAATTGCAATTGTAGATACAAATTTTACTGATGTAGTTGATTTGGATTCAGATCCTCAAGGTGAAAAATTTGATAAATTGTTTATGTTCAGCCCTTATTCTCCCCATACTATAGTTAAAGATTTTACTTTCTCTCTTGAAACTCCTAGTGACGAGCACGCTAGTATGTTAGCAATACAAGGTCAGTCCAGTGTTGGTCAGGTAATACCAGTAAGCAAAGTAGCTGATAGGCAGAAATGGAGTCAGATTGACTGGGAAGCTGAATATGCTGCTGGGTTTAAGGCTGGAAGTCCAAACTCAGGAGATCCAAATGAAGATTTTTTTATGGAAGTCAGATATAATCCTAATCCAATGACAAATTTTCGTAATGACCAACAGAAAAAAGCAAGAGAGAATTTTCTAATAAATCTAAATGCAAATAGAGAAGCAATGTTAACTAGTGGTAGAGGAAGTGTACAAACCATTGATAGTGAGCCTGGAATACAACTAAGTCCCGATCATTTTGATTGGTATTTTTCACCTAGAATGTCAGAATCCACAAAGAACGGAACAACGACTGAAGCTATTGAAGGTGGTTCATTCATGTCAGATATATTAAAAACCATAAAAGAAGGTGAAGGTAAATCAGAAAAAACAATAGTAGATGATCAGACAGATGAAGATAAAGAAAATATGGTTAATAATACTTTCAATTGGTATACTGAAAAATTAAAAAGATTTACTTTTGAAAATTATACGGCTACAGTATTACCAGCTAAATGTGAGTTAGGGATATATGGAACTTCTGCTATACTTCCAGGTGATTGTTTTAGAGTAGATGCTGTACCTTCAAAGTATAAAGAAAGTTGTTTTTTTCAAGTTATGCAAACAAAAGATGAAATAAGACCAGATGCTTGGACAACAAATCTTGAAACTCAATTCAGAGTGAGACCTCTTGTCAAAACAAAATTGAACGACTTAAATAAACCATTATGGATAAGTAAAAAAAATTTAAATGGTTTAACAAATTTCAAAGAATTAAAACCATTTTGTACTAACTTTGTTCCTGTAGTATATGGAGGAACTCAAGTAAAATATGCAACAAATGTATATAAGTTTACCTGTAAAGCTAATTTTGAGCAGACAGTAGAAAGTCATATGCCAGGAGTGCCCCTGAGTAGTGATATACGAGATGAAAAAATCAAAGCTATAGCCCTCAGGGTTTTGCCTAAAGAAAAGGCAAGCTTCGATGACACAATTGCATCTCAGGAGGAGTTCTATGGAAGTTTTTATGGCTTCGCCAAAGATATGGCCATAAAAGAAGCCCGTGCAATGTATAACGACTATGCATTTCACATGGGTTGGGATAGAAATGAAAAGCACAGACCAGATGTTAATCCTTTTGCCGATGGATCAATTCCAGAACATTGGATAACTACCTTTAAATCCATTGAAAACTTACAAGTTGCGCATCTTATAGCTGAAGGTGGTGGTTATAGTAAAAGTACGATAAAACTCAAGAATGGTAAAGCTATTGAGTCTGTTGACCCTAATATTGGCCAATTTCCTAAACTCCCTCAATTGTATTTTTCCAGAAACTGGCATCGCCATAAGTTTGAATTTAAAACTTTTGAATCTGATATTAAGATGATCAAGGACCGACAGTATTATTTGTTCGTTAGAAAACCATATTGGTACATATTTCCAGCGATTAATGTCGACTTTATAAAACAGTGGGAAGACCATTTCGGTTGTATCTATGGTGTTATGAATAGTCTGTTTATGGATAATGGAAGGAAAGATCTAATTGATCTGGGTAAGTTTCCTAATTTAACTACTCTGGTTGTAGATCAACTTCAAGGTAGAGAGTATCGCGAATTTAAAGAAAAGAAAGAAAGCCAATAATATAGAAAAAGCTTGTTTTTCTCATAAAAAGGTTTTATATTAATATACGATGTATAGTGTTATACCCATATTTTCAGATCCATACTTACATCCATTACATAAAAACAATGGATTATCTGCACTTTATGTCGCACCAGAAGGTGATAATGACTTTTTTATAATACAAAAACACCCTGATTCAGATAAGTTTATGGAAGATTATAAGTGGTTGGATAGTGAATTTATTCTAACACCCGACAAAAAATTATTAAATCATTTCTATAAATTTAAAGATGTTGTTGATAAAAACTTCATTTGGTGGATAGATACAGGTAAACCATTTGACAATAATATTCGAAATAATGCAATAGATTTCTTGAGTAACAAATACTACAATGTAAAAAAACTTAACGAAATCATACCATTATACAAACATAAAGAGTATTGTAGAGAGGTATATGAGAAGAATGCTAGAGTATATACAGGTGAGAATGATGAATATATGAATGATGTTATCAAAGCATTTGGTTCTATTGAAAAAAATGGTATAAAAGTATCAGATGATGTATGTGATATATTTGATATGAGAGTAAAGAAACACATATCCAATGGTAAACTATACTCAAACTATAATTTATGGACTACAACAGGTCGTCCAAGTAATTCATTTGGTAGTGTTAATTTTGCAGCATTACCACCCGAAAAGAGAAAAGCATTTGTACCTGAAAATGATTATCTTGTTGAGTATGATTATGACGCATATCATTTAAGGTTGATTGGTGATTTAGTTGGCCACTTTTTTGGTATACAATCAGTTCACGAATACTTAGCTCAAGACTATGGTTGTTCATATGAAGAATCAAAACAACGAAGTTTTAAACTATTATATGGTGGAATTGATAAAGAGACAAGAGAAAAGGTCCCATTTTTTGATAAAGTTTACAATTATATAAATACAAAATGGAATGAAATAAATAAGAATAAATATGTTTTGAGTGATATTTATAAGAGGACAATAACACTATGTAATTATGAGGATTTGAATAAGAATAAATTGTTTAATTATTTAATTCAGGCTTATGAAACGGAATCTAATATAAAAAAGATTTTATTGATTCAAGACTATTTATTAAGTAAGAAAACAAAATTAGTATTATATGGTTATGATAGTTTCTTATTCGATTTTTCAAAGCAAGATGGAGTTGAAACTTTGACAGAAATTAAAGATATCTTAGAGAGTGATAAACATTACACCAAATCCAAAATGGGTTTAAATTATGGTGAAATGAAGGATATTACAGAAAGGTTATAGATGCAACATATTTCAGAAATCATAGAAGATATATTAGTGGAATGGGCATATCGTGTTCACGATGGAATGCCTAATCCAAAAAATGCATTACATATAGTTCAATTAAGAGAGTCAATGGAAGAACTAAATCTTCCAAGTAAAGTTATTTATGAAGTCATTGAAAATTTAATAAATGAAGTAGATAATACTGTACCTGATAAGGTGAAGAAAAAAGCTAAACAATTGGGTTTAATATGGAAAAGAGTTGGATATGGTAAAGAGGGTGAAGAGGGTATAACTCATAAAGTTGAAGATGGTAAATTAGTGCCAGTTGAAGATGGTAAATCAGTTGCAAAGAGTGGTGAAGAAGAAACTGATAGTGTGGGAAAGAGTATGGATATTAAAATGAATCCTCAAGATAAAGATGGTGAAAAACAAAAGAAAAAATCATCTTTATCATCAACATATGCAGAAAAATTGAAATCAAGTGATAGAATATTTAGACAAAAGAATAGAGATAATAAAACTAAATCAACATATACTCTTCCAGATAGTGTTAGAAATAATCCAAAGATACCCAAGAAGTATACTCAATTATTAGAAAGAATGTTGAATACTAAATCAAATATAGCTGATAATACACATAAAGCTGAATATTATGGTTTAGAAGATGTTGGTGGTGGTAATCTTGATTCTGGTATAGGTGAATTGATGACAATGATGTCAACTACTATGAGAAGTAATGAAGCAAATGATTTTTTTAATTCAATTAATGAACATCTTGGAAAACTTAAAGCTGGTGGTGAAAAAACTCATGTTTCGGAAAAATGGGTTAAGGCTGCTAAGCAAAATAGAAGTGCTATCCTTAATTTATTCAGAGATAGATTTGGTAATGATTATGAAATTGAAGCTGGTGCTTGGGATGTAGAACAAGAAGTTCGTGATATGGGAATGGATTATGGTGAAAAGGGATATAGTACTGATGTATTCTTTAAAGTAAAATCTCCAGAAGGAGATACTATTTTTGCTGAAATTTCATTAAAACAAGGATTAACAGCTAATTTACATAATGGTACTGTTGGTAGTACATTCAAAGATTTTGATTTACCAATGCATCTAAAACCATCTACTTATTCTGATAATCAAGTTGCTAATAATGATAACTATTTACAAAATAATCAACATAATATCAGAGAATTTATAAATACTTTAGATACAACTGACCCAAATTTTGAAGAACTTCTTGCTGAAGTAGCTAAAGAGATGTCTCCTAATAGGATAGCTAATCAGGAAGCAATAATATTACAATTCAAAGAAATGATAAAAAATGCTCAAGAAGATTTACTTTCTGATGGGGATTTAGTTGTCGACAGAAATTATGTTGGTAGTATTAGACAAGCTGGTGAAAAAACTAAAGGTGGATTCACAGAAGGCAGAAAAGAAACTTTAAAACCATTCGTAGTATTAGCTAGATTGCAATCAAAATACGGCGATGATACAGCTACTACTTTTATAGATCAACAAAAAAAATTAAGTAAAGATTATGCCCGTTCATTAATAACAGAAATTGGCCAAAGTAAAGAAGCAAAAGATGTAGTGTTAAAATCAGTACAGGAGAAATTACCACTTAAATCAGTTGCTGATGGTGATGAAGATATAATTTTAGCAGATACAGCCCTTACAGACAAAACTTTAAAAGCTGTTTTTGGAACAAGTGATTGGAATGAAATCAAGGAAAATCTTGAAGTAGATGCTGATTCAGATCCACCTGTAATTACCTATGTTGGAGAGATAAAAGGTAAGGAAAAAATTATACCAATATCTACTATAGTGGTAAGGGAAGATGGCATAGCATATAGAGGTGCTCATAAGTTTGAAATGAAATTAGATTCATCTTTTGGTAAAAGAGTAAAAGATGCATCTGCTGAAATATACAATCCACAAGAACCATTACCATATCCTGTTGGAAGAACAAAACCATCACCTACTGGTGGAAGAGATGTCGAGATTTAATATGAAAACACAACTATTAGCAACATTTACAACAAAAGAAAATCTCGAAGACATAGTTAACGACATTACAAATTTATATATAATTGTATTTAATAAAGTGTATGTATTACAAAATGAAAATAATATAAATGAATTGATTTGTACTTATAATGTAGATATAGAAAATGGTGTGGATTATAGTAAGGTTAAGGGAACAATATCTTTGCATAGAAAGAAACATTCGAACACATTATATACAATAAACGCTCTTAATGAAGTGATAGCTAATTTAAATAATGGAGTGGTTGATAGTAAGTTTTTAGTTCCCTGGGAAAATTTTAAGAATACTTTATTGGTAACAAATTCAGACGGATTAAACAGAATTGATACAAGAATTTTCAAAATAATTGAAATAGATTAAGGGTTTTTGTAAATTTATATATACTTATATATAGATACATTTTAATAATATAAACAATAGGAGAAATAGGTTATGGCTAAATCCAAAAATAACAAATCTCAAGTAGAAGAAAAAAACACGGAAGTAGTAGAAGAAGAATCTACCTTATATTACTTTTATTCAGTAGGATGTGGTTTTTGTAAAAAAGCAGGTCCAATTGTAGATGAACTGATTGAAGAAGGACATAATATTCTTAAATTGGATATTTCTAATGGAGATAACAATAAACTAAAACAAGAATTAGAAAAAAAATATAATGTGAATTGTGGAACTCCATTTTTCATAGATGCTTCAACCGGTAATTCGGTTTGTGGCTTTAGGGAAAAAGATGTTCTTGAAAAATGGACAAAGGGTGAAACAATTCCTGCGCCTCCAAGACCAAAAAGTCCACCTCCAAAGTTACCATTTCATGGTTCTTCTGAAAAAGAGATCAAGAAATGGAAAGAGGATTATGACAAATGGTCAGAAGAAAATTCTCATTTACCAAATTTACAACCAGCTGATCAAATACTTGCAAGACCAAGACCAAAATCTGATCCACCAAGACCACCTATGTCTAATTGGTCTGATGAGCAGATTGAGGATTGGAA
>Ga0080013_1004072_pt1 | contig 14673 bp, 22 predicted proteins | sample ETNvirenome_6_85_FD_69236 | JGI IMG/M metagenome (GOLD analysis project Ga0080013, IMG submission 69236) | Marine viral communities from the Pacific Ocean - ETNP_6_85 (SPADES assembly) (version 2) | ecosystem: Environmental > Aquatic > Marine > Oceanic | place: Pacific Ocean | collected 2013-06-19
AATAACGTCGGTATCTTCGATCGCTGTATCAATCGCTGTCTCGTTATGCACAAACACATCGGTGGCGCCCTCATAAGTCATCGTAACTTTTGTATCGCTTGAAAGGTTTAGGTTTTTGATTTTGTTGATTATTGAATTCACTTTATTCTCCTTTTGTAGTGTTCCTTTATATTATAGCACACTACTCAGGCTTGTCAAGTAGAATTCCACAAATAGTTAAGCCATAAATCTGCAATCTGTTCTTTTTTAACTAACTGAGAGATTTTGTGTCTTGGGGCGGTTGGTTTACGCTTTAGAGTTAGTCCTGATTCGAATAATGTCTTGCTACCCTTCTTCTGATTGCACTTAGTACATGCAGCGACTAGATTTTCCCACGTATTCTGACCGCCGCGAGACTTGGGGATAATGTGATCTAGAGTTAAATCAGAGTGTGGGAATTTTTTATTACAATACTGACAACAATAGTCATCCCTCATTAGGATGTTAACTCGTGATGGTCGAGGTCCCTTAACCATAAATGCTACAACCTTCTGTAGGACTATAACTGCTGGTAATTGGAAGCTTTTATTAACAGTTCTTATTTCTTTTTTGTACGTTTCGACCGCAGTGGCTTTTCCCACCAAGCACAACACAAAAGCCTCTATAGAGTCTATAATTTCTAAGGGACGGTATGAAGCGTCTAGTTTTAAAGTAGTGGCGGCACACGTTCCCATGATATAGATAGGAGGCTAGCCTATTTATCGGAGACCGGGCTAGTATAGCGGTGGGGAATTGATGATTCTTTCTGTTTTGATCTCTCAACTATGTCTGACGAACTATCAACCTTCTCATCTCCACCTGTTGACCATAGCATCTGGACTCCAAGTTCCTCGCATACGGATTGCTCGGGAGTATTGCTTCTTCCTCTGTCTCCTCCGTTTGCAAAGTAGGTTGGCTTGTGGCGACGGATTGCTTCGCACACTGTCCCATCTGCGTCGTCAACTGAGTCAACTACTGTGACGCCTTTGATTGACTGGAGTATCTCTGCTCTCGCTGCAAAGTCCATGAATACGAATCCCTTCTTCCTGAAGAGCCACTCGTCTGAGTTTGCAATGACAATGACGTCTCCGTGCTCTGCCGCTGCTCTGATGTATCTGATGTGTCCTGCGTGGATGGGATCAAACCCTCCTGACACCATTACGGTTGGTTTATTATCGCTCATTTTTGTTTCCTTTGTGTCCTTATTATCAAACATGCCATTATGCACTGTCACTCTATTTTAATTCCTCTAAAATGTATCTCTCAATTATTTCTATCGTTTCTTCTGGTCCTGATGTCTCAAACGCGCGGCCTTCGCCCTTAAAAAGTTCGAACAATTCAAAATCATTTCCCTCCGGGTAACACCTGTCTCCAATAAACCAGAAATTCCACGAATCACGGTCAAAATTCGATAGCGCATACGTCTTGTCCCAGCCATCCGGGTAGATGTCAAATGAAGTATCTCCTCCCAGTTTCACTGTTACTTCTAAGTCTTCTGACCGCATTAAAAAAGCGAATCTCTCTAAATACTCTAGTCGGAGCCCTGTGACTCTATCAATCTGCTTAAAGTTTTCGCGCTGCTCATTGTCAGCATTCCTACCTATAGGGCACCAGTTAATAGTCGAACCTCTATTCGAAATGAAATGCCCTGATAATGGAATCTCGTGTTTTTCTATCATTTCAGTTTGGAGAATACAGAGAAATTTAAAGATTTTATTTAGCACTTCGGAACCCAACTCATCACTCATCGAGTTTGTCGTTATTGTGTGAAACTCCGTGTGCTTTTCGCCAGCAGGGATAATGTATTGCGTTCCATTTAGCGGCAATAAATGGCAATTTTCTTTTATTGCAGTGCTATTGAAGATCGGCCATAGTTGTTCTTTAATGTAATCCATACCTGAACCAGTGACTAAGCCGATCTCACTGTACTTACATAATTTATGTAAGGCATTTATCATAGGGGAGCGTATAGGCTGACGAGGTTCAGTGAGAGTACCGTCAATGTCAAACAGTATCATAGTATTAGGATTTTTAAGCATAATTATTTATAACATGTCGCGGTGAACTTGTCAATGAATTTTTATAAAACAACGTATCCAACTTCTATCAAATCCCCGGGGGAAGGTTCGAAGTTGAGTAAAATCATATTTGCGGTGGCATCATAAGTCCATTCTATGGTCTCAGTGCCGTTTAGATAAACCACTATACTTTCTAAAACTGGTAATCCCGTCAGTGCTAATTCCTGTACTATTCCAACTAAGAATGTGCTATCGGCTAGCCACAGGCTCCAATCACTGCACAGATCTACCGCGTCTTTATAGAACCTTGATGAGAGATCTATGTACTTTAATCCTATCATGGAACTATAGGCGCTGTCGCATGCGGACTCTTCAGTGAGAACTATCGTAACAACGTCCTGTTGCACCTCAGCAAACTCTGTCACTAGCCAGTCATGGAATATGTCGGTTGGTATGGCACTCTGCTCATCCTCGTCAGAAACGAAAATAAACAATTTATCAGCATCATCGCGGAAGAAGTCGGCGCCTTCATCGGTCTGCGTCACAAACTCGTACATGGCGGCATAAGCTTCTTCTGTCCTGTCTTCTCCTAGGGTGTAGGGCGCCATTAAAATGTCAAGTACAGAACTATTCTGATCGTAAGGTCCATTGAAATAATCTTCGCGGAGACTTGTGTTGATGTATCCAATTCGATAATCAGCAGTAAGTTTTTCAATGTCCATTCTCAATAGTTCAACGCCGGCGCTCACATTATCATAGTTATCATTCATCGAGCCTGATGTGTCAAGTATTATTAATACATCAATACTTTCAGGTGGAGAACTTTGGATGAAAGAGTCCACAACCACTGTTGTTGGGCGAATCTCTTCGATAAGATCGTATTTTACTCCATAATCTGGAGAACATGATAAGATTGCGGTGCACATCATCACAAGTGCTATTAATGCTTTTAGGCTGTTGTTCTTTCTAATGGTCATCGCAGTCACATGGTGTGTACCCACAACATGGGCACCGGAACGGTTGTCCCTCATTAGTAGTTAGCTTATCCTCGCGGAAAAACAGTTTCCTGGCGAACTTTTTTAATCCCTTTATCGTTAATAAAAATTTTGTAATCATAGAATAAATCATCTTTTAAAACCTCCAAAATGACGGCAGGACAGAACTCAGCATCTTGATTATCAGGAAAAGGTATATACCTAACCCACTCATCAATCTTAAAATTATAAACTTTATTGCTCACTCTCGATACTCCGAAGTTGTGCCTCTGTTACATACATAGTCCTTTGATCGACATGAATCAGGAACCTATAGTGGTCCCAAAGCATCCTACCATCATAAAGCCCTGCTTCTTTGGAGATTACTCTAATAATTATGGCTATTTTAGGGCTGCTTTTTTCTCCTGTGGGAGGAAGGAGCGCTAGATCGCCCGGGCGAAACGACATTATTCTAAATCTTTATGTGATAGTATTTCGTATAGGCGCTGTGGGGATAGGTCTGTCTGGTCGTAGATTTTTATAGTTTTCCAATTAAAAACGTCTGCAATTCTTAGGGCATACGCTATCCACTCACTGCAATACCACCTAGAGCGGTGTTTAATCTTACATGGTAGAAATTGAGAGAGAATCATCCCGATCCAGTCATATTTACAACCCTTCGTCTCCTCAAAAAAATCGTTTATTACCTGTATTTGTTCTGCTGAGACTTCTATACTGACGAGATCCCAAATGTCCGGGTTGAAGTCCGTGTTAATACGAGACTGTACCCTTGAAGTCAGAAGGGGAGAGATTGAAATCCATGTAAAGTTGTCCGGCATGATTAATTCGGCATGACTATATTTGCTCTTAGTCCACCACCGGATTACTCTATTTTTCCAACTGCCCTTGCCTTTATAAAAGGCAACTTTAACTTTCATTTCATCATCACTTGTTAACGCCTCTATTATAACTACTGGGCTATTGTTGGAATGGCTATGGAGTTGCTAAATAATAAAAACAAAAATCCCGCACCTAGGTAGATGCGGGATTATGATTGTATTTTTCGTATTTATGTTATTGTACGTCGATTACAATACTCTCACCTGAGAACACTTGGGTTCTGATAGGTAGTCCGTCTGGACCTTGGAAGAGATTTGTTGAGACATGCTGGATAGCAAGTCCTCCAATACCTTCGTCGAGTCCGTTAGTGTTGAGATTGAAATGTCCATCGTCGTCGAACTTGCAAACCATCGTTGTCTCACCAACTAAGGCGGTGGCGATAACACTATCTTCCGAGTTTCCACTATAAGAGATAGACGAGTTGTTGTTTAGCACAAGAGCGCTGGCATTATTCCCATCAAAATGGACAGAACTTGGAATAGTATCAAACTCTTGAACATCCCATGCTCCAAAGTATGAAGAATAGTCACCGGGTGCCTGAACATCCAAGACATCTCCGTCATTGAACTCTGTGCGATTGGTTGCTACTTCTGTACCATTTACCTCGTGGCTTTCCCATACATAGATTGGTTGTCCAGCTTGGTTTTCTCTTTCGATTCGGTATGAGTCTCGTGGTGTTCGAACCTCTAACCAACTTCCGACTGAGCGAGAGTCATCTGGAATGCCTGGAATAGCGCCTTCTGGAAAAGATGCTTGAACCTCTTCTTGACTACCAACCCAGCATTCACCAGAATCTAAAGATTCCCATAGATTGTCGCAATAGTGAGGATCGCCAGGTGGTTCCCAAAAGAAAGCTCCAACAGTGTCTGAGTTTAATCCTCTGTCTATACTGTTGGAAGCGTCCATGTTTTGAACATTGATAGTTCCAGCGATACGACAGACATCAATCTTGATAACTTCGATTGGCTCGCACTCAGCAGCGCTTGAACCTTCTCCGTCCATGAACTTACTTGTCGCTTTCAACCAGTTTCGGCTGTCTACTATAGTTGTTCCTGTGAACGTTACGGTGTCTCCTACGAGGACACTACAAACATAATACCCTTCGTCATCAGTTACTGCAACTGAAGTTGATTGAGTTCCGTCGCAAGTCACTTCAGCACCTCGGATGGGGAATCCAGTGATGTCTACGACGCGTCCAGATGCGCATGATGGCACCATGCCCTGATCGCAGTTCCACCAAGAGAAGTGAGATGCCTCAAATTGGAAATAAGCATTTCCATCTTCTTCTACGATGTTCCCAACTCCCTCTTCAATCCACATTCCTCGCTGCGTATCAAAAGACCAAGAAGATTGAGTATCTCCGTCGGCAAGTTGATAAATCTCTGGAAGGTCTCCGTTAGTGATTGGGATCTCTAGAGATGCTGGGGAGTCTTCTGAAATGTTAATCTCTTCGCCATCTTCATCGAACAAAATGACATCAACCATACCGTATGATACGAGTTGACGCGTCTCGTTAACGTCCTTAGTCGTGTCAGAAGAACCGTGTGCAATAGCAGTTAAGTCAGTTGGGGCGCCCCAAATCTCTGATGTAGTCGGGTCCACATGAGTAACCTGAACTGTCACCTCTCCAGAGTATTGATTTCCGTCAGAGTCGACAAACGAATTGGCAGCAAAGCTAACGCGAGTGCCGCCCTCAATAAATACGTTGCTGGCTTCAGTTGCATTAATTACTGCAATTCCATCTGCTTCAAGAAGAGAGGCGTTAGATGCCACTGTTTCCCATGAGTGAAGAGTGGTGGTGGTGTAGTTTCGCGCAAATCCCTGTTTAGAGAATTGCACAACGATGTTATCTGCTGGATCTACATCCAGTAGAGTATAGGTGCCGTCAGCAGATGTAGTTGCTTCCACATCTTGTGCAGTAACAATTACGTCTGATAGGGGCAACCCATCGGTAGTTGTGACAATGCCAGAGATTCTTCCATGAGACTCTCCGTCATAAACATCGTCATAGTTGAGTCCGCTGCTACATGCAACGAACAATGTTCCAAGTATAAATGTTCTAATCATTTTTTTTCCTTTGTTGTGTGAAATGGTGGAGGATGACGGGATTGAACCGTCGACCCACGGCTTGCAAAGCCGTTGCTCTCCCAACTGAGCTAATCCCCCTGTGGAAGATGGTGGAGGTGGCCAGAGTCGAACTGGCGTCCAAGATAAATCACAATTCAAGTCATTCACAAGTTTATTCAGTTTTAGTCACAAACTGAAAAGCTATACGGTTATAATCTATTGCTTACCGTCCTGTTGCATTAGATGGTTTTGATTTTTGCAACTTGTCTGTTGTTTTGCTTAGATTGAAAAGAAGGTTCTAAGCAACCTCCCGATTAAGCCGCTAAGCGGACAGATTCGAAATTGTTATTATTATTAGCAATTATTGTTTTGTATCTGCATTTAAAGTCTGCTGGTACGTTTGACTACTTGCACTATTCTTCTTTTTTACCCTGTCGAAACCCTTACACCCCCTTAATGTCTTTTTTCTTTGCAAAAATGACTCCCATGGGATTTCCAAAATCACCATCAAGCCAAATCTTTATTTCAGTCTTTGTTTCAGTCTTTTCAGTTTTAACAAAATCAATTTCTTTCTTTGCGCGCTTTAAGGCGGCAGACTCTGTAGTATGTTTGCTAATGAGATCGCCCATTATATAATGTCCGTTCCATTTATAAAGTTTCCACGTTGTCGGTTGATTTTTTGTTTTCACTGAAGTATTCCTCTACTTTATACTCTTTTAAAAGTTCTTTGTAAGCTCTTAGATCAATTCCTAAAAACCTTGCAGCTGCTTTTTTACTATTAGTTGTTGAATAGGCAAACTTAAGAAATGACTCTCTGATCATTTTGTTTGCTTTTCTCCAAATGTTAAAGCCATAAGGTCTATTGTTGATGTGTCTAGCTGAAAGTTCTAATTTAATTGCTATTAAGTCTTCTATAGTCAAATTATTAATACTAACTAATAAACTATCATTAATAAGGTTTTTTGCTTTCAATTTTAAAATAACACTCTTATCTTTAGTTGTCAAGTGATTTTCTGAAATAATTAATTCCTCCTCTTAAAATTCTAGCTCTAGATCCTCTTCCTCTTCAGGTGCCTCATCTCCAATAGCTTCTTCAGACGCACCCTTTGCGTCAGCGTAAGCTTGGTTAGTGGGCTCTTCAACTTCCGGAGAGAGTTCGTCCTCAAATTTGTCGAAGTACAATTTAAGGTTAGCTATCAGGTAATCGTAGAAGAGTTCCTGGTCTTCTTCATCTGAGAGCAGTTCGTAAGCGTCGATAATGTTGCTTTCAATCTTCTTATAACTACTAAAGGCAACATTTCTACCAGTGGTGTCCTCGCCATCAACCCCAAAGTCATCTCTAGGATCGGCTTCTTCGGGCTCATCCTCTTCTTCCTTCTTCTCAGCATCAGTTCTAATGTCAATAAATTTATCATCGTCGCCGGTTGCACTCCCAATCTCAATGTCTAATTCCTCTTCTAAGCTGCCTAGGCTGGCTTCTTCGGCGCCGCCGGGGGTATGGGCAGTGTTGTTGGCTTCCGCGGGCGTCAGCGACGATACAACGGCGTTAATGATGTGTGCACGAAAGGATTCCCGTTGCGCTTTGTCTGTAGTGAGTAATTTGAAGTCTATTTGTAAAACAGGTATAATTTTCTTTAGAAGATCTTCCAGTACATTGATCCCGGTAGATTTGTTCGGGGTAGGATCGCCATCAGGTACTGAAGCTTCTGCCATAAGGTGTCTCTCAGATTTAATAAGCTTACGGATTATTCCTCGAAGTTGTGATTCTTCTTTTAGAATCTCCTCCTTAAGTCCGCGACGGCGCTCTTTTACTATTTTGATCATGTGGCGTATGTTTTCTCTGAGTACACGCTCTTGTTCTTCAAAATTCATTTTAAAATGTTCCTCTTTCCATAATTAGTCTCATCACTTCGTTCATGATAGCTAAGTTTTCATTCTTCTTGCCTTTGGACTTTTTTGTCTTGGGTTTAGCCGACCCAGATGGCAAAGGGCGCTCAGGGCGCTCACCAGAATGACCAGTCACAGAACCACCACCACCAGAACTCAGCTCATTCACTGGTATTTGTGCCATTGTGGGAATTGGTTTACCCAACTGATCAAAAAGTGCATGGATTTTATCCTTTGGCACAAACTCGATCAACTCATTGTAAGCTTTTTTATTGTTCGGATCATCGACCAGATCAGAAATTAAATCTCTCATCGTAGAGGCACTAAATCCTCCCCCGTCGCTTCTTTCATAGGCTGGCACTGCAGTCTCTTCGCCAGATAACAGCTCAATTCCAGGCTTAACATGCTTTTCTTTGTCTATGCTGTTCCAGCGCATCCAGTCGGGTCTCTCTTTCTTATCAAGTTTATTACTGGCACCGAGCATCACTGTATCACCTTCTTCGAGTGGGAGAGGGCTCTCATCACTTATAAATTTAAACGCCACAGTGATTGGGGATCTCATATCTGCCGGCGCCTTCATAAATTCAACGTTTGGCAAGCTAACTACTTCCGGAAACAGCTTTCTCCATAATGCGATAGAGGTATCTGCATCAATAATTGTTCCATCACGCAAAGTTCGATGCGCGTTCATCGGCGCAGAAATAACAACATACACTTTATCTGCTTTCTTAACACCATCGCCAGTAGCGTATCTTCTCACCATGTCCGCGTGACCTACATGTGGAGGCTTGAAGGCTCCCGGTACAATAGCAAATGTTTCTGGCTCTTGGAATTCAACATAAGCCTCCTCAGCCTCTTCGGGGCGATCGGCAAACTTGCGATCTCCCAGAGTCTCGTATTCATCACTGTGCCATTCATCTTCTGATTCTTCTTCTTGCAGCGCTGTCTCTGGTCTCTTCTGCGCAAATCCGCCGCTGTCGTCAACCATGAACTCACCGGTGATTTTAAAATCCTCCGCTGCTAATCCTCTGATTACAATTCCCTCGTGGCTAGTTACATCTCCGAAAACCTCCGTTGTAAGGTGGTTTTTAATGTCTTGTCCGAGGAGCCTGGTTACATGAAATAAAATAGCACTATTGAGCGCAGCCAAAGCCACAACTTGTCCGGGACTGTCAGCATAATAATCAACTAATGGAATTTTATTAATTATGATTGGTTCGTAAACTTTTTTCTTATTGTAAGGGTTGGTCGCACCCCCCGCAGCAAGCTTAATACAGTCAGCACAACCTAAATAGACCTCTTTTTCAGTGTTGTTTGAGAAAGGATCTTCCGGAAGCGGGTATTTCGTTGTTAATGGGTTGACCGATTCTCTTGCCCACTCTCCGAGTGATTTCGTTTCACTACGATCAGCTGAGAGATTAATAGTTATAGGTTTTAGGAGGGAAGCCTTCATGTCAGCTATAGCCTCTTTTGCCATTTTCTCGGTTCTTGGGTTTACCTTTGCTGGACCATAAATCTCAAAACCGCGTTTCTTGGCAAAAGGTCGAACTTTCTGTACCAACCTTGCCATGGCTTCAGCGTCGTAATCCAAACGTACAGAAGGACCTTTATAAAATTTCTCTTTATCATCTTTCTTGTCAATGTACGTCGGTCTTTCAATACCCTTTCGGATTATCTTAGCATCGGGGTTAAGTTTCCCGGGCTGCCCACGCCGGTGATACTTTTCATAGAATTGATAAACCCCATGAAATGAAATAAAGTTGCCTACACTATAATCAATTGAGTTGGAATTCTCCTTCTCATAAAATTCTGTGTTCAGGAACTTACTAAGGTCCGCTTTTCCGTCTGGATCGATCAAACCTAGCTTTCTTAGCTCGGGCTCAATGTGTGCCACCTCTAGCGCCTCGTTTAAAATACCTAATAAGATATTTGTTGAGTTCTGTAGCCCCTGGTTTAATCCTCTGGCCTCATAGTCATCCGGGGTCAACCCAGCAAAGTCCATTTCTCCTTTGCCTAATCCTCCCGCACCGCGATCAAGCGCAAATTCAAATTTGCCTCGTCGATCGATTACCTTTACACTATTGTTAGAACCATCTAATTTAATTGTAGCATTAGTAACACCTTCCATAGCCAAATAGGCAGGAATGCTCATTAAAACCTTGATTAAATCAGAACCGTTTGTAACCTCATCCAGATCATAAGGATGAGACATATGACCGCCGGCGCCACCCATAAATACCTCCTAAAAAAGTCTAGCTTTTATTTGCTTGTTTTTTAGCTGCAGGCTTAGCTGCTGCCTTCTTTTGTACTTTCGCGGCTGGCTTTGGTTGAACTTTTTTAGCCACCTTAGCCGGCTCAGCAGGGGCTGCGACAGCTACTGCTTCTTGTTGTTTAGCCTCGTTTCTACGAATTCGCAGAAGTTTCTTCCATTTTTTACCCATTTTTCTTGGTCTCCTTTAATCTTGTTAAAACTCGTCGAGCAGCTTCTCTGATTTGATCTACAGTAAAGTCAGCCTTTTTCTCAACGTCCTCGTCATTTGATTCTGAAATCTCTGTTTCAGTTGTGTCAGTTGCTGATTCTACTTCAGTAGTCTCCTCAATAGTTTCCTCAACGTCAGATTCTTCAGCTAATGCCTCTAAATCCATTTTTAACCCCCAACTCTCAGTGAGTAAGGTATTAATCTCTCTATCTTTCCATGCTTTTGTCGACATTAGATTATTGTCTCCTTTGTTTAAGTGTTCGAAGTAAGTAGTGTTTTTTATACTGTCACTCCAGTCTCGGAAACATAAATTTCCTTTTTCGTATGCCTCTCTCTCCATTTCGCGCAAGTGTTTGTTGTTTTGAGCGTAATCTTCGCCCATTTCGCCAACATTTGCGAAATCGCCGCGGCAATTTTGGGTGTGATGCACTAATTCGTGACTTATCGACCTCATAACATCTTTAGGGTGCCTACCAGTAATATACACTGTTATAGACTTGTTCTTTGGATCATAATACGCTGTTTTCCCGAGAGGATCTGCTGCGTTTGACTCCGAGCCCTTAAGGAACAGCTTAGGAGGCTCTTTAAATCCCATTTGCTTTTGAGCAAAGGGGAGAAACATTTTAAGCATGGGAGAGATAACATCGATCATCTAAAAAAAACCATTTAAAAGAGGTGAAATACTCAATAAATAGTTTATTGAATAGTCTTTCACCCTACATGTTTCTAGATGTTCGGTCTCCGTTCGAAATAAGTCTCAGGCTTGGCGTAAAAAACTTTTTTTCTATCCGCGGACCTTCAAGTGGCATAACCATGGAAACTGAAATTAGTCGATTGCCTCTCACTTCTTCTCGGATCTCTGTTATTATACCATGGTGTCGTTTCCATTCATTCATCTGCTGACACCATGTCGACCACTGCACTATGTCTCCGATTTCGATAGAATCACCACTCACAGCACCAAAGGGTCTTTTCTTAATCATTATAAACAACTACCCAAGAACATAACCCTTCCTTTAGAAACCCAGTCATCATGTCATAAGCTTCATCTTTTTTGATAAAAGGTCCTTCCGATACCATATCTTCATCAGATAGGCTGTATCGATACACTATGTAAAGTGGTCGACCTTTTTCTGCTTCCTTCCGCGGATGATACTTTTTTTTAGATTTTTTTTGTTGTTCCATTTCCCTCATAAATAGGAGCCCATAATAAAACTACACTATTACCTCCCTTCTCTCTTAGCTAACAATAAGAAAAGAGCGGTTACTATCGCGAAATCTGTCCCCCAAATTCCATAAATAAGCCAACCAAAGCCCAGAATTAGTCCTGTGCGTATAAGCTCTTTACTGTCTAAATTAAATAACATTAATCAAATCCTATCTTTAAAATCTCTTCTTTCTCAATTATAATTAGTGCACCATCATCGGTATACACTAAACATTCATCGTCGTCTTCCTTTCCCCAGTCTAGAACATAAACGGTGGAGTCCCTTATTACGCGTATTAAGGACTTATCCGTAACACTATAACAAAAAAGAAAACCTGTTCCCTTTATTTTATGGTACGGTTGCAGTGCTCCATCACTAGCACTGATGGTACCGCTTATTTGTTTAATGAGAGCTTTGAATCTCTTCTCGTCGATCTTGTCGAACTTCATAACTCACAACAGAGCTATTATGGTTAAGGCGATACCCATTAAGAATTGAACGCCGGTAAAGATAGTGACAGCTTTTGTTCTGAACATTTTAAGTTCTTCTAAATCATCGAGGCTCGCGCGTAATTGGGTTGGCGAGACAACATCATCGACTCGAGTCTTCCAAGCGCGAAGATCTTCAATTCTCTCTTCCTTAGCTCGTAACTCTGTCAATTGTTCCTGCAGCGCTTGTAGCTCCACCCGCAGTCCTTCTACGCTGTGAGCCAAAGTCTCCAGCTGTTTGAGTACTAGTTTAGAATATTGATCCCAACCTTGTTCGTTTGACATAAGATACCTCCCACTTACATTAGATAAATAGTGGCTATCGAGTCATTTGATACAAGTCATTTACCTCAGATGCAACCCGGTGTCGGTTTTCGCCGGTTTCTTGATTATCAACTCAAAAATGTATAGTTTATTTCGGCATTGCCCTTATCACTGCAAACCTACTGCGCCACATCCTCAGCATACTTTACTCTTCTTGCTCTGATCTTAATTTCTGGGTATTGCGCGGATAAAGAGTTGATAGCCTCCACATTCTTCCCTGAGTCATCGAAAAACAATACATCTGTAGCACCTTGTTCTATTCGATCGGCTACCCACGCCGCCTTGGCGCTGGGATCTGAATCTGCTAAAAGCTCGAATGTAATTTTCGAAGTATCAAGCCCAATGCTCTCAAGATAATCCCGAATCGCGCCCTCTGCCCCGGGCGCCCTCGCCGTCAAGATAGCAATCTCACGCCCCTCTGTGCCGGCATTGATTGCATTGCGAACAATGTTGGTAATTTGTTTAATTTCTCTTGGGTTAATCACTTCATCAAACTCTGAAAAGTCATAATCATAGTCTGGGTTAAAATCGTGCTTTGCGTATTCGGCTGGTGTCATTGTGATCCTGTCACCAGTGTCGGTTGTGATGTGAATGTTCGAATCGGATTTTGCTATTGTATCGTCAAAATCAAAGACGCGGAGCTTTGACTCATTTAAGAACTCTCGCCAATTTTCAAGTAGGAGTTTCATTTTATATTATCCCAGAAGCCTTCTGCTCTCTGTGTGTATTCTTCACAAGATTTCCACCAATCGGTGTTATTTTTTACAATATCAGTTACTGCGCCCAACTCTTCTATATTCTCCACTTTATAAGACAGGGTTAAGTAATCTCGCCCCTCTTTTGGCTTTGCATCTTCTGGTGACGTCAATCCTAACGGTGAAAAATCTCCAAGCTGATCTTTCGATATTTCGCCTCTATCGTCATAATACTTTCCATTGAACCACATAGCAACGTGATGGATTTCTGGTTCATCGACCTCAAGAAATTCGTCTTCGTCCGTCGCCGTTACAAAAACCACTTCAATTCCCTGAATTTCTCTTTTGAGACCCTCTTCAATCAGTGCCACCGCGAGCATTCCGCAATTGCCGTATCTTTCTGGGAATTCTATTTGGTCTGGGGCTAACTCCTCGTTGTCCTCACCCAAATATCCTCGCCAATTTTCAAGTAGGAGTTTCATCTTGGTGTAGCCGTAGAATAAATGTAGCCATCTTTTCGCACTCTAGAGGTTATAACAGAATCGCCTTTTATTCCGGCTGTCGCGGCGGCGTCGGCATGTTCCTGTGCCGCTTGTATATCGTTGCCTATTTTATACTTAGCTACGAAAGTATCTCCGGCTTGATCTACAGCACCCTGTGCTTGTTGTGTTAATTCGGGCAAATTATCAACTACCTCTTGTGCTTGCTGAATAAGTTCGCCAGCGCCATCGACTTCGATGCCTTGGCTTTTCATCGATTCTATGGAGTCTCTAATTATTCGCTTGACATCCGTGTCCACTCCTTGAAAGTTTCGAACATCGTCGGGGTTTTCAACAATTTTTAATATCTTTTGTGCCAACTCTGGTTCACCAGCATCTTGCAAGGCTTCTGCTATGAAGTTTAGTTCTCCCTCACTAGCCACGACTCCACTTGGATCATAACTGCCGCCCATTCCGGTGCCAACTAAGTTACCAGCTTCGGCATCACTGCCCCCCATCATAGATTGTATGACATACAAGACCACAATAACTACAATAAGTTTAATTGCAAAAGCACCGACTTTATAAATTCTAGGGTGTTTCTTTTTAAATCTTTGTACAGCACTATGGATCTTGCTAACAAATTTTAATATCTTTACTGCGTGTTTCGCGACTTTATCTTTTAGCCTGTCTATAAGCAAGAAGGCTTTTACAGAAAGGTTAAAGAGCGTATCACTTATCAATCCTTCATCCAATTGCTGAAGTTCATATTCAATAGATTTTTCCCAGTTTTCTAAAAATATATCTATCTTACTATCATCTTCATTTAAAACATTGAGGGAGTCATAGAATGAGACTTTTCGCATTCCGCTTTCTTCAAACAAATAAAGATATCCATAATCTTGTGTTTTTTCGTTCTCCGACACATACTTGCGCCAATTTTCAAGTAGGAGTTTCATTCATTTACCTCTTTATCACAAACAATCCGAGATCTACAATAACTAGATGGCCATCCTTCGGTCTCATCATAACATTTTTAAAATGTACGTCTTTCGGTTCAAAATGTTGTCTCTTATCAAAGTATTTCATAGCCGCCATAATCCCCTCCGCCTCTGGGAACGCACTTAACATCCCA
>Ga0080013_1004073_pt1 | contig 14670 bp, 10 predicted proteins | sample ETNvirenome_6_85_FD_69236 | JGI IMG/M metagenome (GOLD analysis project Ga0080013, IMG submission 69236) | Marine viral communities from the Pacific Ocean - ETNP_6_85 (SPADES assembly) (version 2) | ecosystem: Environmental > Aquatic > Marine > Oceanic | place: Pacific Ocean | collected 2013-06-19
ATAGAAGATGTTGCAAAAGGAACACAAGACATAACAGATAATATTACAGTACCGAAAGAAAATTAATGTATACAAATAAAATAGATGCAGGTGTAATACCTGATAATAATATTATTTTAACTACTGATAAGTTAATTGAAGTTATTGATAAAATTAAGGCCGAGTTTAAATTTTTTGAATTAGAAATGGCAGAAGTAGTAGAGGTACATTTAGATACTAATCAGAATTCTTTTCCAAAAAAGACTGATGGTACTCCAGATTATTCTTATTATGGTGGAGTACTTGCAAGATATCAACATAGTGAATATGGAGAGAAAATAGATAATTTACAGGATTTTAAAATGTTGAATCCTAATATTAACACATATCCTGTAGCTGGTGAATATGTTTATGCATGTGAATTAGAAAATGGTAATCGATATTATTTTAGTCCTTTTAACTTTTTTGGTAGTCCTTCTATGAATACAAAACCAAATAATAGTTCTTTGGGTTATGAAAAAACTCTGGAATCGGCTGGTAATTTGACTGTAGTTAATTCATTTTCACAGCCAGGTGAACATAAAACAGGATATTATCATAGACCTATTCCATATCCTCGTTTACTTGCAGAAGAAGGTGATGTAGTTGTTGAGGGTAGATTTGGAAATTCAATACGATTGGGTAGTGATATACTTGAGAATGGAAATAATAGAAATTCTTCTAAGATTTTATTACATACTGGTAGACCACCTGTAGAATTAACTGAAGAGTTAGAATCAGCTGGTCTTGGTAAAATATCACCAACATCTGAAGATGTTAATTATTATTCAACATCAACAATTAGTATTGGTACGAATAATACTACAGTATATAATCCTGCATTTATTTCAACTTTTGAAAAATTTACTGATAAACCAAAATCAGAAATACTTATAGATAGTAGTCAAATTATATTAAATACAAAAAATTTTGGTAATATAGGAGTATGGAGTAGTGGTGATATTTCTATAGGAGCAGTTGGTGATACTGTTATTGAAATACCACAGTCGGGTGAAATAAAATTAGGTGGAACTAAAGATTTAGAACCTGTAGTAAAAGGTGATGAATTAGTAAAGTTATTAGATGGGATTATAAAGGTAATAGCAGATGGAGCAACTGCATTTGTAAATGAATCAGCATCTAAAACATCAATATCATCAGGAATATTAACATTGCCTCAAACAAAAAATATTTTAAGTGAAAAAGTAAAAACAATATAGGAGTTACTATGAAGAAAGAACAGCTCGTAAAAATTATTGAAAATGTAGTTAGACGAGAAGTTAAAAAACAAATGAATGAGATACTTATTAAGGAACAACGCACCTCTGCGGTATCTTCAAAAAAATCTAAACCTATTAGAAAACCAGTTCGTAAGAAGAAAGAACAACGTTTTACTTCTAATGAAACTTTGAACCAAATTTTAAATGAAACCGTTGGTGGTATCGGAGGAAATAATGGTGTTGGTAATGGTGAATTTGATGAGTATCCAGATTTAGGTGGAAAACCTTTTGATACTTCAAGAATGGCAGAGGCCATGGGTTATGGTGATATGGTTGGTGGAAATGAAGAAGTGGCCCGAGAAGTTGGAGCAGTTAAAACTATTAAAGAAGCTGGATTATCAGTAGACCAAGTACCAGAAGATGTTGTAAATGCTATGACAAGAGATTATAGTGATTTGATGAAAGTGATAAACAAAAAAGGTAAATAATGGCATCTATTAGAGAGATTAATGAAAATGATGATATATTTGTAGGAGTAACACTTCCATTTAAATATGGAACTACTGGACATTTTAATCAATCTAAAACCATTAAAGAACAGGCTTTTAGTAATCTAAAAAATTTAGTTCTTACGGGTAAAGGTGAGAGAGTAGGCCAACCAACTTTCGGATGTGATGTAAATAGAATTATATTTGAACCTATTAAGGAAGATACTTCAGATATTATTGAAGAAGCAGTTAGAGATGCAGTTTCAACTTGGCTACCATATATAACTCTTAACAATGTATTTGTATCTTTTTCTGAACAAGATAATAATAAAATACTATTATCAATTGAGTATACAGTCAATGTTGAAGATCCAGATGCCGTAGAAACTATAACATTTAATTTTAATGTAGGAATATAAAATGCCAGATTATGGAACAAATAAAAAATCAATTTCAAAAGAGATAAGATATCTTGGTAGAGATTTTACTGCAATAAGACAAAATCTTGTTGAATTTGCTAAATCATATTTTCCAAATACATATAATGACTTCAATGAAGCATCACCAGGTATGATGTTTATCGAGATGGCAGCATATGTCGGTGATGTTTTGAATTATTATGTTGATAATCAATTTAGAGAATCATTGATACATTCTGCAGAAGAGAAAAAGAATATTTTTAAAATAGCACAATCAATGGGATATGTCCCAAAACTATCTCATGTTGCAACTGCAACTTGTCAGTTTAGTGTAAAAGTTCCAGCAACTACTTCAGATGATACTAATTATAGACCTAATTTAGATTACGCACCAATATTAAATGCTGATAGTATTTTTGCTTCTGATTATAGTGAATTTAGATTGATGGATGATGTTAATTTTGCAGTATCTTCATCATTAGATGAAATGTCTATTTCAATTTCTGATTATGCAGATAATATCCCAACTTACTATAGACTTACAAAAAATGGAATTGTAGAATCTGGTAAGAAAACTTCAGAAGAATATACTTTTGGAGGAGCTCAATCATTTGATACAATTTCACTTGGTAATAGTAAAGTTATAGAAATAGTTTCAGTAACGGATAGTGATGGAAACAAGTGGTATGAAGTTCCATTCTTAGCTCAAGATACTGTATTTGAATCGGCACAAAATACCACAAATAACGATCCAGATTTAGCAACGTATTCAAATGATACACCTTACTTATTAAAATTAGTAAAAACTTCTCGTAGATTTACAAAATATGTTCGTAGCGATGGAAAAACAGAATTGAGATTTGGTTCGGGTGTTAGTAATAATCCTGATGAAGAGATAATTCCAAATCCAGATAACGTTGGTTCTTCCTTAGCAACAGGATTGTCTAAACTTGATACTTCATATGATCCAAGTAATTTTTTAAAGACAAGAACATTTGGATTGGCACCAAGTAATACTACATTGACTGTAACGTATACTTATGGTGGTTCAGTTCAAGATAATGCACGTTCAAATGAAATTATAAATAATGGAGAAGTTAGTTGGACACTTGAAGAAACTGGATTAGTCTCAGGTAACGTTACTACCACAAAAGATAGTTTGACAGTTACGAATAGAGAATCTGCAACCGGGGGTTCGGGTGGTGAAACAGATCAAGAAATTAGAGAAAATACGTTGTCGTATTTTAACTCACAAAACAGAGCAGTTACTAAGGAAGATTATATCACAAGAGTTTATTCATTACCACAAAAGTATGGTAATATATCCAAGGCCTATATTGTACAAGATGAGGCATTGTCCAGAAATGAACAAGTAGTAATAGGTGCAGATGGAACATCAACTGAGGTTACAAATCTTACTAAAATACCAAATCCCTTAGCTTTAAATTTATATATGTTGGGATTTGATAGAAATAAAAAATTAGTAAGATTGAATACGGCTACTAAAGAAAATGTAAAAAATTATATATCACAATATAGGTTGATGACAGATGCTATAAATATTCGTGATGGATATATGATTAATATTGGAGTTAAATTTGCAATCATTACTCAACGAGGACATAATAAAAATGAAGTATTATTTAATTGTATAGAGGTGGTGAAGAAACATTTTGATATTGAGAAATGGCAAATAAATCAACCGATTATTACAAGTGATATAGCATATAAGATTTCATTAGTGGATGGTGTAGCAAGTGTTGTTCCACCTAAAGAAGATAATCCCCAAAATTTGATGGTATTGATAGAAAATAAATTTAGAGTTTCAAATGGATATTCTGGTTATGTTTATGATATAAATTCAGCAACCAAAGATGGTATTGTTTATCCATCATTAGACCCAAGTATATTTGAAGTTAAGTATCCAAGTACAGATATTCAGGGTAGAGTAGTAGGAGATATTTAATGTTTTATTTTGAATACCCAATGGCAGATACAACAATTTATGAGGGAAATGTAAGTTCATCTATTAATACAGGTTTAGATGAAATTTTAGAAGTTCAGAAAAAAGTAAATGATGCTGGTACTGAAGTAGATGTATCACGTATATTGATAAAATTTAGTTACAGTTATATTTCTAAGTCTATTCAAGACGGTATTATACCAAGTGGTGCCAAATATTATTTAAATTTATATGATGCTTCATCAACAGAATTGGCAGTTTCTCAAACATTAAATGCATATATAGTAAGTCAAAGTTGGGATAATGGAACAGGTACTTTTTTAAGAGACCCAGTAATAAGTGATGGAGCAAGTTGGAAATATCGTGATAACGATACTACCGCAACACAATGGGTAAGTGGTAGTGATACACAAGGTGGTACTTGGTTTACTTCCAGTTTGAATAGTGGATATAATGTTTCTGCATCATATAATTTGATTTATGAAACTCGTGATATAAGAATGGACGTATCTGATTTAGTTAAAAACCAGATATATTCAAGTTCTACTTTTCCAAATGAGGGATTTATTGTAAAAAGAGAAAATGTACCAACATCTCAAAGTCTACATTCTATATTTGATCCAACAACCGCGACGGGTTCAGCTGAACACAACACAACTATGTTGGGTAATTTAAAATATTTTTCACGAGAATCACATACAATTTATTCACCTAAGTTAGAAGTAGAATGGGATGATTCAAGTTTTGCTAGTGGGACTCTTGCACCAATATCTGCATCTGATTTAGATAATTTAACTGTTTATTTTAAAAATTTACGACCTGAATATAGAGAAAAATCTAAGGCGAGATTTAGATTTGTTGGCCGTGAGTTATATCCTGAAAGAGGATTTTCTACAACACCTGCAGCACTTACTGTAAAATATTTACCAAGTGGAAGTACTGCAATGGGACAAGGTACTTATTATTCTGTAAAAGATGCAAGGACAGAAGAAGTTATAATTCCATTTAGTACAGGTTCACTTGTGAGTTGTGATGCGTCAGGTAATTATTTTAATTTATGGTTAGATGGGTTTCAACCCGAAAGACATTATAGGTTTCAAATAAAGGTTGTGAGTGGTAGTGGTTCAGATGAAGTTTCAATGATTTACGATGATGGATATGAATTCAAAGTAGTGAGGTCGTAATGGCTACTAATTATTTGAGTGCTTCTTTGTTATCTACTACATATCAAAATATGTTAGATGCAGATGATAGAGAAAATGAAAAACAGTTACATAGACATCTGAAGTCCGCAGCTTCTGGTGGATATGATTTACAAGGAACTGATCCTTTAAGGGATGGAAATAATCATCTCGTAAGTTATGCAAATAGTGATGGAACTTCAACGGAAGAATATTGGCAACAAGTTCGTGTTGAAAATTTTACACCTAAAGTTGAAACTCAATTAATACCTACTATATTAGAGAAAAAAAGAAATTTTACTGAATATACAGTGCCTCCACGTCCAGAAACAGAAAGAGAAAGAAGAATACGAATGATGAAGGAAAGGGTACTAAGATCCTTAGAAATAATAAGAAAGATAGCTGCAAACGCAGCTAACTCGTCAGGATAAAATGGCAAAGACAAATACTTTAACCGACATAGATAAAGGTTTACTTTTTTCACGACAAGAAAAAGTTAGTGATTTTGGTGCACCAAATGATTATGCAGAAGTTACCGTTGAACAAGAAGGTGACATAGTTGGTTATTTTAATGTTTCTGTTGATGAGTTAAATATAGATGGTAGTAAAATTGATTTAGATATTGGACAACATTTACGAGATAATGGTTATGTTGATGGTATTTACAAAGTGACTTATAATTTTTTTCGTCCAGTCTTAGGAAGTACAGATAGGATTTATGTAGACTTAGATAATATTCCTACTACGAAAGAAGTTAACACTACTATTATTAGTGGTGAACCTCACTTTTATATAGATAATAATGGCCAACAACAAACAGTAAATGAAAAAACAGATTCATATGTAATATCAGATGTTGCACCATCAAGTACAGAATTATCTATTGTTCCTCAGAACATAGATGATATAACATATCAAGAGAAGATAACCACATTGGCCCTCGATTGGAAATATTATCCAGTTGTGTTTGATAGGGAAGGTATAGCAAATACTGGATATAAGTTTGATTCAGAATTTGATGATACTACTATAACTGCAGAAATTTCAGAAACGGATAAGGGTTTTGAAGATTCTTTAATTGGAACGGAACTTGTAATAGAGGGTGTTTATAACACTACTGAACCATACCTACCACTACCATCAGAGATAGATATTGGATTTGATAAGGATTACGAGGCTTCAGGGGTTACTTTCGGAAGTGAGAATGCATTCTCCGAAACTCACGGACAACCCGAATCACCATATACTGATGAACATGGGGATATTTGGGTTTGGACTATAGGATCACAAGGTGTAAAAAAATTCATGCAAATTGGGGGAACTGGCCAAGGTGATGATGATTCCGGGAATGCGGATAGCGTGGAATATACTGCATATTGGAGAAGAATAGTTCGAGGTACAGCCGATGATGATCAAAGACGTTGGATATTAGATACAAGTATTCAACCTGGAACAACTTTCTATACTAAAGTTACACAAGGAACTCAACCGTTTGTTTCAAAAATAGTTGAAGTTCTAAATAATAATACTGTTAAAGTTCAGGATACTTGGGATGCGTATAGACAGGCACTTGAAACGGGAAAATATACAGTTACAAGTGCATTCTCAACAAGAATCTATAACAATGGTTATGTTACGTTTCCTAAACTTGATTTAGATCAGTTGAATATTTTTTTGGTTCATGATAATAATAAATATTTAGTTTTAAATTCATTTAAAGATAGTCATCCTTCAAAAGCTGTATCTCTAAAATTATATTCATCTATTGAAGATTCACAGGGATTAAGTAGACCTATCGGAGAATATGCATATTTTATACAACAAATGATTCCATCAATTACTGATACGATAAAGGTAGTTCCATATTTCAGAGATACTGAATTAGATAATTCTGTATTTTTAGCATTACCAAACATTGATGGTGAAGATATTCCTATAGAACAAAGAGGAACAGATTTTAAATCTTATGATAATTTAGTTGGAAGTGATAGTACCGTTGTACAAGAACTTGAAGATAAATTAGTTTCTGGAAGTTTATTAGATGTAAAATTAAATATAGATTATCAAAAAAGATTGACTTCTCTTGATGAGTATAATGATAATGGTTTTGGAAATTTTATAAATTTTAGTGGAGCAGAAGAAAGATTAAGAAACTTTAAATATAAATTAGATTTGATTGAATCATATACTTCACATAGTGGTAACTATGATGCAATATCGAGTTCTACTGATACTACAAATTATTATAGTAAAAAAATAACAGAAGTAAAAAATAGTTTTGATCACTATGAATATTATTTATATCACGAATCTTCATCTTATATATCAAGTTCGGCAGGAGAATTTCATGATACAAGTTGGCCAAAAGAAAATAGTTCAAGTCCATATACTTTAGCACCAACTACAGCATCAGTTGCTTCAACTTGGTATGATACTATGATTGAAAGTGCATCATTATATGACCAAATGAATGATAATAGATTGGTGAATAATTTACCTGGTCATGTTAAATTTGATGATGAGGGTAAAGTATTCTTAGAATTTATGGATATGATAGGACAACAATTTGATGAGAGTTGGATTTATGTAAAACATCTTACTGATATAAATGATAGAAGAAATAATTTTTCTGAAGGTATTTCGAAGGATATTGTAAAACACGTAGCCAAAGCTTCTGGATTAGAAGTTGTTAATGGAAATGATTTATTAAATCTTTCGGAATATTTGTTGGGTAAAGATATAGATGATGGTTCACAAACTTATGAAAAGGCTCAAGAAGAAGTAACGGAAGAAATATGGAAACGAATACTTGCTAACTTACCTTTCTTTCAAAGAACTAAAGGTACAACAAGAGCAATAAAGGGATTGTTGAATTGTTATGGTATACCATCAAGTATATTAAGAGTTAGAGAATATGGGGGTCCAGATTATGATGACTTATCTATAACATCACATGAAATTGGTAGAAACTTTACTTATGCTCTTGATTTTCGTAGTTCTCAATATATAGAACATTTATGGACAACTGATAATACAAGTGGTTTTTATCCTCAAACAATGGAATTTAGATTTAGATCACCAGAGAGACAGGATCAAACAATTATACAAAAAGGAAACGAGTGGGCAATATCATTACAAGATAGTGGTACGACTAATAAAGGATATTTAAGATTTGCAGTTAGTGCATCTACAGGGGTACAATATATAACTTCTTCATTACAACAATTCTATAATGATGAGATGTGGAGTGTGATGTTAACAAGAAAATCTCAAAGTGGAATAGATTTGGCAAGTGACAGTATAAAACAAAATGTAACATATGAATTAGTTACTAAACAATATGATGCTACAAGATTTAAAATTAATTACCAAACAAGTGAAAGTTTAGATAGTGGAATTGCTGCAGCAGGAAATGCATTAAATGCAGCATTTACTTCAAGTGCACAAGTTTATATTGGTGGTAGTGGAAGTGCATTTGATGGTAATAACTTTAGTGGTTCTATGATGGAATATAGATTATGGACTGAACCTCTTTCTCAAAGTAAATTTGACATTCATGTAAAAACACCTAAAGCTTATGTTGGAAATACAACATCATCTCATTATAGTAATTTAGTTTATAGAAATACTTTAAATGAGAATATAGACTTAACAAATAATTATGTAAGTAATAGTGCAGATGTATTTAGTTATTCTGAACGAACTGGATCTCAATCTGGATTTAGTGCAAATCTATATAGAAGTATTAGTGAAGTTGAAGAGATGACAATTCCAAATATCGGTGCATCGAGAAGAAATACTAATAAAGTAAGAATTGAGGACGGATATATAACTGGTTCTTTAGCACCAGATGTTACTTTACAGAAAGGTTCATTTGATTTGGCTCCAGTAGATAGTAATAGACTTGGTGTATATTTTTCACCAACTGATGTGATTGATAAAGATATTATTTATAGTTTGGCTGATGTGAATTATGATGATTACATTGGAGATCCAAGAGATGAGTTTAAAGTTACCTATAAAGGATTAGATGACGCAAGAACAGCTTATTGGCAAAAATATAAAACAGCAAATAATTTTTGGGATTATTTGAGAATATTACAATATTACGATAGTGGTATTTTTAAACAAATGAAATCACTTTTACCAGCAAGAGCAAAATCTACTCTTGGTGTATTGGTTGAACCAAATATATTAAATCGTAGTAAACAAATTGCTGGAGATTTACCAGAATATGAAAATGTATATTATGAAAATGCTACACATTATGAAAGAGGACTTGATCCTTACATTTCATCTTCCACACAAGAAGCTTTATTTACAGTAGATGGTGAATATCCATATCATGAGGTTGATGTAAATATACATCATTACGAACCACAATCAGGTTCATTGGGAACTCTTGGAATGCCCTCACTATATGGACTAAATGTTACTCAAAGTAATGAGTGGGGAAATAATTATATTGATGCATCCATTACTAAAGGAGATGTTGAAAGTATTTTTAAAGAGGGTGTTTCACCGTTTATTAGTGCATCAAGATTATCTGAACATAATTTCATTTATAAGTATTATTTTGAAACTGCTCATTCAGCAAGTAGACATCCAACTTTTGGGGTTCAACCAGTTCATATTGGTGCACTGACTGGTTCAGTAGTTCGAGGAGGAATTTATGATGGCCAGTTCAAACATTATGGTCATTATAGTCATTCATTAGAACCAGCAGGATATCAAGCATTGGCATATGATTCCTCATTATTTAGATTATATTATAAAGGTCTCTCTTGGGGAACTGATCCAACAGAGCCACATTATCCACCAGTTGAAATGACGATTACAAATCCAACACGATTAGTAAATCGCGACCCAGGTGAGTCAAAATTACAAGATGATTCTAAATTAGACCCACGAGATGTTAATTTTTGGTATGGGAAAGATAAAAAGGGTAGTGGACTTGATGACGGAGAAGAATTATAATGATAAAATTAAAAAAGTATATATTTATGTATGAGGGAAATTATCTTTCCTCATCTATCAATAGGAGATAAAATATGGGATTTTTAGACAATACGAGCATCACAGTCGATGCTATTTTGACCAAAAAAGGTAGACAATTATTAGCAGAAGGTAAGGATAAATTTAAAATCACAAAATTTGCATTAGCAGATGATGAGGTGGATTATAATTTATGGGATACTTCACATCCAAATGGTTCAGCATATTTTGGTGCAGTATTAGAAAACATGCCAGTTTTAGAGGCATTTACAGATGAAACTCAAGTAATGAGATATAAACTTGTTACATTGGGAAAAAATACTGTACAAATGCCTTCCATAAATATTAGTCCTGGGAATAGTGAAATGAACGTTGACCTAGACACCTTAGTAACTGCCAATACAAAACATGGTACAGATTCCGGGTATCAATTTACTCTAAGTGATTCTGATATAGCATGGTTATCTAAGGATGGAACATTTAGTAATGATTTGAAAACAGCTCAAACTGGACAACGTTCCGTAACTGTCACGGGAACAAAAATGGCAACGTTAAAACCAAAATCTTTAAGAACTGCAAAGTCAGCAAAACTAACCGTTCAGGGTTTGGATACTGGAGTAATGGGTGTAATTACACTTACTACAATAGCCGACCCCTCGTTTACAACATAATAGGAATTAAAAATGGCATCTAAAGCATACACAGATTTCGATTCAGAAAATGATATCGTATCTAATCAAAATACAATAGTATCAAGTGGTATTTTTAGTGGTGGGGCAGGAAGTCTTACTTCTTTTTATACTTCATCTTTACAAGGTGACCAATCACAATCCTTTATCAATGTTTATGATAAAGCACAAACTGATACAACACGAGAAGTACAATTTGCATGTGGATTTGCAAGTTATGGTGGAAGTGGTTCATTAGGAAACACCACTAAAACAACCGCAGGTAACAGAGAAACTGCAGCTATATATAGACAATTTGCAAATGTATTGTTACCTCCAGGTACAGATCAATTTACATTTAGTGGTTATCCTTCTGCATCAGATGATTTTTTCTTTATTGTTATGAATAGAGCACGACAAAGAGAAAAAATGGATCCAGGTAATTGGCAATTGAGACTTGGAAAAAGCATCGCAGGAACAGCCTACGGAATGCCTCTTAATCTCATTGATGATAGTGGTGCAACTACATCACCAACTGTAAATCAGGCAGGTAGAGTATTCAATATTCTTAGTGGTTCAATTGAAGGTGGAGTTGCAGACACATTTACTGACGCTGCCGGCAAAGAATGGACAGCGGCCGCTGGTGGTTCATATGGTAATTTTTATCCTGATTTAGGAATTATAATTTTAGATGCATGGAAAACACGACAGTCTGCATCATTCTCTCAATTAGAGTCAAATGTATCTGGAGATTCATTTGATAATATTCAACGAGAATTCTTTAAATCAATAACGAGTGGTTCTTATTTTGCAGCACGTAGAGAAGAAGAAATAACTTCTACGATGTATTTCTGTAGAGTTAATAACCAAAAATTTAACTTTAGTAATAACCCAACATTTGCATCAAGTACAACTGGAACGTTTACACAAACTACATTTGAAGGTGATCCTAAAGTATATATAACTCAAGTTGGATTATATAATGATAATGATGAATTATTAGCAGTTGCTAAATTAAGTAAACCTGTTCTTAAATCATTCTCAAGGGAGGCTATTATCAAAGTCAAGCTTGACTTCTAAAGGGGACTTAAATGTTCAAAATAGTAGACCCTCAAAAACAATCAATACGGTCTTTTAAAACTCATAAAACTTTCAAAGTAACGAACAATGACAGTGCCAGTTTTGGCAATTTTGTAGTGAGAGCCATTAGTGGTTCATTCCGTAATTACAGTACTGGTTCAGATACCATGACTCATATAGTATCTGGTTCTGTTTCGAGTAGTTATGCAGCCCTACCTACTTATCATATGGTTAAAAGTACTTATTATACAGATCCAAATGATTCAATTTATGACAATAAAAATATAAATAAAAAATTACAAGAGAAGGCAAATGTTTTTAGTATACCGAGAGGTTTATTTGGTGAAGAAATAAAACCAGGTAGTATAAAATTATCTGATACTTCTAATAGTATAACTTTTGATATTCGTGATGATAAACACGGTAATCTTTATGATTATGCATATTCATCAAGTTGGGCAGCATATAAATCAGGATCATATCCAACTGACATTCCACCAATTTCTGACGCAACCAGCGGTAGTCAAGTTGGTAATGTATTTTATGAACAAGGTATTATGGTTATAACTGATACTGGTTCATATAAAGATGTTGGTTTTGGTAGTTCTTATAATTTAGAATTTAAAGCAACTCAAACACATTATGAACACGAATATATAGTTACAGCAGGTCAGTATGAATTTAATAAAACTATGAATATAAGTGCAACTAAAGATAGAAGTGGTAGTATTTCTATTACTGCAGGGCCAGAAGATATTTTTACAGATGCTGAAGGGACACCTACATTAGATAAATTTGGTAATGTACAATGGACTGGATATTCTCCATATAATATGTTACCTCCTGGTTCAGCACCTCAAGGTGAGTTGATTAATAATGGAGATTTTAGTCAAATGATATCAGGACTTATGCCTGCAGGTGCAATAACTGTAAGTGGTTGGAATACTGATTCAACGGCTACATTAAAAACATCTTCATTAGGTCAATTAGTTTTATCTTCAAGTCATGCTGCATATCCAAGTACCGTGGCCAGAGCTGTAAAGAGTGTATCTACAAAGATAGGAAAAAGATATATATTAACTGGAAAATATGAACCATCTACTACTACTGGTGGTGGTAGAGTTCTTATTGAAGAAAGTGGATATTTTGCAGGTACTGATATAGCATCTATGACACTTAGTGGTAGTGCTAATGGAGGAGCCCAAGATTTCAAATTACCATTTACTGCTACAAAAGAAACACATCACATAATTATAGCTATGGTGAATAATGCAAAAGACGATACAACATTGTGGGATAATTTTTCACTAAAAGAATGGCACGGATTTGAAAGTGGAATTGGTGATTATAAGTCATCTTATGGGGCAGCAACTAATTTCGAAAACTTTGTAACTCATTCAGAGTTCAGACCATACGTTACACAAATAGGGTTATATAATGATAGTAATGAATTAGTAGCTCATGCCAAACTCGGTAAACCAATCAAACTCGATAATCAATATGATACATCTTTTATAGTTAGGATTGATGTATAACGAATATATATTATATTTATTATAAAATAAAGTCTATACCTTTTTAATCTAAAAGGTTACATATTAAATAACTAAAATGGGGAAAGGGATGCGTAAGCTTCTACTAAGTTTCATGATTATGCTAATGGGAATTTCGTATTCTCAAACACCAATCATAAGGCTTAAGCAATCGAGGGAATATAAATCACCAAAGTTTTGGTGGAGAGACCAAGTTACTCATTCATTGAGAACATACTTGTCAGATGCACCAAGTACACCTGCATATAAGAACAATAACTTTGATGCTTGGAGAGATTCAGTAATGACTGTTGCCGTTACACTTGATGATAACGGAGCAAGTGTTACTGCATTTCGTTTAGATTTAGTATTCGACAATGATATATTTATTTGGGATAACACAACCCTTACAGGACACGATTCAACTCGTGTAGAAAAGGGTGCTTATATATCTGGTTGGACTGAGGGAGATGAAAATGCAGGAGCACATTATTCATATGAAGTAACTTGGTATAATAATGTGGGATATGTGGATTCAATACAGACTTCAGGTCAAGAAAAATCTGCAACAAACAATAGTTATGATTGGTTGAGAATAACTATGGTATCTCATAACGGAAACGTCAAAACATTTGGTAACGGAAATGGAAATGAAACTGAATTATTAAAACTACATTTTAAAGTAAAAGATGTTGCAGATAACTTTGCACCCAAGTCATTTCGAGTGGCTACAAAATATGAGGGTGCGGCAGGATATTATACTTATGTAACCAATGGAAATTATTTAACATCATATAAAGTTTATGTAGATGGTAATGTGGGAACACACGAAGATGGTATAGGTCATGCACGTGGTGATATTACATTACATCCAAAACTATTAGATATTGAGGGATACTACAGATATGCTCAAGGTAATGGTAGAGGTATGGGAGCAGTATGGGATTATGATGATGGTTCACCAGCCTGGGAAAGAGGCCCCTTAGAAAACACATATCCATATTGGAAAGTAAAATTTGAGTTAGACCACAATGAAGCTAACTTTAATCCGAGAATAACTAATTGGTTGAATTATGAAACAATAGCTAACCATTCAGGAAACACAG
>Ga0080013_1004075_pt1 | contig 14666 bp, 17 predicted proteins | sample ETNvirenome_6_85_FD_69236 | JGI IMG/M metagenome (GOLD analysis project Ga0080013, IMG submission 69236) | Marine viral communities from the Pacific Ocean - ETNP_6_85 (SPADES assembly) (version 2) | ecosystem: Environmental > Aquatic > Marine > Oceanic | place: Pacific Ocean | collected 2013-06-19
AACGAAGGCTGTTTTAATATTTCCTCGTCCAGCAAATTTACTCGCTACACCCTTTGCATTTAACGCTGTTTTACCACCATTTTTTAAATGCCCTTTGTTTCGTGCGGCTTTTAGTTGTCCGTCAACCCAACTTACCATTAGGTTTTGTCCATCAAGTTTTTCAGAAACCTTATCTTCACGATTTAACTTTCCTTCTAACCCTATAATAATTATGTTCTTCAAGTCTGAAAACGTCAAATTATTATCATCAAATGGATGATTCATATGCCCATATGCCCCACCTTCTATTAATAAGTTGACTTCTTGTGTAAATTCCTCTTGAATCTTCTTAATATGTGAAATACCCTTTTTAACATCTTTTTTATCAATTGTTGGTGATTCTTTCCACCCTTTCCAATTTTTATATTTCTTCTCTCCAAAGAATTTTACTATTTCCCAACCCATACCAGAAAGTGTCTTTCTCATTCTTTCTCTATATTTAGGAAATGGGTTCTTTACACTGTCTGTATTTTTTCTATTTTGGTTAATCGTTTTTCCGTATGTTACGGTTTTTGCTCTATCTTTTTCATACTCATCTGCCATAATGGTAAACATCATATCTTCCGTATCATTGATTGGAAATCCTATAAGTTCCCAACCCAATATATCTCCGTGTTCTGGTGATACTCTAAAATAATCATCTAATGAACCAAAGAAATCATACATACCCTCGTCTGACATTTCACTTGCATTAACACCACTACCAAAACCACTTACTTCTTTCATTAATTCTTTTACTTTTGGTTGTTGATAAAACTCAAATAATTTACCGAATCGTGAAGTCATCATTTCATAAGTCTTCTTATCAAAGTATCCAAATGTTTGTTTGAATATTTTTTCTCTTTTCTTATCATCAACCTTTGGACTACCTAATAGATTACGAATTTCTGTTCCACTTGATATACCACTAACTTTGACGTGTGGTGCGGAATAAACATATCCGTGTTTTTGGTATCCTTCTAAATCTTGTCTTTTTACTGCGAATTTAAAATCTTTAAAATATTTTCCTGATGATAATCTACCTGCGTCTTTTTTACCAACTACATAAACTACTGCTGTATCATCACCATACTTTCTCAATATATCTGCTTTGTATGGATTTTTCTCTTGAACTATGTTCTTTGAAGGAATACCCATTTTCATCATATGTTTTTTCTTTTCATTGAAATTGAGTGGGTGTCTTGGCATTCTTTGTATATTTGATGTTGCAATAAATACATCATCAAACTTACCCTTCAATGCTTCAAATACTTTTTTGTGGTGTGGACCAAATGGTTGAAATCTACCTGGATAAATTGCTACAACTTTTTTTACACCAGTCTGTTCGTTAATTTTTTTATATCCTGATGATTTATCAGTTTTGTTTTTCTTAACTGCTTTACGACTTGGTGAAGGTATATCACCTGCCCCTAATCCAAAAAATGATTCATTAATCACACCACCTCGTTGTTGATACCATTTTCTAAATTGTGCTGGTGAACCTATGGTAAGTGTTCCTGTTGCAAGTTTTTCAGCTGCAGCTCTTGTCTTTGGATAATTTTCTCTTTCTAATAAAAATATATCTTTAACTTTAATCTGATTTACAATGATTTCATTCCACCCGTATGATGAACCTTTATCTTTTTGACTTAATATGTGTCGTTTGATTTGTGGTTTATACTGCCTCATTATTTTATAACACATATCAATATATTTTTTAATCCATTTTCTTTTCAATGGGCCCATTATTTCTTTCATTGCGGCTTCTTTACCTCTCCAACCACCTTCATAATCGCCCCAATAATCAACTTCTTTTTCCCACTTATCGTTGGCTTTTCTTTCTATTTTATTCCAAGTGTCTCTATCCAGTTTATTTGCTTTAATACCTTTTTTTAATTCATTCCACATTTTACCACCAGCAACTTTACCTGCTAAATAATCTGGTGAAACCCATCTACGACCTGTTTTGTCTGGATGTGTTTGCATATCTCTTGTGCTTGCAACTAATAAACTTCCTTCTATTTGATAAACGATACCACCACCTGTTTGTATACCTTTTCCTTTTGCAAGTTTCTCACCTTTATCCACTTTGGTAAATGTAGATAATGCACTTTTCTTACCAACGATTCTTGCAATATTTTCTACCTCTCTTGAGTATTCTGCATTACCAACGTGAAATACACTTACTCTTTCTTTACCCAATATACTTTGCATAAATTTAGTAGATAGTGGGACATGCCTTGTATAGAAACCACCAAATGTAGAATCAAATGATGATTTGGTATGAACTGATTGAAATTTTGCTGGTGCTTCATTAACACCTCTCATATCAGCGTCTGGTGTAACGGAATCTTTCCCGTTTTTCTTTGTTGGTAATAACTTTTTGTCTGATTTTGGTATTCTGAATTTTAGAGCAGAACGATTATTAATCTGTAAATCTCCTTTCTCGTTCCAAGAGATTGACTTGACTTTTACTCGTTTGTTTTTAAACCTACCCATTAAAACAGTATCACCAATTTCAATTGGTAATTTTACTGCTTCATTAAGATATGGTTTAACTAACCATTCTGTTAATTTACTTTTAGACATTTTTACAATTTCAATGTATTAAATTATTTTAATAATTGAACTACTGTACTTGAACCGTTAACAACTTTACTCAAAGCTATATTATACACTTGACCTGCTACTAATCCTGCAGTCAATGTTCCGCCACCACCGTCTGCTGGTGTTAGTGTGTATGCAGTTCCTGTTTCAACTATGAATGCTGTGTTTTTAAATGAACCTGTTGGTTCGTATGTTGTTGACGCTGCTACTTCATATATTGAATGAAAGGAACCTTCTCTTGGGTGTTTCTTTGTTCTACTAACGAAAGAACCTTGTCCTCTTGTTACATCTGTTATTGACATTTAATTTCTCCTAAATTGATAATGCTCGTTTAAACCAACCGAACAAAAACTTTTCTTGTTCGGGTTTATTATTTACTATGTCGTAATAATGCTTTAATCTATAACAACGAACTCTATCAACTGAAGGTTTGTAGGTTTCTATTGCGTTTTGAGTTCCTGGACCAAACCCACCGTCAATTGCTATGTCTGCTCCTTTTGCGACACAAGCTCGTTGTAAAATTCTTACTGCTGTTCCTCTACCTTGATTAACACACATATCAAAAAATATATGTCTTAATTCTTCCGATAGTTCCTCAACTCTATTTTTATCCCAATAATCTCTCTTATAAATATCTTTTGCTTCATCTTCTGTGAGATTTTTGATATCTACGTCTGGATAAAATCTTTTTGCGATTCCAAAATTTGTTTCGCCCCCTAAATCTGCTGGGTCGTGAACGTATCCACCCTCGTGGTGTAGTGTTACTTCTATAATTTCATCAAATGATATTAACATTATTTTCCCCTTAATATTTTATTTTTTCTAATCCAACTTTGTGCTTTTTTACTTTTAATTGGTGCCTTTACAAATTTACCTAATCCTTGCTTTACCAACATTTTAAATCTTTTCTTTGCTTGAGATTCTGATTTATGTTCGTTATTATCAACAATCATAAAATTACTTGAACCAAATAATCCTTGAAATGCACCAATGTTTCGGTTTACTTCTTTGTGAGAATCTGATACGATTTTTACTGGTAAAACTCTATCTCGTTGTTCATTTCTTTCTAATGCTACTTCTAATGTAGTGTTTACGAATATCATATATGTTTGATATCCAATTTCTTCTAATTCTGCTTTTTCTCTTGATATTTTTTGAAAATCATCACCAGTTCCATCGATAATCATACCAAGTCTTCCGTTTTGATATAATCTTCTTCTTTCTGCGGTTAGGTCTTTCGCAAAATTTCTTAACCCACTATACTTTGGGTCTGTTGGGTTAGTGAGATTTGCAAATACTTCGTCTGGTAATGAATCTAAATCAGTTCCAAATCCAAATTTATTTAATAAATACTTCAACTCTTTGTCTGAGTTAACCATTTTCATACCTGTTTGAGATACATTTACCTTATCTGGTATTCCAAATAAACCCTTTGCTATGTAGGTTTTACCACTTCCAGGTCCACCTGCTAAAAATACTGCTTTGAATATACCTGGGTCTTTGTATCCCTCAACCAATTCTACACGAAGTGTTTTTGCTAACCATTTCTTGTATTTTTCAAGTTCTTTTAATTTTACAAATCCTTTATATCCACCCAAACTTTCTTTATTGGCAGATTTTCCTGTAACACTGGCTTCTAATAATATGTTTAATAATTTAATCATCTTTTCCTTAATATAAATAAATCTATACAACTATAAATATAAAATTAGTAAGTTTTATTTATATATGAAAGGGTCGCGTTTTTTTAATTCTGCAAGTTTCTTTTTTAGTTTTCTTCTTTGATTATACTTTTTAAACCATTGTTTGATTCTCTTAATCATTATATTCTCCATTTAATTTTTCGTATTCTTCTGGTTTTCTAACTTTGTTGATAAGATATTGTGATATTTCTGTTCTTTTACCCAAATCTAAACCAATATATTTTAAATAGTGTGGAATTATTGAGTGTCCGATTGGTAACATATTATGATTACCACTTAAATATTGGTGTTTATATATTGATGAAAATATATCCATTGTGGCTGATGTTCCGTATGCTGCACAATCCATCATTCCTAATCCAAAATACTCTGCTCCACGATTAATTGGTCCTGAATATAGAACTAATTCATCAAGTTTTTGTGATTTAATTCTTTTGATTGGATTTTTTTTATAATAAACATCTGGTCTTGTCATTATCACACAATCATATTTGAAATTATTATCTAATTCATATTGTGTTTTTAACAAATTACTTCTGTGAACTAAATAATAATACTTTGGCATATGAAATTTGATTTTATCTTCTACTTCTCTTGATAAAAATTCATATCCCTTTGGATTTAAAGTTTCTAATATATCATCATTTATGTCTGAATTTCCGTGAAACTTATATGGATAGTTATCCTCTTTACGATTAGTAGTATCCCAAGTAGATACAAAGAAATCAACATCCCAAGTTTTGAAAATATGATTTGTTATTTCCCAATATCTCATTTCACCCGTTAAACAAACTGCTATTTTTTTATTCATAATTAAATCCTAAAATTTTTATATAGTTTACAAATGGTAAGTATTTTCTTTCCTCTTGTGTTATTAGATGTCTTCCTTGTATATCATACCACGAATCCCAATGTTCTTTTGCAAATGTATCATAACCACATTTGTGATATTGTGCTATCGCATTAAATTCAACTGAATTACAATACCAATAGTCAGGAGTAAAAATGGTCATTGGTTGAAATGTTAAATAATCCTTGACAATGTCATTATCTTTTTGTATATTAGGTTGTGGTAAGACTGTACTTGTCTTTCTATCCACACCACCCACATCATTTAAAATCCTAACATCATTCCATTGTTCATCATCATTTCTTAACTGAATTGTTTTCTTCTTAAATACTTTTATAGTTTTAGATGCCATTTTAAAATAAGTCGTAGGTAATGTTAAATCATACTCAATACCAAATTCTGAATAATCAACACTAAAACAACAAACATCATATAAATACCCATTTTCTAATTCAAGTTTATTCTTTTTGTGATTCAGTTCTTCAAGAGTTGAAGCTGTAATTGTGTCAAAAGAATTATTCCGTATTAATCTTAATTTTTTCATTTTCAAAAAATTCCTTTTGTGTATCTCTAAATGTTTTTTCTTGTTGTTCTGTATTTTCATCACTAAAATTTTCTTGTTGGATATCGTAGTATTCAATTACTTTATCTGTAATGTATTGTGGAAAAAATTCTTTAACAAAATCAAGATGATGCTTCATTGTTGGGTGTCCGTCTTGAATACCATCGTCTTTCCAGATTACTTTTTCTTTATTAAAGTCATAGTTTTCATAACACCAATTTTCCATTACTGGATATTTGAATAAATCTAAACAATCATCTAAATTTTTCTTTATATCTTCACCAGCTTCAAAATTATCGTGATAAAAATCGTGTTTCATAGATTGTAATAATTCATATTTAATATTTTTAGATTCTAATATTGATTTGGCTGATTGTATTGCAATATAATTATCATAAATTGCTGTTTCAAAATTATAATTTTTTCCTATTGGGTGAGCTTTTATATTGTGATGAACTAAATCTCCAATGTTATGTATGGTAAAATCTTTATCAACATAAGACAATCTATTAAAACTCGTAAACATAATCATAACACAATCATCTGATGTAAATTTATACTTTTTATCTGCTTGTAAAAGTCTGTATAGAATATTTTTATTATCTGCTCCACCACAACCTAACGTATAATATTCATCGAAGTTTAATCCAATGTAATCATTCCAAGTAGGCCATCTCCACCTTGTAAAGCTACAACCAAATGCAAATAATCTTTTACTCATAAGACTTTAACTTTCTTAAAACTGAATCGGCAATCATCTTATTGCCCTCTGAATTTAAGTGTTCATCTTTAACACCTGGAATACTATCACACAACCTTAATCCCTCGTCTATATTTGGCGCAAAAGAAGTATATTCTTTTCCGTCACGATATATCGGTATAAAGTTTTCAGGATAATGTTTTTTCAATACATCACCAACATCTTTCTGCCAAGATAATCCGACCCAAGCAGGATATGGATTTTTTGGATATGTGTGGTCTTTCAAATTTGGGTCGTGTATGGTTCTTAATTCATTACAAATACTGACAACTTGCTTTATTTGATTCAATATAGTGTTATCTATAAACTCTTGTGTAGTAACATCTGAAATTTGTCCAGGATATTTTGTAAGTTTTTCATCATTAATATCTCTCAACCAATCTGAAAATTGAATAACTACGGTTGTTATGGAATTACTTCTTGCAATTTTTTTAGTATGTTCAAGTGATTGTTTGATTGTTGTTAATTGTGAACCACCATTTGTATATGTTCCGATAACAAATGCTTTATTTAATTCTTTTGAAACTAAATTTGGCCAGTTGTTTTGTTTTCTATACTCATCTGCTTCATAACTTAAATTTTCTAAATGATAATTTACTGGTAAAACCTTGTTTAATTCATCAATACTCCAACCTTTTTCATAAAGATATTCATATTGTAAGCCAGAACCCCAAGTATAACTACACCCTACAAATAGTATCATTCTGAATACCTCTCTGGATATTCCACCAATATAATTGGCTTTTTGTTTTCATATGCTTTCTTGTAAGTTTCGTAGATATTAGACTTATCGTAAAAATTAATTATTTCTACATAGTCCAACATCTTTTTAAATTCTTCCGTGTAGTCTGCTTTGTGTTGAACACCAGGGTCTAATGGGTCATCACTACCTTTACCAACTCTAATGATAACGTGTGAGTCGTATCCTGTCATATGTTTGAACTTATCCAAGTGATTAATTAATTGATTTGCTGCACAAATCACAAAGTCCCATCGTGGATAAAATGTCACTACACACATATTAGTCATACCTAATCCAACTGACATACCCATTTGAACTTCTTCAAATACTGGTGTTTCTATCATTCTGTCTTTTGGAATATCTAGTATTGTTGTAGACATTGGATTACCTGCATATGCAGTTTGTTGTCCTACAAAAATAGTGTTTGGTTTTTCTGCCAAATAATTCATTGATTTGATTAATTCATCTTTATAGGTTTTCATACCACTCCATTGTTTCTTTTATTCCTTGTTCAAAAGTATAGTCTGGTTTAAAATTTAATTCACTTTGTAATCTTTCTATACTTGATACTTTGTAAGGTATTGTTGTTGGCTTTGAATTGTCCCACTCTATTGTTGGGTTTTTATCTGATGATTTTACGACTGCTTCAACTAATTCACCAATCGTTACACCTGTTCCACTACCAACATTGTAAGGTTTCATTGATTCTCCCCTTTCTAATACTAACAAACAACCTTTTATTAAATCTTTTACATACATAAAATCTCTTGTTACATCTGGACTTCCCCAAACTACAAATGGATTCTCACCACTCAAACATCTTTTAATCAATGCTGGAACAACGTGACAAGTTTTTAAATCAAAGTTATCATAAGGACCAAATGGTGCAGTTCCACGAGCGATACCAATGTGCATATCACACAAATGTGAAGTATGTTCAATTACTTTTTCTCTATATCTTCGCATCCACCCATAACCATAATAAGAAAGAAATGGTTCTTCTAACCAAAACTCATCTTCTGAAACTGGATAATCTCTGTGTGGGTAAACCGTAGAACTATTCAATTCTAAAAAGTGTTTTACTTTGTGTTTATAACTTGCTTCTAATATATTGGTAATAATATTGATATGACTTAAACCAACTTGGAAGTCTGTTGCTACGGTTGTCGGGTGTAAAATATCTCCCGCACAATTAATAACAATATCTGCTCCGTCAATCAATGTCATAGCATCATCAAACTTTGTCAAGTCAATATTTTCTAATAGTTCTATCCTATTGTCTTGTATTTGCATAGGTCTTTTATGTGTTGATGTTCTAACGTTAGCTCCTCTATTCAATAGTTCTAATATCATATTAGTTCCAACGAAACCACTACCACCCGTTACTACTACTTTCTTATTTTTGTAAAGACTCATAATATTTTATTACCCTTTTTATTCCTGTTTCTAAATCTACTTCTGGATAAAACCCATAACTATTTGCTCGTGTCATATCCATAAGTCTTTTGTTATCTCCATTTGGTTTTGTTGTATCGTATTCTATTTCTTGACTATAATGATTTGCAATTATTTCTGCAATATCTTTTATACGAACTCCATTACCACTACCTAAATTTATAGGTTCTGTAATTTTGTTTTCATATGATAACAATATACCTCTCGCTACATCTTCTGCGTGTATGAAATCTCTTATTGGTGTTCCGTCTCCCCATACTGATAATATATCATTATTGTCGTGATATGCTTTTTTCACTAATGATGCGATTACCGTAGATTCTTCTCCAAATTCATCATACTCTCCGTAGATATTCGCAGGTCTGACTATTGAATAATTCTTTAATCCATAGTGAGTTTCAAAACAATCTAATTGTAATTCACCTAATCGTTTTACCCACCCTGCATATTTATCGTTTTCACTCGGATAAGTTTTCCATACATCATCTTCTTTGAAAACTTTTGCTGGTTGATATACTCCAACCGTAGAAGTATAAACATACCAATCAACTCCTTGAAGTCTTGCGGCTTCTGCCATATTGGTATTGAATTGTAACATTGGTGTAAAGTAATCGTTTGGTTGTTCTGCCGCTCTCTTTGGTGAACCCTTAACTCCTGCCACGTGAAACACAACATCCATATCCAGAACTGCCTTTTTACACTCATCAAAGTTTCTTAAATCTGCTTGAAAGAATTCAAAGCCATCATATCTTGCGTCTTCGTATCTATCATCATAACGAATGTCTGTTCCTCTTACATAATATCCTTTATCTAAACACATATCTACTAAGTGTTTTCCTACCATTCCCGATGCGCCTGTTATTAATATTTTAGTCATATAGATTCTCCAATAGTTTTATTTTTTTCGTTTTTTTATTTCCCATATTTATAAATGTTTTTTGATTATGTTCCAATATAGGTAATATTTTTTTCCACCAATCTTTTAATTCTTCTTGTGATTTATCTCTGAATTTATCTAATTCGTCAAATATCATTTGCATTCTTTTCAAATCATTTTCTTCTTTATCATATTGTTCATTAATAAACGGGTGAAATGTTTTAAATCCAAATTTTTTCAAAGATTTTAAACTATATGGTGTGGACATTAGAATAAATGGATGTAAATTTATTAATGGTTTGCATATCTTTTCACTAAAAAAATTTAATCTTCCATCATATATTGTTTCAGAAACTATACTTAAAAATGTTTCTTGGTAATGCTTCCAATTAGATGAAAATGAAGTATCAAACCCCTCTTTGTCTTGTAGAGAGTGTGTATCAATTTCTATCTTTGGTAAAGTATTTAAATCCACACTACTACTCCAATATTGTTTAGGTAAAATATCCTTTGGTATATCACCACGAAAAGAATTTTTTAAAAAACTTAAATTATTTTTATCCCATAAATTGTTGTGTTGGAAATATGAAGCTATCGCATTTCTATGTGGTCTACCACAATTTCTTAAATAACATAGAAAGTGTTTTGATTTATTATCAATATCAATATCCTGAATTTCTTTGCGATAGAAATCATATTCAAATTGTTCCAATTTTCTGTGATTGTTATCTTCCATTATTTTATTTAGTTCAAAGGACAACGAATCAAAATGGTGTGTTGAAGTAAAGAAATTAACTGGTGTTCTATTATTTTTTTCACAATTTATTTCACAATGAAGTATATAAAAGTTGGAAAATTTTATTTCACTCTCTCGTGGTTTACAAGTTAAGCTATACCACTCATTAAAATACTCTATATCTAAATCTCCCTCTGCTTCATAACTAAAAATTACTTTACATCTGTCTTGATTTACTAAATTGATTATTTTTTGTGGTATTTTGAAAATTCCACTATATACTGCGTCTTGTGTCACACACTCTATTAAGTAAATATAGTTTGTCGTTTCATCTATATTGTCAATATCAAATTGGTTTATTATAAAATGTTCTTTTATTTCACTACTATGAAATGCACCTTTTACACATCGCATATAATGTGCATTGAATGTATTGTAAATATGTTTATCACTATTTATAATGTTTAAAATATTACCCATTTTCCTGTTCCGTAATGTGGATATTTTGATTCATAATTATAATGAATTACATCTTCTGGAATATCCCTTGTTTTATTCCAAGTTGCTTTTGTTGGTGTTTGTGTGGAAACTCCATTATCTTCTACTACAAAATATAATGGTAAATCAAAGTTTCTGGCATACTTATGAACTTCATAAAATATACCTGTTTCAAAAGTCATATCACCAACGAAACACCAAACCTTTTGTTTAGATTTTTGTTCTTTCAATCCAATAGCAGTTCCGAGTGCAATAGGTAATACACCTGTAACGATTGCTGATGAATAAAAGTTGTGGTCAAGATTACATAATGATATTGACTTACCTTGTAAAATTTTATCCTCAATCCACTCTGGTGTTAATCCGTGAAGTAAAGCGTGATAATGACTTCTCCAAGTAGAAAATATATAATCATTCTTGTCAATAACTGAAAACACTTCTATCAATTCATCTTCGTTTCCGTGAGATAAATGAACTGGTGCTTTTATCTTTCCGTTCTCCCACAAAGAAACAATGTGTTCTTCAAAATCAATTAAGTCTTGTTTCGTAAGACTTACATCTCTAACTTTTTTATAGTTGTTTAGATTTTTCACTATATCTCCCATAATCTACATTGTTCCAAACTCTTTCGTGTATATAGAAAAATAATATACCTGTCAAATTCATTGTAATTGCATTCCAAAGTGGAATATCAGTAAATCCTACTGCTAATACAAACCAAGAATTTAGGAAAGCAATAACTCTCCAACTAATTGACTTTTGTGTTGAACGTGTTTTAGTTTCTTTAAACTTCATCTTCCCAACTTACTTCCCAATCTTTAAACTCTGCTGCGATACAATCTACTTTGTAATCTTTTCTACCACCAACTACTTCCATAATTTTGTTGATAGCAGTATTTCTGATTCCATTTAGTCCGTGTGTTAACATCAGATTATCTGAACCCTTTTCACCTTTACGAACTTGTGATTCATTATACCAAATGTGTGCGTTCATTTGAGACAATACTACGATTGCTCTAATGACTTCACCTGTAATCTCACCCTTATGTTCTTTCAGAATCATATCAATATCGTGAACCATATCTTGCATTTCACTCGCATAGTTCTTTTTATTCTCGGGTATAAATACCTCTTTTAATTGATGAATACTTAATCTATCAATTAGTTCGCCTAATGTGGGTAACCATTTTCTTTTCATAATAACTCCTTAATGAACTCCTGTTCTGTTATGTTTGGTTGTATTGTTATTCTACACCAACTTTTTCTATTGTCGTGTGGAAGTTCACAATACTTAACCAATACTTTGTGTTTATCAAATATTTGTTTTGTTTTTAAATTATCGTCTGTTGTGTTAAAATGTATCCAATTACATTGAGAATCTATAACATCGAAACCATTTTCTTTTAACAATGAAACTAATGTGCCCCTTTCTTCCTTCACACTCTCTATATAAGTATCAACCAAGTTATAGTTATCCAATAAAAATTCACAATACTTCAAAGATACGCCTGCAATTTCATACATTTGTCTGAATTTTGATATAAGTTCTATTGTATCTTTGTGTGCAAATGTCATACCGACTCTACAACCCGCTGCACCAAACCCTTTAGAAAAAGTTCTTGTGACAATTAGATTTGGATATTCATCAATATACTTTATAAAACTATTGTAATGTAAATCATCATTTTCAACAAATTCAATATATGCCTCATCTATCAATACCATTTTACCTGTATCTAATATTGGTTTTATTTCATCAAATGTTTTGTAATCTCCGATTGGACTATTTGGATTTGCCAAAATGAACAAATCAGTATCTGTATCATCAAGCATTAACAATCTTTCTATTGGTAATTTATAATCTTCCTTATAATGCATACCATAATATTGACATCCATATAACTTACAATAGACTTGATACATAGGAAAGGACGGTTCTGATGTGATAACTTTGCCATAAGTTGTGAAGGTTTCAAAGATAGACTTGATACCAACGTCAGAACCATCGCTTAAAAATAAATTCTCATTTTTTACATTATAAAATTCACATAATTTTTCTTTGAAGTTTTTTGTATTTGGATAATACATAAAATCTTCTTGTTTTAGTTGTTTCTTAAAAATTTCAAACATAACATTTGAAATCTTTTCACTTCTTTCTGACTGATTTAAAATAAAATCATATTCAGACTTATCTGTATAATCAAAAATTCTTTTTATATTTTTTAAATAAGTTTTCATACTCCTACATACTCCAAGATTGGTGTTAATTCTTTATACGAACAATTTTTACAATGTGATGTTGGATTGTTTGTTTCACAACCTTTCTTTACATTTTGATAATCTTCCATAAGTCTTATCTCATCAATAGTATTTTCAAATAAATTACCAAATGGTTCAGCACCTGTATTCATACAACACATTTTTACATTACCCTCTACGGTGGTGTATAATCCACTTTGAACCCAATAACAATCAGGAAAATCCCATTTTGATTTACCCATAATTTGTTCATTCCAATTTTCTCTCAAATAATCTAAATCTTCTTGTTTATAACCTGATGTTGCCATATCATCTGCCATTAATTCGTCTGCACTCCAAATGGTTGCTATGTTTAATCTTAGTTCACCCAAGTTATGTTCTTTTCTTAATTCATCTATTTTTGGTATATCGTGAACATTGTATGCATTTACCACATAATTAACAACTACATTACAATTAAGTCTATCTACTGATTTGAATTCTTCAAGAAATCTCATCAACTTACTCCATTTTGCAGGTGCTCTATCTCTTTCGTAATGTTCTTTATATCCGTCAATAGACAAATATAACATATCAATATATTTCATACACTCACGAAATTTATCCTTTATCTTATATTGACAATTTGTTGCTACTATTAAAAAACAATCTGGAAATGTTTCTTTGAACATACGACATACTTCATCAAATTGTGGGTGTAGCATTGGTTCTCCCATACCCATAAGTTTTGCTTCTTTGATTGGGTGATGTTTAATTCCATCTAACAATTTACCCCAATTTTCTAAACTCATATGTTTTAGTGGTCCGATTACATCACTACGATTACAAAAACTACAATCTAAATTACAATAGTTTGTTGTTTCTAAATATGCGTATGTAATTTTATCCATTAAGATATTCCTCTAAATATTCTGGTGTTCCTAATTCATAAATTTCATCAACCATACAAATACCAACTTTCTTTCCGTCACGAATTGCCAAATTATAAACTGGTGCAACGTAGAACTCTCCGTTGGTTCTACTATTCTCTTCTATCATTTGTTTTGCATACTTAACATAATCAGAACCTTTATTCCAAAAATAATATCCTGCTGTTGCATTGTTTGATATGACTTTCTTTTCTGCTACCTCTTGGACATATCCGTTATCAAGTGTTCTGGCATAACTCCAATCCTCACTATCACCCCAAAAACAAGGAATAAATCCGTCATAATGTTTTGCCAATTCAAACATTTCTGGATTATAATCAATCATTTGGTCTGTATTGAAACTCAACATTGGTGTATTATTATTTATAAAACTTTTTGATTCTAAAAGTGTTTGTGCTGCTCCTTCTGTTACATCTTCTAAACAAATAACTTTATATTCTGTGTGTCCAATAATATTATCAAAGATTGTGAAATCATATTTATCGTAATCTTCTTGTAAACAAATTATAATGAATTCATAATTACTATCAAATTCTATATTGAGATTTTCAATCACTCGTTGTATCATTGGTTTTCCATTTACATCTATAAATGGTTTTGAATCCGTGTATCCTTGTTCAGTAAATCTTGAACCACGACCTGCCATCGGGACTACTATGTTAAATTTTTG
>Ga0080013_1004076_pt1 | contig 14658 bp, 13 predicted proteins | sample ETNvirenome_6_85_FD_69236 | JGI IMG/M metagenome (GOLD analysis project Ga0080013, IMG submission 69236) | Marine viral communities from the Pacific Ocean - ETNP_6_85 (SPADES assembly) (version 2) | ecosystem: Environmental > Aquatic > Marine > Oceanic | place: Pacific Ocean | collected 2013-06-19
AAGATTACTCCCATAGGTGATAGACCCGTTATAAAGGCTACTATAATAGTAGCCATACTTTTATTTATAGCCATTTTATTCTCCTTTTTCTAAAATCCTACAAATTGATAATTTAATCCAACCTTAATATCATAGGCTGGTCTTTCCCAGTAATCTAAATATTTCCCTTCTACATAAAATCCCAAATTTTCTTGTAATTTAAATCCAATTACTGCACCTATATCATAGTCATACCAAAGTTCTGTTCCTTTATCTAAAAATTCAAAAGTTTCAGGTTCTTTTCCTTCTTCTTCATGTTCTTTCCACGCAATCGCGTTATGATAAGAATACTTATCTAACCCATAATGGTATGGGTATAAACTTCCCCAAGCATGAATCCAAAAATTCTCAGTATATTGATACCAATCTATTCCAAGTGATACTGATACTTCTCTTTGACTTCCCAATCCTCTTAATTGTTTATCAAACCAACTCTCTAATAATGATGGAAAATGATATTGGTAAAATTCTCTATCACTCATTGCCATTAAATTACCATCTCTATCAAACCATCTCCAATCTTGTCCTACCCAGCCAACATATTCACCAGTATTATTATCATAAATACCTATTCCACCATCTCCAATTCCATCTCCATCTATATCACCACTATATCCTTTATCATCTACACCAAATTCATCTTCTGCAAAATCCCACCAAGATGAAGTATACCAAGAACTATCAAGAACTGTTGGTGCGAATCCGTATGCAGGATGTGTTCTTGCTCCAACTCCAAATGAAATATTCCAACTACCATTCTCAGTTTCAAATTCTTTTCTAAATCTTAGATCACCCTGACCATATCTTAAATCTTCCATCTCCATATCTGAATATTTTATTTTTAAAATAAACCAATCTCCAAGATACCTTAAAAAATATTCTTGTGATTTAAATTGTTCATCCCATCTACGATTTTCAGAATACTTTATAAGATATTCAAATCCTGTTACTTTACCTATGGTGGCAGATTCATTAGGATTTGCTTGGCCATTACCTTTATACCAATCTCCACCAACACCGGCGTTTTTCACACCTCGTTTTGGTTCATAGTTAAATCGTGCAATTTTTCTTAAACCAAATGAAAAATCAAAATCTGGTTCTAAATTTCTTTCTTCTTTATGTACAGATAATTCACCACTTAACCAATTTTCCATTCCTGTTTCAGGATCAATCATTGATAGTTTATATCTATCATCTTCCCATTTTGGTGAAGTTAAATTGAATCCGGCATAAACTGTTGAATACTTAAAAAAGTTTGAAAATACTCCCTCTATCTGTCCAAACAAAAAGGATGTTGATAACAACAATCCAATTAATAACTTCTTCATATATTTTCTCCGTGTTAGCGTTCATCTACAACTATAAATATTAGTCTTTCACAGAAATCTCTTTTTCGACTGTATGAAGTCCTTTTTGATTTTTTGAGTCCTCAGTAGATTTGGGCAAATAACCATCCGACTTTCTACGTGATTTATCCGAGCCCGGTTTAACTCCTTGTTGTAACCTTTTTTCTAATGTTAAGTTTTTTAGCTTTTCGTTAGGTACTACCATTTTAGTACCTCTATCTTTCATATAAAATACAGTTTTAGTCATTCCGACTCTTACTATTCTGGCTTCTCGTCCACTAATATAGATAATGTCATCATTATTAAAATCATTACCCATAAAAATTTGCATCCCTTGTATTATATTAATTATGGATTCCTTAAAAAAGAAACCCAATGCAAATGTAACAGCTATCCAACCATAATGACCTATGAATTGTTCCATAAGACTTTGCGCTTGGCTATCCATTAGTACCTCTCCTGTTAATAATTAATTAGATATTCGTTCTATTATAAATATAATATATACTGTGATTACGAATCAAAACGAACTACAAATCTTAATTGTAATTCAGGATCATTCTTTATTGGATTAGATAACTTTGCTATTGCCAACAACTCATTATCTGGATTATACAAACCTATATTAGTAACATAAGTTCCAAATTCTGAATGGGTTGTGAAATTTTCGTATGCCGTTCCTGGACTATAAGATAAATCATATGAACTACTTGCTGCAGGTAATACTAAATCAATAGTATCTAGATATTCTGGAGTTTCTAAACTCCCATTTGAAATATATTTGGATCCTGTAGGAATAAAAATACTACCACTCCTACCTACAACTACACTCGGATTCGTAGTTCCATTAAATTGATATTCATCTATCTGACATTGATATTCATACTCAGTAGAAGTTTTTGTTGCTTGAAATTTTACAGACCACCCGTCTCCACCAGTCCTAATTCCTACATTATTATAAGAACCTGTATCTGTTATTGTAACTATACCATGTTCATAAAATACATTTCCTACACAACTTCCACTACCATTACTACTGGGAGTTCCTGCGGCAAAGCTTGCTGAATAATTATAATCATATAATTGTCCATACCCATCATCTCTTATATCTAAAGTTACATCGCTACTGTCATCCAATACTTTGAGAGAATATGGTTTTATTTCTTCACCGAAATATTCTTGTGGGATTGTTATAACATTTACTTTACTGCCTAATTGACGTGGATTTATTGTACCCCAATCAGAATCTTCTCTACCATGAGGCCATTTCCTGTCCCAGTTTCCTCCTGTATATAAAGGATATCTTGTGTTGTCTGATTTTGGATTTGGAATTTGGTCATACTGATAGTATGAATTTCTTATTTGATAATATAAAGGAAGTTTAAAAAATGTTCCATTACTATACCAAGTATGCCAAGGATGACCTTGACTCTTGGATACTTCATTATAAACTCCAAAACTTTGAGATGCGGCTGAACCTGTTAAGAAATTATGAAAGCTTCCACTTATACCTTCAAGACCAAAAACTCCACTTCCACTATCAGCATTTGTAAAAGTAAATTGTTTATAAGTTTTAAACTCTGTTATTGACCTATCATCAGGAGATATATCCTTAAACATTAAAATCTCCCTTAATAATCAAGTCTTACTTTGATAAGGGCTTCAGTATTTTGATCTTTTTTAAATGGTTGACTTAATTTAGCCACTGCCAGTAACTCATTATGAATATTATAAAGTCCAACAGTTGTAATATAAGTGGTAGGATCCGTAATAAAAGAATTATGAACTAATTGTGCATTTGAACCTGTAGAAAATGATGGATTCTGACTATGATTAAATTCATTATTAGGTACTCTACAAAAATAAAATGAACTTCGTTTTTGTTCTTCTCTTCGTGCCGTAAAAAAAGAACCTGCTGTTACTGAATTATATAACTTCCTATGATTATAATCATTAGAAGCGGCACTTGTCCCAACGGGTTCTATAACACTACCTGATATTTTTGTACTAGTGGGGCCGCCGGTTAATGAATTGGGATTTAAAATAAACATACCCATTTCTGGATAAAATAAACCATACGATCCTGAATTAGTTGCTACTGCAGATGCAGATGCTTCAGCGTGTATTCCGTCTGCAATTGAACCAGAAACTATATTAAATTCTCGTTTAGATGCACCAATGGTTGGATTTCCTGATGCTCCACTGTCGTCTATTAATTTAACAGTATTACTTCCACTTGTCAAATGTAATTCCCAATTACCTGGATCCACTTTCTCTCTATACCGAGCTCTGTTTATAGTTATTACAAAAACATCATTACTATAAAAATTTTCTCCCGAATCACCATGAAAATTAAATTGAGTAGTTTGGGCGGGCAGTAAAACCTGTCTTAATTGAGAATATATTCCTTTAGTTGGATTAGTTTCACCTGAAACACTTCCACCTTCTGAACCAGAACCAAGTCGATGACCATAAGATACGGCAAACTCTACTTCTGTAGTTTGATCATTTGTCCCATGAACATCATAATAATATTTTCCAGTATTGGAAGATTGTACTGATCCAGTATAAAATGTAGCCAAAGTTCCTTCACTATTCGACCACAAAGGCTCTGATATAGTAGATAATTGATTATCTACAACATCACCATCTGGATTAAAATCTTTAAAAGACATCTAATCTCTCCTTTGTTTAAAAATCTAATCGAACTTTAATTACCGCTTCTCTATCTCTTGACTTCAATAATGGTTGACTTAATTTAGCTACAGCCAATAATTCATTACTTTGATTATAAAGTCCAACCGTAGTAATATACGCTTTTGGATCTTGAATAAAAGTAGAATTTCTTATTTCTGCATTAGACCCTGAATAATATGTTGGATTTTGACTCCAATTATATTCATCAGATCTAACTCTACAAAAGTAATGAGAAGATTTAATCTGTTCTTCTCTACGGGCTTGGAAATACGCTCCTGTTTTCACTGCTGCGTACAATTGACCTGCATTATTTTTTAATGAATTTGCTGTACGGTCTACTGTAATTGCAAGAGATGATTGATTGAGTGCATATGCATTTAAAACTATAACACCAAGTTCTGGATAAAAATATCCAAATGTACCGTTGATTGCTGCTTGTGCTACGGCCGGAGTTTTAATTGTTGACACCCCATTTTCAATCGAACCAGAAACTATATTAAAAACTCTTTTAGAAGCATTAACTGACGAATCTGCAGTTGCCCCACTATCATCAATGAGTTTAATTGTATTAGCCCCCTTTGTTAATCGTAATTCCCAGTTTCCCGGATCCAACTTTTCTCTATATCGTGCTCTGTTTACGTTTATAGCGAAAATATCCCACGCACTATAATCGTCACCCGTACCATCAGCGTTAAAATTAAATTTAGTTTCACTTGTTGAATTCTGTAAACAAATGTTTCTAAACTGACGATATATAGCTTTAGATGGATTATTTCCCGCAGAAGTAGATAAAGAACCACTCCCCGCAAAATGTCCATATGCTACTGCGAATTGAATCTGTCTTGTAGCATCTGCCGTTGCTTTATCATATACATCGTAGTAATAATCTCCACTACTTGCACTTTGCACAGAACTTGAATAGAAGGCTGTTAAGGTTGCTGATCCTCCCGACCATACTGGGGAAGATATAGTACTTAATATATTGGTCCTAACATCTGCTTCAGTATCTAATTCTGTAAAATAATCTGTGTCTGCCATTGTTTATCTCCTTATTACATATAAATATATATTAAATATATTCTTATTAAATTTTCTTATCTGATTTAAACCCCAAATCATACTCCAATAAAATTTCCTTATCTTTTTTTATATCTTTAATTGATTTAAATATTAAAATATCATTATTTAAATCCCATTCCATACTTGCATTTTCTTTTTTGTCTGGACTAGAATTATACATACTCCCAAATCCTAACGATATAACATTTTTATTAGAATTCTTATCTATCAATAATTCATAATAATATCTATCTACTTCTCCACCCCACCCAACTTCAAGATAATAACATTCTTCTAATAATTCACCCTTCGTTATATCATCTTTAGCAAAAATTCCATATCCATGTAATAGAGATTTTCTAATTTCAATCTTATCACTATGAAACAATTTTTCCTTGTTGGCCCGAGTGGATGTACCTACCGTAAAACTAGCTTGTAGTGTCATATAAACACTCTCTTCTCCATTCTTTCATTAGGGAAGGAGATTTCTTTTCCACCCCGGTCCCATTCCCATTGGTGATGGTGACATTCCCATTGGTGATGGTGACATTCCCATCGGTGCTTTATTATGAACTAAATATCCTTCAGCGAAATAATTGTGAGTTCCATCAACTTCAAAATTATATACCGTTACTGGTTCATCATTTAATTCAATTCTCTCAATCGTATGTTCTAATCCATCTACATGAAGTATTTTATCACCGATTGACAAATCACCAGCCTCTACCCAATTACCATCAGAATAGAATGGATGAACTGAAGTAGTTTTAATAATTCCATTTATAATCATATAATATCTATCATGATGAACAAATGTTTCTGTTACTTTAGAACTTACAGTTGAACTTGTACCCACATCAAATGATTTTACAGTATCACCAACTTCAATATCTTCAATATATTTTATACCATTTGGTAATTGAACAAGAGTTCCTGCTACGAAACAACCATAACTTGGAGTCATTGTCATTGGTGTCATTGTCATTGGTGTCATTGTCATTGGTGTCATTGTCATTGGTGTGGGTTCATAAACTATCACTGTTTGAGATGCCTGACTTTCTCCATTAGTGTTTTGAACCAACAACGTAGCTTCATATTCTCCAGGATCATCATAAGTATAAGATGGACTTGATTGAGTGGATGTTCCACCATCTCCAAAAGCCCATAGATACGACAACCCATCTCCTGTGGATGTATCAGTAAAACTAACTGTTAATGGTGCTATTCCTGTTGTTATTGGCATTATATATCTCCTTTTCTAAAAAAGTTCTTGATCTGTACCTTCATCTATAACCAATGCATTAAAATTGGCTGAAGGTGGTGTATCGGGATCTGGATCTCCTGCATCTGTTACTGTCATCATAAAATTTGATATAGGTGGTAACCATGGTTGATACATATCTGCTAAATTATCAAGTCCCAAAACAAATTCATAATCTTCCGTATATTCAGTTAATCCTGTTGCTGGATTAACCCAACTAAAATTATCTGTAATTGGTGCTATTTGTGATACATCTCCAAATCCATCCAATATAATTAAACTATCTAATCCAGATAATACAGGTGGTGAGGCTGGCATTGGAGGCGGATCAACCAAAAATGAATTCATAATTTCTTGCTGATTAATAAATCCCTCTAACAATGGCATATTATCAATCATTCTTCCTTCTAAATTATTTTGTTGGGTTTCATCCCATAAACCATAATCTATTTCATCATCACCAAGTGCAAATTTTGTAATTATATAATCACCACTCACACCAGAAATAGCATTAGCTAAAATTTCTCTTCCTCTTTTTGTAAAGGTGGCTGTTACAGTTTGTGTTGTTTTATTTAAATATCCCATTATATTAATCCAATAGTAAAACTTGCTACTGGTGCATCTGGTGGTGGATCTACTGGTACTACATACATACTAAATCCAGCAATTGGTCCCGGTGGGACATATACTTCCCATGGTGGATAAAAATCTGGTCCCCGTCCTGGTTTAACTATAACAGGAATTGCAATGGTTGCCCCACTTTTTAATCCTGTAACTCTTAAAAAAGTTTCTTTTTGAGTTTGGATATTTTTCGCCTTTAAACTGACAGCGGGACCTTCTGTTTTTTTTGGGTGTCCAACTCCGTCCATTCCTGCTTGTGATGATGGTAACATATTATATCCTAATTATCCGTGAGTGGAAATTCACTTTTAAACAAAAAAGTTACCATACCTTCACCAGTATTAATATTTGGTTCCAGTACAGGTTGGTTATCAATTACTTGACCATGTGGTTTTACAAAATTCGAACCACTCGGTGTTTCATCCCATAAAGAATAATCAATTTCATTATCTCCCAAAGCCCATTTAGTAATTACGTGTTCATTATTTTGATTTTGACCAGTTACTGCAGTTCGCAAATAATCTATACCTTTTTTAGTTAAAATTGCGTCTATAGCTAATGTAGTTTTATTTATAAATCCCATTTACCTGTCCTCTATTAAGGTGTATTATTCACATAATTAACCGCTACTGGAAGTACATAAACTGCTCCTGACATTTGACCAGTTATAATAATTGAAGTTTCTCTATTAAATGTCAATATTTGTGTCCTAATTGTTGCTACTCTCGAAATAACTTTTTTACTTAATCTCCCAGTTTCTTCATTATAAATTGCACCTACAGTAAAATTTACATTTTCTCCTTGATCAGTTCCTATATCAACTACATTTTTATTTAATACCAAAAAACTATAATTTTCAGATGAAAATGCACCATCTGCCCCAACAGTTGTTGGATTTATAACATGGTCATTGAATGTCCACGGTGGACTATTCTCTCCATTATATTCCGTTTTTAATGCATTTTCTCCTGTCAATGTAGGTGGTGTTACATTACTAATATATGGTAATGACTTCGTCCCTACTGGCATAGTAAATAATTTATACTTCATTACTACTTCGGGATCTACACATGGTTCTAACATTGGAGTACCTTCCAATACAGCCCCATAATGACCGCTCCCTCTTGGATGTGCAGAATTCCATAAAGTATAATCTATCTCATCATCAGCTAATGCAAATTTTGTAATATTAAATTTACTATCACTCTTTGAAAGATACTGTTTACCTTTCTTGGTTAATACTGCATTTAATATGTATGAAGTATTATTTATAAATCCCATTTTTAGTCTTTAATATAATGAATAGTTACAGGAAATTGCATTACCGCTCCGGAAATTTCTCCAGTTATTATAATTGATGTTTTAGCTGGATTAGTTAGATGAGTATCAGAAATTTGTTTTGGGTAAAGAAAAAGTTCTTGACCTGTACCAGGAAACCCAAAGGTATTTCCCTGAACAAAATCTACATTCCTAATTGTTTGTGATATGTGTTGTACATTATCTACAAACGGAACCCATCTAGCTAATTGTACATCTGTTCCATACTCGGTATCTATAAAAGTGTCATTACTCGCATAGGCGGGTGCTAAACATGCTACACTAGCATCCAACAAAGTAACAGTAAAAGTTTCAGATGAATAATAATCGTAATCTACTTTTCCACCCATGTCACTTTTATTATCTTTATGTGATATACCAAATGATCTACCTCCACCGGGCTGTGATCCACCACCTAAATATCCTTGGGCCCCTTCTACACTAATATTATTTTGATCTCCACTGTACCAAACTAATCCACCAAGGCTTGTATCTAATGACGTTTCAGTTGATCTAGCCAGTTTTCCAGCGTCAGCTGAATCAACTAACAAAGCCATTGCCCGACAACCTTCTGTATGTCGAGTAACCACTTTATATTTCATAATTTCAGATGGATCGTTGAACGGCTCAAGTGCAGGTAAATTGTCTATTGCAGCACCATAATAATCTGTTCCTAACGTATGAGTAGTATCCCATAAACCATAGTCTATTTCATCATCACCCAATGCAAATTTAGTTACTGTAAAATCTGCTCCAGATGATAAAAGTTCTCTACCCTTTTTCGTTAGAATTGCATCTAGTACTCTCGTTGTGTTATTTAAATATCCCATTTTTTACTCCCATATAATGTTTTGGAACTTTACAAGATTCGAATGTAATAAAACTTATTATTCTTCTCTTATAAATATAATCCTTTTTAGTTTTTATCATTTATTATTAATTATCTACGAATTTTACACATCTAACATGGCGTTAGGATTATCCGTTGTAGTTAATGTTGTAGGTGACGTAGGTGTTACTACTACTGCTGGAGTATTATCATCTGTAGTATTATCAGTTTGAATACATCCAGTATAAAAAAGTCTCTCAGTTCCAGTTGATTCATCCCATCTATTATCTAAATCAGTCACTACAAGACTGGATGAATAAGGTTTATGTAATGATGCACTCAATGATGAAGAATAGTGATATTCTTCTTCTTTATTAAACTCAGATAACACGTTATTTTCATATCGTGGCATCACTACTTCTTCATAAATTAATTTCTGACTTCCTGCCTGTATAGTTGCGTTATAATAATCACTTCCATACCAACCACTATAATCTCTATCTCCGATATTATATAATGCAGGTCTTTCTAAAAATTCTTTTCCTACAAATGATCCCGAACCGGCCGCTAATTCTGAAAAAGTATACTTCGGTTGAATCGAACTAAACTCCCCACTAAATATAACTCCAGATCCTGTTAGTTTTGTATTATTATTAACTCTAAATGGATCATATAAATTAATACTTGAAGGTAAATCTTCATATACGGCGGATGCAGAAATATATGAACCACTTTCATTTGTATGAAAATTAACTCTAAATGGATCACTATAGTTTAAAATTCCTAAATAATCTGTATATTTAGCACTCGCTGAAACGTATGAACCAGTTTCTTGAGTATATGGATCTATAAAAAATTCATTACTATAATTTAATCTAGCGTCATAATTTGGATAAGTAGAACTTTCAGAAATATAGGCCATTGTATCTATAATTGTAGTATGATGTTGTGGTTCAAATGTAGGTTTCTTACCAACTATAACTTTATCTCGTTCAAGAATAGTTGGTTCTATTATTATTCCAACATTTGCATTTGCACGGGCTGGAATTAAAGTTTTAACTTGTTTAAATAATGAATTATCATAATATCTAAGAAGTCTTAAATAATCCCAAAAATTATTTGGACCACTATATTTCTGCCAATATAAATTTCTAGCTGTAACTAATCCTTCATATCGTTCCTTATATTGATCTCTCGGATCTCCAATGTATTGGTCAAAATCAAGATTGGGCATTGAAGTTATAATATCTTCATCTATTACTGCGGACGGTGAAAAATAAAGACCAAGTTTATTAGAATCTATAGGTGCATTATCATAAGCTGGAACTGTTATACTTTCTCCAAATTGTAATATAGGATTAGCTAATAAAGCTCTATCTTTTAATACATCATCTTCTATTCTAATTTTATTAGCTGACGATCTACGAGAAGGTCCCAAATTAGGAACTTTCATTTTATTCTGATCCATAACAGATGTAAAATGACTTCCTAATCCACTTGTATATCCTGATGGAACTGCTGATGAAGTAAATGATTGATCTGCACTTACATCCCTAAACCATTGATTTGCACCCACACTTAAATCTTTATTATCATCAAACGAATATCGAGTAACTAAATCTGTATAAGATGCAGATGGATGATTTCCATCAAATGCTATTGGAGCTGCCACATGATTATCAAATGCAGTTTCACTTAACGCTGTAGTCCAATTTCTATATTCCATCATAGAACCACTTAATGATTCTCCGAAGGTTGCATGTTGTGGACCACCTAATGTAATTGTATCTGAACTTCCTGTATAAGAAGCATTATAAGATTCTGATATTGCTCCTAATGAACCACTTATTGTCAAAGTATTTTGAGATTCATATACAATTTTACTTCTACCCGCATCATATCTTTTAGTATATAAAGTATAATCAACATCTAAATTAGATGCGTCACTTGATACAAAACTTTTTAATGAACCACTCATGGTTCTTGTCAACATTACAGACCAAAAATCTCCATCATAAACTGGGAAGTCCGATGAAGAAACTTCTTGATACCCATTAGTTCCATTTAACATAAAAGATACATAACCCCTATCATCCACCGAACCATTATCTTTTAATCTAATTGCCCAATCATCACCTCGTTTTACTAATACCTGGTTTGAACCTGTAACTGCTTTGAATCTAAATTCTACTGTATCTGGAACTCTATTGGTAGCCCCGTCCCCCAATGTAACTGGTTCCCAAGTGTCATTTTGAACATAAGTATTATTACTTGCTCCAAAAAAGTTTAATGCTTTCGTAAATTTTCTTGTTAACATATAATCTGGAGATGTGTCTGTTCCTTTTGGACCCCCATATTCCATAATTCGTAAAATAGATGATGGTATTCCATAACAATTTACTAAACCTTTAATAGCTCTGGATGTTCCTTTTGTCTTTAAAAAATATGGCATGTTATTTATAACACGACTCCATATTTCTCTTGATATATCTCGTTCAGCAGTTCCAGAATATTCCCAAGGAACTTCTGAACCAGTCTGTTCCATTCCATGAGCATATCTCATCATTGATAATAAATCTTTTCCATCCATTAGTTCCCAACCAAGAGATTGAGCTACTGGTTTTAATAAATCTTTTGCTATTCCTTCTGATAACTTATCTCGTCTATCATGTACGTCTGTCATTGCTTTAATAAATGTCCAAATATCATCAAAATAATGACCAATCATATCTATAAAATTAAGAAATACATCATTATCACTATCATCTTGGATAAACATTGGAAGATGACCTCTTATTCTATTCTTATTTGTTTTATCATATTCTGATGCAGAAACTAATTGATTGGCATACCAAGTCGTAGCTGCTGATTGTGAAGTTCTTGCAAGAATATATGGATATGTATATGTTCCCGATCCCCCCTGTTTTGGCCAAGAATTATCATCAAACGTTCCAATAGATTCACTCGAATATGATGAACTATCATAAAACATATATTTTTCAAATTTATCAAATGAATTAATCTGTTCACGTCGTTTTGATTCCCACCATTGAATTTGTGCCAAAGAACCACTCACCAATTTATATGGTGGATTGAATTCAGAAGATCCAGATACAAGAAGATAAGCACCTGTTACAGGGTCCCCTATTAATCCTAATAAACTAGCAGATCCACTTGTACCAGATAGGGAAGCACTTCTATCTGTATATTGTTCTATTAAATCTAATTTATATTTAAAGTTTTTAACTCGTTTTTCTACCGAACCAAAATGAACAAAATTAGAAAATTGTGAATGATCCACATTAATATCAGCACTTAAACTTCCACTTAAAAGTGCATTTTCTAATTTTTCCTTTATACTAGAATCTGTTGATGTTAATTGATCATAAGTTTTAAAGTTAGTTTGGCCAGATCCTATTGGACTATTAACATCAAATGGTTCTGGTGGAATTAAAACAATATCACTTATCCATTCTTCTACAAATGGTATAAGTGTACAAGTTTCTTCAATAGGTGGAATCATTTCTTTAACAATAGTAACAAAATCTTTTTCTTGAACTGTATCTGGAAGTGGTTCATATAACTTATAAACTACCGAATAAGGAGATTCTGGATAAGTTACATTATCTATTTTAAAATTACTAATTAAATCAAAATTGTTCGGAGACAACCTAACTAATTTACTTAAATCTTCAGTTTCATCCATTGGTGCTTGGATAAACCATTTATCAAATTGAGAACTTTGACCTACCCCTAATGTATTTTCAAAATCATGTCCTGCTACTCCACCAAGTTCTGCATAAGAATTTACGAGAGTAAGTGAAGTACCACTAATACTATCAATTTCACCTCTTAATGAACCATATACAACTTCTTCAGTAGAAGGTGATGAAATATAATCTACATAAAAATTAGGAAATACACTATATGATCTTATATTTGCCGAATTATTAGGATAATGTACATCTGGTGATAAATTATCATATGTATCTTTTAATATAACAGTATTTTTATCTACAAAAGTATCAATTTCTGCTATTAAATCTGTTGTAACCGCCTCTGTACCAACTTCGGATGATTCTGTAGTTAATTCAATTGTAACATTCTCTACCCATAAAATTCCTTCAGGACCATACATACCATATACATAAAGTGCAGTCAGTTTAGTTAAATCCCAATCATCCTCAATTACTCCAGTATAACTAACCTGTTCCCATTCACCTACTTTACTAACTGGTCTATATTGTAAAAATTCATATTCAACTGCAGAACGATTTCCTGTACCTACTGATGCTGGATTAGTTCCTATATGTTCGCCCCAATAATGATCCCCATCGGGATCACTTTTTTTCTTATGATACAACCCAATCATTGCACCTTTATTTGGTGTATCTGATTTCTGCCACCAACTAACTGTAATACTGTTACCTGCCTCTAATCCTTGTGATGCCATAGTATGTGGTAATCTTTGTAAAATTCCCTGCCATCTATGTTCCATTTCTGTACTGGATTCCCCTGTATAAATTCCAGTTTTATATAATCCATTATATTCATGATGATTTGGATATTCAAATTCATTATTCTTATCAATAAACTTCATACTGGCATCACCATACTGACCTTCACCTTGTACCCACTTTGCGTGATGTCCTACCCAACCACTATTATATCCACGTCTGGATGGATTTCCATGGTTTGCATTAAATCCATATGACCATCCTTCAGGATGTACTGCATCAGAATGTAAATTTGGATCCCAATATTTCCAAATGCGATTAACTACAGGATATGGTTGCCATTCCCAAACAATAAGTTGGTTATTTCTTTGTTGTTCTGCCCATATCCAAGTACAATCTCGTAATTCTGGATGTATATATGATTTTTTCCAAAAACTATGATCCCCGTCCTTGGAATAATCATGAATATAATTTACATCTCCAACGTACTCATCCCCGTCCTCGGAAATAATATTCCATAATCCAGGATTTTCAGTAGCATAGGTTGTACTAAGATTTTCATCCAAAGTATAATCAGCGGGAGGATCACCAGTTTTATATGTTGCTACCGTACCCTCCTGAACATAACTAATTTTGGCCAGTAATCCAGCCTTATAACCTATATTATGTGCAGTAAGTCTAAGTTTATCATTTTCTCCAAAATTTGGAATAATATGTTCATTAGGAGATCGCCAATTAGATTTATAATTTGATTGAATTGTAGCAATAACATTATCATTTTCATCAGTATGTACTAATCCATATTGCCAATCTGCGTGTAATTTTATACTTAATTGATTATCCGGTTCGTCTGATTCTGGCATTTCATGATATGGACTTATATTAAACTCTCCTTCGTTACCATTATCTCTAATTTCTGTAGCTGTTGGGTTAGTTAAAGGAATATCATCTATTACAATTCTAGCATTATCTTGACTAAAAACTTCATCTATCACATAAGCATCTTTAATAGTAAGCGTACCACCATTCATA
>Ga0080013_1004077_pt1 | contig 14656 bp, 8 predicted proteins | sample ETNvirenome_6_85_FD_69236 | JGI IMG/M metagenome (GOLD analysis project Ga0080013, IMG submission 69236) | Marine viral communities from the Pacific Ocean - ETNP_6_85 (SPADES assembly) (version 2) | ecosystem: Environmental > Aquatic > Marine > Oceanic | place: Pacific Ocean | collected 2013-06-19
ATATAGTCCTCGCATTTCACGAGTTCCTGAGCCTGGTGTAGTGTTAGCACCATCAGCGAAAGTTCCATTGAATGCAAACCATTCAACTTCCCTTGCTACTTTTTCAAGTGCTAATTCCATCTGTAATGCAAATTCATCTGCGACTGCACTACCACCAAAAGCACCAAGTTTATCTGCTGCTGTAGTGGTACCATCACCGTCTGATGAGTTAGCTATATTAGCTGACAAATCAAATGGATTCTGATTTTGGTAACTAGCTAAGGCTGTGTATGTCATTTGAACACCCTTGTGAAAGACCTGTGTACCGAATGTGTACGCAGCTCTGTCTCTTCCTAAATATTCAGTAGGTGTTGAACCTTCTTGACCTTTAGTAGGTTCAGAAGATATTTTAGCGTTGTCTGCTATTTGGACTTGCCAAAATGTTGATTGAATAGATTTTCCACCATTCAATCCACCAACTGCTGAAAGGAAAGGAGTTCTTTGACCACCAACTTTGAACAGTTCACCTGCAAAGTTGTTAATGTTCTGTGCATAAATCGTACTATTTGTTAACGATATTGCTGCCATTTTATTTTACCTTCCCCAGGTATTTCTACCTGAAAATTAATCTAATACTTTTTTCGGAGAGGTAAAAGTTTTAACTCTATCTCGAGTTTTCTTTTGCCTCGTCCATTGCTGCAAGTTTTAGACGAATAGAGTCTTTTGGATTATCTGAGCTATTTATAGCATCAATGATGTCATCTCCGAAGGTGTCGACTACGGATTCCCTTGTAATAGTATCCAACTTATTTTGGCTCTCTTGAACTTCTTCACGAATACCGTCTTGTTGCCCAACTTCTTCAAAGGTTACTCCGTATTCTTCAGAGGCGAAAGTTCTCAGGGATTCGACTTCTAAGTCGCCCTTATAAACTTGACTTATAGCCTTACCAATTCCTTGACTGGTATCAAGACCTGCTTCCTTAAAAACACCGTCTTTTGCTTGAGCCTCAAAAACTGTTACTTTCTCTTTAAGAGATTTATTCTCATCTCTAAGAGCTTTCCAGTTCTTATCATTTTCTACAGAGTCCAACTCTTGTTCTTCCGTCATATTTACTTGTCCTATCTCTAATGTTTTATTACAAGGGGTCATTAGGTATCCCCTGCCTATTATCTCTACTACTTTTTATTTGACAGGTCTTGTTAGTAGGCATCAAGACCGTATTCGTTATCTCCAGGTCAAGTTTTACCCCCAGACCTAGGTACAGGGTCAATGATTATTATACCAGATAAATTAGATATACAAGTTGTTTGAACAACTTATCCTTCAATAAGTCCTGAGACTTGTCCACCTTGTTTAGTAGCTGCACCTGCTTTAACAGAAGAACCACTAGCTAATTGTTGAGTAACCCTAGAGATTTCTTCTTGATACTTAGCTTCCCCTAGTTGACTTGCTCTTACATATTCCTCTGCTGTTATATCTCCTCTTCCTTGAGCTTTAGCTGCTGCTGATAATCCAGGTAATTGATAAGATGCTTGTTGAAATCCTGCTCTAGCTCCTTCTTGTGTAAGACCTGCTCTTGCTAATCCCTTAGCTACTTGCACTGTTAATGCTCCTGCACCTAATGCAGTTTCTGATTGAGCTAATATTTGACTTGACCTTATCTGTCCTTCTAATACTTTTGTAGTTACTTTAGGAGATATAAACATTGCAAATATACTTTCCTCATTAAGGTCTAAATTAAACTCTCTTAAATAAATATCTTTTACTTCAGGTATTTGATTAACTATTTGTTCATAACCAACATTTAATCTCTCTTTAAATTCTGATACTGAAACATCTCCTGTTATAGCTTCTGCAATATCTTCTTTGAACTCTTGTGGGTTAAGTCCATAACCTCTCAACTCTAAAGACATAGCTTCGTTAACTACATAGTATTCTTGTTCTGTCATCCTAAGAGTTCCGTCTTCTTTTCTTATTCCTGGATAAACAACTTCCATCATTGGGTCACTTCTCATAGTTAATAAAGCAAGTTCAGAGTCTCCTGTATCTACATAGGACTCTTCATAAACCCCTATTAATCTTTCATCAAGAAAAGGGAACCGTAATTTAATCTCTTCTCTTGCTGTTATTGTTGGAGCTTCTTGTTGATATTGTTCTTCAGGTTCTGAAATAACATCTTCTGCTGTTGTATCTTCAAACAACAAACTACTTACTATATCATCATCTAATCCGTCATCTTCTGGCCCTTCAAGAGATGCACTTCCGATTAATGCTGAAGTATCAGAAAATGCTTCGGTAGAATATTCTTCCTGGCTACCCTTAAACTCTGGTAGCTCCCATACCCATGAAACATTTTCTGGTTTTTCATCTATCTTGGCTTTACCGTAGTATCCGTCATTGTGTCTAAACCAGTATTCTTTTTCACCTTGACCACCTTGATTATTATTTTGATTATTTTGATTATTATTTTGATTATTTTGAGTAGTACTTGATTGAAGTGCTGCATTAATTAGAGACTCCAATCCTGATTGTTCATCTTCTGGTAAAACAGTTGCGAGTGAACTTAACGCATCACTTTGTGTTTCAAAAAATTCCATTCCTTCACTCTCGGCCAGGCTTTTAATAACTTCTTTAGGTGTTCCATCTTCTCCTATAATCCATACTTTTTTCATTGTGTCTCCTAATATACTGCCGATAAATCTTGAGAGAACTTAGTACTCATTCCATCTATCATTTGGTTTCTTACAAAATCTGTATTGATGTAATCTTTTCTCAACTGTTTTCCAATCGAGTTAAAGTCACCCTTGAAATCTCTTGCCATATTTTCTACATTTGTTTTTTCTGAAGTTGAAAGTGCCTTACCAACAGTATTACTTGCATACTGATAAAAAGAAGGAGACCATACAGAATGCTTACTCCCATTAAAATGTGGGAACAATGTATCGTGAGCAGTTTGAAGTTCTGATACTATAGTGTCTTTCATTGTACTAGAACCAGACATACCATCCATTCTCAACATACCTGCATATTTAGAAACCAACCCTGATTCCTGAAAGGCCTTTAATGAACTCTCTCCGACATATTCTTTTATAATATTTACAGCTTGTAGTTCTCCTGCTTTAGTAGCATTTATTACTCCTTCTTCTAAATACTTATGATATTGTTCAGGTATTAAATCTTTTCCCCCTGCTGCAGAAAGTAAATAAGGGTCGCTAAGGTATTTCATTATCTGCTTTGCTTCGTCACTTCCCATACCTTTTGTTGTTACATCTTTGTTTAATTGTGAAGCCAAAGCATCTCTTCCTGAGCCTGATATACCAGAACTTGTTAATGCTAAGTTGAAATTACCTTTATTTTTATTTAGTAAATCTTGAGCTTTTTCTGGACTACGAGTATACAAACCCATCCAGTCTCTTTCAGATTGTGTAGTATTGTCCCATAGTTTTGTTAGTTTCAAATCTTCTTCCGTAACCTCATTGCCAGTCAATCTAGCGTAAGCATATAGAGATACGATTTCTTCATCAAAAATCCAATCTCCTACTAAAGAAGCCTGTTTTTCTAACTGTCTTTCTAAACTTGATTCTATATTAACCCAATCATCGTCATCATCTAAAATTGATGAATAATCCATAATCTCTACAAATATTCTATTGTTTGAGTTTTCCCAATCATCTTTACTTCCATCAAAAGAAGTTGTTGTATCTAACAACATACTTTCATCATTTATAAACACAAGAAGAGGAAAATCATAACCTTCCCCTTGAACATTAAATACCCCATAATATTCCCCATCAACCCTTATTAGGTCATCTGGTTGTGCAAATTGAGGGTCAAAATATGACATTAGAAGTACGCCTCCTGAGAACTACCCCCACCTACACCAGGTTGAGGTATCATTCTTGTAATTTTATCCAAGTTTCTTAGAAACACATGCGATTTTGTTGTTTGAACAGCAGGTTCTTCTTTAGGTCTGTCATCTATATGTTCTTGGGTTGAGTCAACCTCTAGTATTTCACCAGTATCCTCTGCCTCTGGCTCCTCAATATCTGGCTCTGCTTGTGGAACTGACTCAACTAATGAGTTTAAGAAGTAATCAACATCTTTATCTTGGTCAGGATTATATTTTTCTTCTTCTAAGGAATTAAAATTATCTATATGACTAACAGCTAAATCCATATCATCTTGTCTTCCACCTGAAACTTTTGTAATTCCATCCTCAAGATATGGATTTATAAATTCTTTATAAACAGACCATGCACTAAACTTTCCCTCTGGAAAAGACTTAGGATTATTTTCTCTGTATGATACAACATCAACAGCAAACTTTGTAGAGTATTGAATATCATGCTGTACTCTCTCTCTAAACTCGTTAAAAGATAAGACTCCACCATTAGCTTTCATCCATTTTTCTGTGAAATAATCTGGCCCTCTTGAATTATCATTTGTTCCTTCGCTATCATGCCAGTATTCATCTGCATTTATCTGCCATATACCAACATCTCTAGTTCCATTTTTATTTTTCTTCCCCTCAATATTATCAACAAGTCCAGATTCCATTTGTGCAATACCTAACATAGTAGGAATATCTTCCTCTGTTGCTCCAAACTGTCTTAATAAAGCTAATAAAATTCCGACTGCTATTTTTTCTGCCATAATTATCCTGACCTAGAAACTGTTAAAAATGTATTTCTAAACGAATCAACATTTTTTCTGTCCATTGTTCTATCTTCTATCTGTTCTATCTTACCTGAATATCTGCTTTGAACATAGTCATCTAGCATTTGCGTAGGGTTCATTGATTTAGGTAAATCTAATTGTTGTTCAATAGCTTCAGGGTCTGGAACAATATACCAACCATTTCCTGATTGTTGTAGCCTTCCTTCTGCTCTTGCTTTACTGAATCTTTCGTATGCTTCTACATCTCTAACGGAAGGTATTTCTGATAGATACTCCATACCACCTACAACTATATTGGAAAGTCTTGATTTTGCTGCCTCTATTTCAGCATCTCTATTTACTGCTTTTTCACTGATTTCAACAAAGTACTTTCCTATGGAGGCATAATCAGCATCTGTAGGTTTTAGTCCATATTTACCAAATATACCATCGACTGCTGATTTCTGTTCTGATACATCTGGAGCTTCATAACCAATAGTTGCATATCCTAACTCTGACATCAATGTTGCCATATCTGTTCCCTGTTTGTATTTATCTGTATATGTTTGTAAAGCTGTCTCCCACTGGAAACCTACTTCTAATCCGTTCTCTTCATCTATCATCCATGACATAGAATCATTTGCTTCTGCTAAAACATGCCACATAAATGTAGCTAACCCTTCATCCCAGTATCCTAACTGTTCTGGTGCAGGGCCTCCTGCTGCCATAATAGCTTGTTGTATTTCAAACATATCGTCTCTATCATAAAACAATGACCATTCATCTCCAGGCTTGAAAGGTGCTTTAGGTTCATTTGGTAATCTGTTACCTTCTCTATCTGTGTAATAACCTTCTTCATCAAAATAATTTCCACCATGTGATATAACAACTGGACCGTATGATGCCTCTGCCTCTTCAGGTAAAGGTTCTGACTTCACCCATTCTAGTTCGTCTGTATCTGCATTTTTAAGAGCAACCCATACATCTCCATCAACTTCTATCTGTGTATATTCTTCATAATCATTAACATCTGGTAATCCAGAAGGTTGTTCACTATCATCAGTAGTGGTTTCTTCGGTTTCTTCAGTTTCTTCAGATACTCCAGATTCTCTAGCTTCTTTAGCTTTTGCTTTAGCTTCTCTGGCTTTTCTTCTTCTCTCCTCTTCCCAATGACCACTTGTAGCGTAAACTTCTTCATCTAATTCTTCACCTACTTCAGGAACAACATAACCTGCAATTTCAGCACTTGGAGACCCTCCTTTAAGGGGTCCTATACCACCTGCAGCACCACCTGCTATAGGTAATCCCTCTTCTTCTATTATTCTTTCTCTTTCCTCATCTGTTAATTCTTCTTCATCTAAAGTAATTACAGGTCTACCAATTTCTTCTTTATCTATTGTTACCCATTTACCATCAACCATTTCTACTACTTGTCTTGTTGGTTTAGGAATGTCTACACTGACTCTTTCGTAAGAATAACCTTTGGTTGCATTTGTTATCCAATTAACAAGACCAGTATATTGGTCTTTCAAAGCATCTTCTCTTGCCTTTTTAGGAATACTTTTCATTACAGTACCTTTTGAAGACTTAACTGCTCCACTTTTTACTAATTTATCAACTTCTCTAAATAGCTCATAAGTACTCATTCCCCATACATTCGATATATATATCTGTTCTTGCTCTTTAGACATATCTGTAGATTTTATTAATTTTATTAATGCGTCTTTTATCTTCTTATTCATGTTTATCTATTGTATCTCATATTGTTGACTTCATAGTATAAATAGGTATAAAAAAGATATGACCAGTTCGTATCTGGATATTTTGATATTAATTGTTGTGCAAATTCATTAAGTTGGTCTCTAGCTTTCATAGCTTCTTCTCTTGTACTTTCTAATGGAGCAGCAGTAGCTCTGTAAACAGGATACATTTCTCTTCCAAGATAACCACCATTTTGTAAAACATATTCAGCTCTATCTCTAAACTTTAAATATTCCATAAGTGGTTCAAATTCTGGAGTATTTTTTAATCTTTCGTCTTCTTGCCATCTATATAAATCAAATATGTTTTGTTTACTATCTCTTGGTACTTCACCAACTCCCAACGGTTCAAAGGCTACTACTTGAGCTTTAGCTTCCAGTTCCTGTCTTTTATTAGCACAAACACCTTGAACCCAAGCAGAAGTTTTCCTATTAGCTTTTCCATAAACCTTAACTCTTTCGCAGAACGCAGAGTATTCCATTTCCAACATAGTTTGTCTAAAGAGTAGGTCCCAATCTTTAGGGTCGTAAAACTCTTTTATGTAGTCCCAGTCTCTTGTCCATTCGTAAGGGTCATCATAATTGTCTGGGTATATCGCTATTGCAGTTGGGTTATCATCTAATAATTCTTTATTCTCTGGCTCAGTCCAGAATCTTACTGCAGATTCTCTTGTAGGGAGTTTCTGTCTTGGTTTAGATTTTGTCTGAGTCAAAGGTATTGGGTTAATTCCATATTTATCTATGAATTGGTCTGTTGTTGTTTGATAATCATAGTTATTTGCTTTTAATATACCTTGGTAATCTTTAACCAATGTTTGAACAAACCACCAATCACCATTTTTATCTTGTAGTTCTATACGAGGTTGTATTCCTGTAGGAAAAGTAAACTGTGCAAGTCCTCTTATAATCCACTGGTTATTGACTGCCTCTAAAACTTTATCTATTTGTTCCTGAGATTGTGATGCATCTGTAGGGTCGATAAGTCCTTTTGCATACATTGCAGCAATACTATCTATTACTGATGATGAATATGCATTATTGTAATAATCATTAGACTCAGGACTAAATGGTTCAATAAATCTATTATTACTTATTAATATTTTTTCAGCAGAACTTGGAAGAGGCTTAAATTCCTCAAATCCTTTTGGTGGTGGATAGTCTCCAAATATTGCATCTTCAAACATTTTAGGAAGAGGTCCTGATACTTTTCTTAAAAAGGCTAAAGTAGTTGTTACATTCGGACCAAACCCTGGAAGTAAACCGTTTGAAGCTACTAAGTTAAGTCCAGATAGAAAACCTGCAGGTCTAACCCTAACTCCCTGGCTAGTTAAATCTTCTCCGAAAGCTGACTTTTGAAAAACTTGATTTATGTCTGGATAGGTAAACATTGTTTTCCCAGACTTAGGGTCTTTGAAAAAGAATCCCATTGAAGCATCCCAAGGCTTACCCTCTTCACCTGCATCAAAAGCCATTCTTGACCTGTTAAATGCTTGAGGGTTCTTTGCAAGTAATCCTCCCCATGTCTTCCACACCTCAGCTCCAATCTCTGGGAATGGAACATATCGTCCTAATATGTCAGAAAATACATGTCTATTGCTAGTTGAATACAATAAGTTTATTACAGTATCCATAGCTTTCTTTTCTAATACCTTTTGGAAATCATCTAAACTATCCCAAGCACCATCTTCTGCAGTTTTGAATCCCAATCTTTTTCCATCTTCTACTGCTTTATATATATCATCTAATATCTGTTCCCCAAATTTACTTCCCCTCAACTGGTCAGCAGCACCTCTAGCAAAGTCTTCTGCTACTTGTTCTGTAACTGTTAGTCGTTTAATACCATCAATTCCATTTTCATATAAAGCCATTCTAAACAGTGGGTCTCTATTTACTAGGTCTGAAGGCCCTGTTAAGAGAGCATTGTAAGCATACTGTAAACCTCTTTGCCATTTACCTGCTGCATACTGCCATGCAGTATCTGCTTGTTGCAAATCTGATACATCTCCTAAACTCATAAATGAACCCTCAAGTTTTGCAGGGTAATACTGTATTTCATCACCAATTACTTCTTTATAAAATTGTTTGTAATATTTTCCAACTGCACCTGCAGTTGTATTTTTCCCAGAAAAAACACCACCTCTCCCATTAGTAGCCATCATCCAATCTTCTCTAAAATCTATTCCATTTCTGAATCCACTGTTTTTGATAAAATCTAATCCTGATTTTGCTTTAACTTTGTCTAAATCTGAAAAATAAAGAGGTGGTCCATCTTTATGTACAAAAGTAACTTGTTCACTAAGTTCCCCTCTTTGTTTAGCTTCTCTTCCTTTGTTTCCGTATCTTCTACCTGATTTTCTACCTTGAATATATATATCTTCTTCCTGACCAAGAAGACGAGCCATTCTCCATTGAATAGCTTCTAATCTCTCTTTGATATGTTTTGCTTGTGTAAGTTTTGCAATCTCTCCTGATTGGACAAGTCTTTCATCAGATTCCTTTAGAACTATATTCCATAATCTTACTCCTTCTGGGTCTTCCATAAGCCACCTAACAGTGTCATCTATACCATAATTTGCAATCCTTACAGATATTGGGTCTTGTGCATGTAATAACAACTGATGTATTACATTTTGTTCATATTTAGGATTTATTATCCTTGCACCATCATCTGCATTTATCCATTTATGTTCCATCTTCATGCCATCTTTTAATGCTCTACTCGTTCTTCGGCTAGTAGAGTACAACTCTTTCATTGCCCTAGAAGCCATTGCTGTCATATAACTATCTGTATGTGGCATCCATGTTCCTGAAGGAGCTGCATTCCCAACACCTCTCTTTTTTCTAAGAACGGCTTTGGCTACATCAAAGTTTGTATCGTACATAGATTCTAATACTTCTTTTCTTGCAACATTGTTATTACCTCGTGCAAGAATAAAATCATCATGGAATTTTAATAAAGCTGCTCCATCCATTTGGTCATCTGGGCTACCAATAGCTTTTAACCACCTCTGTAATACTGGTCTTGAATCTACTGAGTTTAATATTTGCTTATATGCGATAGGACTTATATAAGCACTATCTTGAACACCTTTTATTCCCATCATAGATAAGTTTACTAATGCTGTTTCAACTTCTTTACCTGTTGCTTTTGCACTATATTTAAGGCCAACAGAAATATCGAATACTAATTCTTCTCCTATTACTTTCCCTACGTCATCTTTGACTTCTTGCATAAACCAACCTATATAGTGGTCTTCTTTTGCAAGTAGTTCTTTATGCTTTGGAGACAACCATTCATTTTCCATAAAGTATTTAAGAGCATCATCTCGATTTAAGTTCCTTGCTTCTTGTATCCCTCTGATTGTATCTTCATCTACTGAACGAGATAAACTTCTGTAAGGAGAAACTGAACCAAAAATATTATTGTTATCTATTATGTTCCCTGTTTTAACATCAAATGTTCCCCCACCTGAAGGTCTCCAGTTCTCACTTGTTTCTGTAAAAAATGTTTTATTAACATTTTTAATACTAAATCTGGCATCTTTTTTCAAAGGCTTTAAAGACTTAATAGATTTAGCTGTATCGTATATCATATCTCTTCCGTCTCTACCTCTAACGGCCCATGTGACAAAATTATCAGAAGCATCCATAGTTTCGTTAAATCCAATTTTTGTAGACTTCATTATTTTTTCTACAGTTTCATAATCTATCTCTGCAGCTTTTTTGAAATCATCACCTAATATCTCTGAAACAAACTCATACTCTTTCTTTTTTATTCTTGTTGACCAAAGAACATCTCCTGTAACATCTTGTATTTCTAAATGTTTTCCTGGTAGAAGTCGTAATCCGTAATATTGCAAAGGATGTCTTAAACTACCCCTACCTCCATTGAATGCCCACCTTAATGCTTCTTCTGGTGTAACCCTTAGCGTTAAAGCAAACCTCAACATCCAGTTAGGTTTTAATACATTAGAAACAAAATCCTGATATAACATATCCATAGCATGGAGATTTCCCTCACCTGATAAAGATACCCCTGCTTCTCCTCCTTTAAGTTTTGCTGCCATACCTTTTGTTGATAATCCTCGTTTAGGCAACTTAAATCTTAGGAACATTCTGTCTAAAGCAGGAATGGTAGTATCATTAAGCCATTCAGATTTTATACTTCCCTTTTCTCCAGTAAGCCTTCTAAATGTTCTAAATGTTTTTTCTATCTCCATGTAATCAATCATTTGAGTACCTGAATCCATAAACTGAGATATAAGCATTGCAGTAGGTGCTGCTTCAATAGCCTGTGCGTCACCGAATTTATCTGGTAGACTTCTCTGCTTACTCCCTTGGAAAAACATAGACTTTCCATCTTCATTTACAAAGTATTTCTTCAGTTCCATTGTTTCGTCAAATACAAATTTCATAGCTTTTCTCATCTCAGGTTCACTACCTCTTAAATCTGGGTTAGCTCGTACAATTGAATCTCCAATTTCATCAAGAACCTCTTTATAAACATTATCTAATTCTCCTTGTGTTTGTGACATTAATGTTCTATCTAAAAGGTCATGCATTCTGTCTTCAGCAAGTCTTCCTGATTTCATTAAATAATAGAGGTTGTTTGATGACTCACCTAAATTATGAATACTCAATCTTCTCTTAGGTGCTAAATCAAACCACCTTGATAATTTCTGAGGTGCAAGATACCTAGCTTCACTTCCTAAACCTACAATTCCATTTAATACATCATCTCTTGCTGTAGAACTAAATACCTCTGACAATTTAGATAAACTACTTCTTACTAAAGATAAATCTAAGTTTTTAGCTACATCTGTTTTACCACCACTCATTGCTTTCAAGAGTTGATTAAAAGTTTGAGGAATTAGATTTTGTTGAAATGGTAACTTATTAAAAGCTCCTGCTGATTGTGCTATATCCCATGCTTCGACTTCGGAAAGACTTCCTAATTCATCTAGTGCTTTTCTTATAGAAGGGATTCGTCTTAACTCTTTCATATTAAGATTCTCAGAATCTAATAATGTTTTAAGAACCCTCTTGATATCTTGTGGGTCATCCAGTTTTGTAAGAAGCATTAAGATATTGTCATCAAGTTTATTTAATTGAGATACTTCTTTTAGCCTAGGAAGTTTCTTGTTCTCTGCTAACGCTTGAAGAAACTTTGTTCCTCTTTTTGTTTCTAATAATGCGTCTGCTGTTTTTCCAAACTGTAATGCTCTAGCTTCTTTAGCTGTATATTTTCCTACTTCTCCACCTACTCTTTTTACTCTTACAGCACCTTTACCAACATTTACTGGTAAAGTATTTATAAGTCTCATTAACAAAGGAGCAGCATTCTTAAATTCTTGTTGAGCTTCTTTATTAACAACTGTCCTTAGTCCTGTCTTGGCTCCACTTGCATATGCAAGTAACCAGTTAACAGGGTCTGCACCTAATCTAAATGCACCATCAACAATAGTTGAACCTATAGCATATCCCATATCTTCTTTAGTAAAGAAGTTACCTGCAACAACTCTTCCAGGAGAAATATTTACAAGACCTGCTTTTTTTGTTTTAAATTTATATTGGTCTTCATCTTCTTTGAACTCTTGTGTTAATTCTCTTCCATAAGTCTTTTCAGCTTCTCTTAAAGCTGCTTCGTGAGTCATTCCTTCACTGACTGACCTTCTGTATTGTTCTGTTTCTTCTAGTTCTACTGAATTAGGCATCCAACCTTTTCCAAGGTTTATAACTCTACCTGCTTTATATTCGTCCCAAGCTCTGTTAAATGCTGTTGGTCCATAATCATCTCTTGCTTTTTCATACGAATTAGCAAAATTATCCCCTAGTAATTTTCTCCTAGTTCTATCTTGGAAAGTAAAATCATCATCTCTTATCTTTGATGCAATAAACTGAGAAGCTACAAAAGGAGGAAGTAAATTTGCCATACCAATAAGAGCATTGGTTCCAACTGCTTTTAATGGGGATACCCCTGTTTCCTGAGCAGCAACCATAGCAGATTTGAAAGCTCTTGATACAGGTTGAAATCCTATATCCAATAAAAGCATACCCATTTGAGATGCTCTTTTTGCTTTAGAAACTTCTGTAATACTTTTTAAGTTTTCTTTTATTTGATAATCATTTTGTACATTAGCAATATCAAATGTAGTTTTATCATTCTCTGTAAGACCTGCCATAGATGCATACATATTTAATCTTGGGTCCATTGAAGGATATGATTTAGCTATTCCTGCACTGTTTTGTGCAATTTCAGGTGTTAATGTATTTCTAAAAAATTCTTGTTCTTCTAAATTAGCTGATGTTTCATTAGCAACATACATTTGTGCTGCAGGGTCAGGAAAAATAAAGGCTCTCCAGTCCATTTAAGCTCCAAATACATCTTTTGGAATATTTCCTCCCACAGAAGTTGCTCCCTCATCATCTCCAGTCATGTGATTCATTAGCTCCAAAAATATTGGGTCTCCAGTTTTCTCCCAACTGACTCTAAAAAAATTAAAAGCAGTATCTGTCTCCATAGGTTGGGGGCCTGAACCACCTGGTCCAATAGGAACTCCTTCTGTTATAGGTTCCAAACCTCTATTTGTAGGAGCAGCTAAGTTCATAGGTTGAGGCATGTTTCTAACATTAGGCATACCACCAGTATCTTGTACTTCCTGTTGTACTGCTGCTATTTGTTCTTCTTGTTGTTTTCTTCCACCAAAAGTACCTGGGTCAGGAATAGGTTTAAGAACTGCGTCTTGATATGCTCCATCTACTGCTGATTTTCTTACCATTGTTTATCTATATCTCCTGTATCAAACAGTTCTGGTCCATCTACAAACATTATGTTTAACCAAATACCAGGCATTGGTGAAGGTATTAATAAACTTCCATATATTCCTGGAGATACATCTATTGCAGAATCTTCTACCCAATCTTCTCCATTAATTATATCGTAAAACTTTTCATCTATATTATCCAACTGGTCCTCCTGGAACTGGTGGTTGCTGTCCCATAGCTCCCAGTACTTGGTCTATCGGTACTGGAGAACCTCCTAAGCCTAATCCCCCACCTTGTTGAGCTTGTTGTAACATTGCTAATTCCTCTGGTGCCATTTCTGGTTCCTCTGCTGTAAAGAATTTGTCTAAAATCTCTGTCATATTTTGAGGGTTCTTTCTTATTTCAATAGCTGCCATTAATGCTTTAGGGTCTCCCTCTATAGCTTTCTGCATCAGCGATTCAAATAAGACACCTTCTGCTTTATCTGAACTTATTCTCTGTTGTATCTTTGTTATGTTATCTAACCCATCAAGATTCTCTTGGAGAGTTTGAGTATCTATAATACCTTGTTGTAGTAATTGCAAACCAGTTATAACTTTTTGTGGTTCATCAAATCCTGCCATAACACCGTAGACTCTTCTGGTCTTATACATTTCTTTTATATCAGAACTTGGGGTGTAGCTTTCTTTATATGCAGTACCTTTATGCATACCTGCGATAGGTCTTCTATAATCTCCATACATAATCTCATCATATTCCAACCTCTTAGCATCTATCTCTTCTAAAGCATCTTTAAGGACTGTTTGATATTCTCTAACATGCATAGAAGCAGATTGACCTAGTTCCTCTAATCCTCTTCCAGTAACAAATGAATTTGGAGATTGTCCGTCATCAGATACTGGATATGCTGAACCAATTCGTAAGTGTCTTTCTAACCTATCTACTTGTTGAAATAATTGATATGGGAGATTGTTAACTGGTTTACTTACTTGAGAACCAGGAGCTAAGTAGTTTACTGCAAATCTACCCTTTCTATATTTACCTGATTCAATTTCACCAATAATATTGGTCTCTGTAAACACGGCATCTTCCATAGCAATAGTTCCAAGAATGTTAATCTTTGCCATATTTGCCATTAGGCCTATGACATGTTGGAACTGACTTTGCATCTGGTCAAAAGCAAACCTTTTCGCTATAACAAAGCAAGGCCCACTCTTCAGTACATTAGGCATAAAATCAATTATTTTCTTTGGCCCTGGTAGATAAACATAAGTTCCCTCTTCGTCATAGTATTCACATACAACGACACCTGAACCATTTGAATTAGTCCAACTTCTATTTTCTGTACTTCCCCACAGAGATGTTGATACTCCAGACTCTGAAGCCTCATTCTCCTGAAGTGCAGCTTGAGCATTTGGGTATTGTTTGAATAATGTAGATTTAGGAATCCTATTAATAATAGCTAGTTCTTCTGGTTGTTGGTCATTACCAAAGT
>Ga0080013_1004080_pt1 | contig 14648 bp, 18 predicted proteins | sample ETNvirenome_6_85_FD_69236 | JGI IMG/M metagenome (GOLD analysis project Ga0080013, IMG submission 69236) | Marine viral communities from the Pacific Ocean - ETNP_6_85 (SPADES assembly) (version 2) | ecosystem: Environmental > Aquatic > Marine > Oceanic | place: Pacific Ocean | collected 2013-06-19
AGAAGATTCTTCTCCCATAACCTCTCGGACAGACTCTAAAAGCGCTTCCAAAGTTAGTGACTCTTCTTTCTTACCTTTCCTCGCGAAATGGTTCTCGATCAATAGATCCCAATTTGTACGCATATTGTTGGCTCCCATAATATATAAATAGTATCCTACTCTGGTAAAGTTAGGACCGCAACTGAATAACCATCAAGACCCGCTTGGCCTTCCCAAGTGCCCCTAGATATCTTATATCCCCTGGATACGCTGCTTTGGACGATAGTGACGCCATCACCTTCATAATCAGCATATGCTAAATATGTGTGTCCTGAAGGTCTCCGGGGGCCTACTTGCCTTACCATATCGTCATACATTCCTTTCTTATTGAGTTCCAAGTGACGCCAACGCTGGATAATGTGCCATCGATGAGGAGTCAGAGAAGGGGCATCCACTTTATCAGATACACACTCAACATATTCTATATCGCCGGATAACTTATCCTGCGCAGCACCCAAGGCGCTCCAAGGTTTATCTCGATCATATACATTTGCTCTAGACCACCAATCTCTATCATGGGCAGCATATTCAGACATTCTAGTGCCACGAACTTTATCAGCGATATCAAGAACCCACATTGCTACAAAAGTACAACAAGGCAGATTTTCACTATGCGAGATGTCATATAGCGTAGTATCTTTATCTAGCGCAGACCAGCCTTCAAAATACATATTACTCATCTAAAGTCTCCTAAACAATAATATCAGCAAACCCATGTTCAACGGCTTGCTCTGCGCTCATATAAATATTCTCTCTACGCTTAAGCATCTTACGAAGGGCCTTTTCTGTAAGATTGGTTTCACTAGCTATGGCTCGAATATAAGCATCCTGAATTACGTGGACTTCTTTAATCTCATTATCCATTTGGTGTAGAGGCCCCACATGCCCTCCTATAACAGAGTGAATCATGACTCGACAATACTTGCCAATCTTGCGCTTGCCCTTTGTTCCAGCTGCCAACAAGAGCGTCCCAGCAGACATAACCTTACCTAGTCCGTATGTCTCAATCTCAACCTCCTCTCTTATCATTCTCATCGCATCATAGATCGCGAACATATCGTCGGCAGAACCACCAGGAGTAGAGATAATCATCTCAAAAGGTTGAACAACTTCTTCGATCTCTTCGCATTCTGGATCTTCTGGGTCTGTTAATTTTCCAATTTTCGCTGTGTGCCTCAAATGCCAAAGACTCGCGAGCACATCTTTACTAAGCTCTTCTGTGATTTCTCCAATGATCGTCATAGCCCTAAGCTCTTCTTCTGGCATTGGACCCAGAGCTGATAGTAGTTCTAGTGCTGTTTCTTCTGTGGCGGGCACTTCTGTCTCTTCTGCTGTTGTGAATCTCACTTTTCCCTCTTTGGTTTGTTGTGGTATATATCGTCTAAAACATTCATAGCTTCTTCCCAATTAACATAGCGCGTGAAAGCTTTGTGGTGCTCGGGATAAGCGGCCAACAAGTTACTTATAGCGGCATTCTTCCAAGCTTCAAAGTTGTAATCATCAATCTTTTTTGTTCTTATGATAACACTTTCCTCAATCCCAGCCTCTTTCATAGCTCTATACTTTATAGTCTGTATGAAAGAAATAGATTGAGCGCTATTAGCCAACATAAGCAGCGCGTTCTTCTCTGCTTCTTTAATATATAGAGCTAGTTGTCCTAGTTCTATAATATAAGATAACACATGATAGGCCAATCCGCCAACAAAAAAACAAATAAAAAAAGAAACCCAGTCCATTCCTACCTCATTACAAAGAAAGGACCACAGCAAGAAGCCCTGCTGTGGTCCTTTGGTCTACTACAATCTGTCTTTATCGCTTGCGGCGGTTCTGTTTCGAAATCTTCTTCATGATTCGGTTTGTAACCGTTTCTGCTAGTTTTTCGCGCTTTTGCATCGAGCGAATACGTCGAGTAACTCGCTTCATTGTTTCGGCGATGATCTCTTCCTCATCAGGCTCATCATCGACTTCGACACCGTCGAGGTCTTCTCCACCTTCAGGAGGTACTTCGCCAAGTCCTTGATCAGCTGAAAGCTCTTCTCCTCCCTCTGCCGGGGGAAGCTCGTCAAGCTCTTCCGCGCCAGTCTGCTCGGAGCTGACATCAACTCCAGTGTAATCAGAAATGGCGTCCGCAATATGGGCCACTAAGCCGGCAACAGAATCTTCAGAAGTGTCTTCCATATCGCCGATGTCGTCAACGGGAGGATCGTCGCCCGTGTCGCCCGTGTCGCCTAGATCGCCTAGATCGCCCGTGTCGCCTAGATCGCCTAGATCGCCCGTGTCGTCAACGGAAAGTTCGTCGCCCTCTCCTTCTTCGTCGCCAAAATCCATCTCTTCTTCTTCTTCTTCAAAGTTCTCTTTGATAAAGGTCTCTGTCAATCCACCAATATTGGCGTATTTCATAAACTGACGTACTGTACTTTCTTTCAATAGATTCTTCTTGCTCATAATATTTGTACTCCTTGTAGTAGAACCACTTATAAATAGTATTCTGAAATGAGAACACCCTCAAAGATCTGGATTTTGTTTTTCGAGAATGTCAAAAATATTCTCAATCTCGTGCTCGCCCAAAGCGAACTTCTCCAAAGTCTTCTCTCCACTATTAATTAGTTTCTTATCTCTCTTTATGCTCTTTTCTACTAAATCTGTTTTTTTAGCAGACATAAGCTTGTGAATAAAGGCCATAATATCCTTGTCTTTCATCAAATAGCCTGTCACTATGCCACGAAAAAACTGTGGTTGTGAAATGCCATCCTTTGCCAAACGAATCTTTAAATCAGCATAGCGCTTATCAGAATCATAGAAAAGAATCTTCTTGGTCATTTTCCCATATTTGGGTTTTTTGCTCATCAGAATCCAAACTCCTCATCTTGTGCTAAGCCTGGATCTCGGGGCTGAGGTTTCTTTGGGGCTGGCCAACTTGCGGCTGCTCGGACTTCTGCCAACTTTGAAATATAGTGTTGCCTTACCATTCCATCGTTATGTCCGCTAACAGCCTCTATCTTCCAAGCTAAAATTACATCAAGTATCTGTTCTAGGTTGGGCTTTTCCATTTCTATATCCTTTTAATATGCGTCGAGCTTTCAATAATGCTCGCGCTGGTTTGCATAATAAACTTCGCTTTTGCTTGCAATTCCGGTATGCTTCTCGCACCAGAATAAGATAAACCGCTGCGTATACCAACAGCCAATTCATGTAACACCTCCTCTACTGGACCTTTGCACCTAACTGTGTGGCTCACTCCTTCAATTGAGGAAACATGCTTGCGCCAGTCCATCTGGGCTGTTTTGCTGGCCATTCCTCTATAGATTTTTCTAGGATGTTGCCCAGTAGCAGTTATAAAGCCACCGGGTGTCTCGTCTGTTCCTGCCAAAAGAGAACCCAGCATCACAAAATCTGCCCCTGCTGCCAGAGCTTTCACGATGTCGCCACTATTTCTAATCCCACCATCGGCTATAAGCTTTGTTGGCCGATCAGATTGCGCACAATCCAAGACAGACTGAAACGTGGGCATTCCGTGGCCTGTTTGTATCCTTGTAGAACAGATGGAGCCTCCTCCGATACCAACCTTGATGGAGTCTGCCCCCCAGTCAGAGAGGGTATTGAAGGCTTCCAGAGTGGCTACGTTACCAGCCATAATATGAATATCATCACCGTATTCGCTGCGCAGTTCTTGGAGAGTTCTTTTTACTAGCAAGTGATGAGCATGAGCAACGTCAACACAAACAACACTAGCGCCCAGATTTAAAAGTTCTTCGACTCTCAAAGCTGCTGTACTGTCCGTCCCCACCGCTACTCCAAATGGTGTTCCGGGTTTACACCTACGAACCGCATCATTCAAAAGCTCTTCTTGTTTGTGAGCGCTCATATATCGGTGTAATATACCTAATCCACCATTGTGAGCCATAGCTGCCAACATTGAAGTTTCTGTAACAGTGTCCATTGGAGCAGAGATAATCGGCAAAGTAAAATCTAGTTCAACACCTAAGCTTGAGCCCAAGCTAACCTCTGAACGTGACTCAATATCTGAATATTGCGGTATTAGCAGTACATCATCGAAACTAAGGCTGTTCGTTCTCATTCTTTGCCTCCAAATATTTTTGAAAATCTCTTGTGATCTCTGTTGCTTTGTCCCAGCATTCTGGGCAATATAGCCTTACAAGCTCTTCTTCCTCTCTGACAATAACGTGCCAAGCCATTACCATTTCCTTATCCTTTTTATCGAAGGGCTTTTCACATACCAGGCATTCATCGCCTAGTTTACCAAATAATGAGATCTTCTCTTCAAAATCGGGACCGTTCTTCTTTGCCTGCTTTGCTGCGGCTCTTCGTTGTTCTCTATTCATCTATTCATTGCTCCAAATCTTTGACTGTGCTCTGGCGAGAAGACAACAACGGCTGACGGAAATGGAGCAGAGTTTGAACTATCGCCAAACTTTAACCTGCCCTTCACAAAATACAACTCGGATGCTCTCATCACATATTTATGCCAATACTTTGTATCTGTGCGGGCTGGAATGAGCATTACCACTTTTGTACCGGGCTTGTTGCCTTCTAGATATCCTTTTTCAATCCACTTATCGATGCCTCGACCATAAGGAGGATTCACAAAGATTGTATTTCCCTCCCAGTCCTTAGAGAGCCCATCATCAGCTTCGGTATAGTATTGTTTACACTTATGGTTGCCCTGTGTGGCGCAAGGATCCAGAGTAAATGGACCAAATCGCCAATCTAGCTTATCAAAGAAGTCTTGTGGTGTTGACCACTCTCCTGTCTTTGAACTAAACATTGTTTCTTGTGTTGCTCTATTCATCATATCCCCGAGTAATTTATTTAGTTGCTAACTGTTGCTGCTTAAACTTTTGATACGTATCCTTTAAGGCGGGATTTGCAGTATCATTTTCAGTAGAGTGATTGTCTACTTTTTTAACCTTTGGTGAGGTACCCTCAAAAGCTCCAAAGTCTTCATCAAAAATCATTAACAAGTGGCCCATTTTAACAAAAATATCTCGGCGCATGCACTCATCTTCGTACATGTGTGATATTGTGCTAGTAGCAATCACCTGTAAAGCTTGCTGACAAGAAGATTGGTTTTCATTTCTAAGGATGTTCTTCTCAATCCACTTATGTTCGATATTAAGTAGGATCAACAGAGTTGGATCTCCCTCTGTATACTCAATATCATATGGAAGATCCGACCCTCGCCATTCAACGTCTTTGAATTCAAAGTCGATCTCGTTTTTTCCACACTTTATGCTCGTCCCCCGATACTTTGAATTTTTTCTTGTCTTTTTGGACTTAGCTTTGATACGCTCAAAGACTGATGCCTCCGCTTTAGCGCGTGAATTAGTAGTTTGTCTTTCTCTGCCGAATAGATCAGAGGGCAAGGCAACGGACGCCACCTTCTTGTATAGTTCTTTTCTACTAGGCTTCTTGCGCTTCTCAATAGCCGCGCTCGCCTTCTTTTCTAACTTATTCAACTGAGGGTTAAATATATGCTTGAGCATATATTTTTCCAGATCCTCAGTTAAGACAACTCCTTTTTTGCCAAAATCCATACGAATAAGGCCATTCTTGCTAGCAAGACCTTCATCTTCAAAAGACACCTCCGCATAAACATTTGATAAACCTTGTCGAGGCTTCCAGAGAGAACCAGAATCAAGCTCTCGGCCCCCTCGGAGCCAATAGACACCCTGGCCGCGAGGGCCCATGTTTGCGCCCAGTTCGAGGCCTAATTTTGATTTTAAATGTCGTGTCGCGGTGCTATGAATCATTCTAACCTTAAATTTAAAATTCTTACTGTTGGGGGGGTAACTATATTCTTCAAAGGATCCATCTTCGCCGCCAATTAGAATTTCGGTCCTCTCATCTCTAATAAGTAAAGGATCATTGGTCTTCTTCAATCGACTAGTTTTACCCATACCAATAAGAATTGTAACTGGGAAATGTGTGCCCAAATGATCCTTATCTAAATTTAGTATGTGCCGATATGTGTGCGAACACTTCTTCCGAAATGTCTCCTTCATAGAACTTATATAAGAAGGCATGCCCTCTTCCCGAACATCTTCGATTAAAACGACGGTACCGGGACAATCTCCTACATATTCTTCAAAATATTCAACATGCCTTAAGGGTGGGATTTCATGAAAATCAGCCTCAAACCTATTAAGTCTCGTGGCGCGTGTAATATCCCAAGTAACACTGCGGAGTTCCGACTTTTTAGAGACTGTAGAAATCACCGTAATCCTATTGCCAAGAGACATTCCGGCAGTTTTAAGGCCCATACCAAAAGTACCCAATGCGGTACCGCCCCTTTTAAGTGAAGTGCCCATACGAAGAATTTCTTCAAGTGATTTTGGTGTAATTCCAGTTCCGTTATCAGCTACGACAATACAGGAACAACGCCCTCCAGAAGATACAAAATTGATCCTAGCAAACCCGTCTTCCTTTTTAGTTTCTTCATGCTTTTCCCTCAAAGCGTCGATTGAATTATCAACAATATCCAGCACTGCCTGATACCACTTGTACCCTGTTCTTTGGAGTGAATACAAAAGATCTGGTCCCGGTGTAATTTCAATTTTTCTCATTTTCATTTTCATTCTCCAATCTTATTAAAAAATATTGTTTCTTGTGTTGCTTTATTCATCAATCCCCTCCAAAGTTTTCATAAAGTGCCTCTTCATCAACAGGCTTTTTATCTGTACTTCCCAGTGCTCCATCTCCGCGATCACTAATAGTGATAGGGTACCAGTCATAAAGATTGTCTTCTTTGGTCTCCATAAAGCGTGCGTGGACAACGGGGATAAGAACTGCCTGTGCGATCTTCATACCATTGTGGATCTTTTGTCTTTCGTTTCCAATATTATGAAGATTTACAAAAACCTCTCCATCATAACCAGAGTCGACAACACAGGCACCAACCAGAAGTTGCTTCTTAGCTGCGTTACCACTACGGTTCATGATCTGAAGCATGTGGCCATGCGGGATGCCAAATTTCAAACCTGTAGAAAGAATTTTGCTCTCTCCCAGTTCGATCCAACAGCTCTTCCCATCCTTGGGATTAAAGCACAGGTCCAAGCCTGCATCTGATGGGTTTGCCCTTACTGGCTTATGTTTACAGTGAGGTAAACAATAATATTCTAGGATCAATTTCTACTCCTAGAGCGTGCGATGTTGGACTTGGCTAGACGTTTGAGCGCAGCCGTTTGAAGCCTGTTGTAAGCTCCCTTCGATGCGGCCCGAAAAGTGTCCGGATGGCTCTTTTGATAATCTATAATATCTTGTACTATTCCTGCTGCCATACGATACGATTTCGGAAATCCGCTGCGGCAATCGCGTTCTACAACTCTTCCATATCTTTCTGGGAGCTTGTTCCCCACTGTCTCCAGGAAGAATGATTCGAATTCCTGACCGCATTCTCCGTTTGGACGTAGTTGCGGATAAGCAGAAAACAAAAGACAAAAGCTTCGCAATACTTCGCCCGGTACTCTGTTTTTAGGGCCGATTGGGTTTCGACATTTCATAATAAGATTTACTGCCTCTGTTACCATTTCTGGTTCTTGAGCCTGTTGCACAGCTAGTTTTAGGTGACCAAACTTGATTTCTATCCCATCTTGGCGACCAACCTTGCCGCCCTCTTCATGACTACAATATACATATATGCCAGCATCGTCTAGTATCTTTATATACTTCATAGCTTTTTCATCGCCCGCACAAACACTGTGAACAAAAGTTTGTTCCGCAGTAATCGAAGTTTTACAAGTTTTATTTGTTTGGACAAACAATTTGTGAATATCTTCTTTCTTGTCCACCTCAATTACCTGCATTGGCATAGTTTTTGCATCTGGGTATGAGAGTCTGAATAAGTGCTTTGAGTGATCTCCGTCAAAAATAAAAACTTCTCCGGTATCTTTAACGCGGCCAGCCCTCGGAGGTTGCCACATATGTCCGTCAAATCCGCCGCGAACTCTTAAATTCTTCCTGAGATTTTTAATCTCTGTATCGCGATTGATAAGAGAAGGAGTATCTACTGACAAATTTTCAATCCTTGCAGAATACGCAGCAGCAGTTAATGGCGCATCTTTCAAGATATTTGCTTTTAATCCACGGTACTCACCATTTTTTTGTGGAACTCCACCAAAAGTTACCCTGTTACTCATTTTCCACCTCTCGTCAAGCGACGAATAGAGTTGTATGTGTCTACCAACTCATCCATATCAATATCACTCTTCATCATACGATATGCCTTCACGGTCAATGAAATCTCATCTCCTGTAAGCCAACCTTGCTCCTTGAAATCCTTGCGAAGCTCACGCTTCTGCTCGGCATAAGGCTCAATAGCATCTTCAATCGCCTTAAGCGATCGAATGAACTCAACCATCTTTTCCGCCTTTTCATCGCGGACCTGTTCTACAATTGCAACTTCGTTCTCTGGGAACATTCTAACCTCCAACTTTATATATTATAGCTCATCTAGTTTGTTTTGTCAAGCACTTTATGCTAGTCTTTTCCAAGTTCTGTGTAGCGGACCACGAGTAGAGAAGCCCCAATCTAGACTATGCTTGGGCCTGATCATATAGGGTACATTCACTTGGATCTTATCTCTCTTGATATCCACTCCCCAACAACGGACTTTGAGACTTGAAGAATTAGAATCTGTGACATCCACCACAAGAAAATCCTTTCCATTCTTTGTCTTTCTTTCTGTTATCTTTCGCGGAACAACCCAAACCACTTCAAGATCTGGATCAAACTCTGAAATCGGCGGAATAAGATTATTAGAGAGAGAGTTCATTGTCGCTTCTGGCACAACCCGATGAATCGGGAACTGTCCAGTTAGATCAACAAGATACTGAATCTTCTCTTCTTCACTGAAGTTGCCTTCTGGGGCGTATAACTTAATGTTTTCCAAGAGGTTCTTAAGCTTTCTCGGCCTGTCTACTGCTATAGCGGACCAGAAGTGCTTACCACCGGTAAACCGTTCATCAATCAGACAGTCGAGAGTACCAGAGCGAGCCAATACATCCAAAGCCTTCTTGTTTAGCTTTGAGTAGCGCATATCCTCATTGAATAGAAACTCCTCCGCGTTTGCGAATGGTCTGCCAATAAAGATCTGGTCGATCGCGACAGCGCCTAGTCCCTTAATAGATGACAACGGCTGAATAAGACCCTTGCCATCTTCACTGATTTCCCAGACTTTGCCAGAAGTATTGATGTTTAGGGGCTCGATCTCAAAACCAAACTGCTTTGCGATAGCGATGGCCTTCTCTTTCCGCGATTCAGGCTCTTTGTCGAGAAACGCAGCCATCCATTCTGCTGGATAGTAATGAAGCAACCAAGCACATTGATATGAAATGATGCTGTAACAGACTGCATGAGATTTATTGAAACCATATCCAGAGAAATACTCGAAAGTTTTCCACAACTGCTGTGCTTCTTCTTGGGCCATTCCTTTCTCAAGACATCCAGAGATAAACTTACCATGAAGCGCCTGCTTCACCATAGCAGCTTTACCAGTGCCCTTCTTGGTCAAGACCTTTCGGAGCATGTTCGCCTCGTCCAGAGACAAATCCTTGCCAAGCTTATGCGCTAGCATGGAGATCTGCTCCTGAAAGATTAGGAAACCATTTGTTTCTTCTGTTACTTCCTTGTGAATCTCGTTGATATACTTGACGCTGCGTGGATTTTCTCTTGCCGCAACAAACTTCTTATCAACGTTAGCAGACAAGGGGCCTGGCCGATAAATCGACGTACTAGCTGAAATATCAATGATGTTCCTGGGCTTGATCTGACGACACAGGTTTTGTGCGCCGGTTTCAGTATGTTGAAAGATGCCCGCCCACTTTCCTTTGTGGAAAACACCCTCATAGACAGCCTGATCATTCAGATCCATGACATCTGGGTGTAAATGCTTATCGTAATATGATTTTACATCACTAAACGTTGGCTCCGGTATACCATGATGCCTCTTGAGGATATGCCCAATCGCCCCCTCAAGCATACGAAGAGTGGACAATCCCAACAGATCGAACTTAATGTGGCCCATTGGCTCCAGATGATGAACGTTTTGTCCTTCTGACCATGGAGTCTGGCGAACATCCTTTGAAGAGATAAGTGGCATATGCCGATCTAGCTCCTCTGCGATGACTACCCCACCAGCGTGCCTAGAACAGGATTTGACCTGTCCATATAAGACATCGATATGCGTTGCAACATGAGGATACTTATTCAAGAAAGTCCGTAACGTAGGCGAGAATTCCTTAACCTCTTCAAAGGTCGGAACGTAGACGCCCGCTCTGATGTTGTGTTTTTTCTTCGCTGCCTTTGTAGCTTCATACATCATTTTGCCAGTAACAGAGTTTGCCTCAATAAAGGGAATGCCATAATGCTTGGAAATATCCTTGATAAGAGACTTCAATTGTAGCGTATTCCAGTTTGAGATAGGAGCAACAACGCTGCTTCCCCAGTCTTCAATCAACTTCTCCTTAAGGCGCATAGGCTCGGCAACATCATAATCAATATCGGGGTAATCCACAGCATCAGAGCGAAGGAATCGTGCAAACTGCAAGTCGTACTTGATAGGGTCCACTTGGGTGATATCCAGCACATATGCTACCAAAGAGCCTGCTGCCGATCCTCGACCAGGCCCTGCCAGCATGGTCTTTGTTGCTATTTCTACAATCTTTTCCATCGTCAGGAAATACTTTGAAAACCCTCTTTCAGAGATAACAGAAAGCTCATGCGCCAAGCGAGTAATATACTCTGTATTTTTATGAAGATCCTTCGCCAGTAAACCATCATGACAAAGTTTAGCAAGCGCGGTAAACGCCGACTCGCCCTCGGGAACAACAAAGTTTGGTAAGCGAACCGTATTATCGGGGAAGAAAGATTCAATACGCTCATGTGCAATAAAGTGAGTTGTAGTAAGAGAATCATAAACAACTTGATCATCGTATGTGGTTTCACATTCTGTTGAATATTTCTTATAAGACTCCCACATCTGTTGTCCATTTTTAGGATATAGCTCATAGCCGATCTCATCAACACCAGAAGGAAGTTCTGTGCCCTCCAACCAAGCTGGGTTCTTGCCTGGCCTGAGCCTCCTGTATAGTTCCCGGTCTCTCCAAGCATCTGGGCTTGGGTAGTGACTATCTGTTGTAGAGATCAAATCAATTCCATATTCTCCACAGATCTGAATCACCATCTTATTAAGAGCATGTTGCTCTGGTATGTTGTTCCATTGAAGCTCTCCGTACCAGCGGTCACCAAAGATAGACACGAAGCGCTCTGTGAGGCTCCTCATTGCCCCTAGAACAGCTTCCTCGCCATTGTCTATGTTCTCCCAGTAGCAGCCGGCGTAAACGCCTCCTAGACACGCTGAGGACGCTATAATGCCCTCATTGTATTTTTCCAGCATTTCAAAATCAATACGAGGAAATCGATAGAAGTTCTCAGGGGTATAGGACTCAGAAATCATCTTGAAAAGATTATTCAAGCCAGTCTGGTTCTGAACCAAGAGGACCAAGTGCCTCCTTCTATTCAGGATGTTGCGAACATTCTTCTTCGAAGCAGCTTCATTCTCCACTGTTGCACCAGAAGTCTCATCCTTCTTTGCTTTGCGTGCTTCTTTCTTGTCCAGCATTATCCGCTCATATTCACCTCGCCACTCCTCAATAGAAGGAACGAAATAAGCCTCACAACCATAGATAGGCTTGAAATCTTTGCCTTCTGCCTGCATTTTCTTGGCGTGAAGAACTTGCCAAGCTAATCCGTTCATGTTACCATGATCGGTAAGAGCCAAAGCATCCATACCATTATTGAATGCAAAGTCCATGTGCTCTTGGGGGTAGCCCAGCGCGTCGTAGATAGAGCCCGCAACACTATGTGCGTGAAGACCCACAAATGGGATATTCTTATTGTGCATTTTGAAACTCCTCTTCTGTACAAACTTTGTCAATCATGCGCATACACTTTTTATATTCGGGTGTAAGAATCGTATAGAAATAAGTGATGTAATACTTATAAGCCTCGGGATGGAACACCATACCTTCATCCAGAGCAATCTTTCTCGTCTTAGACATCCAGTCTTTGATCTTTGTTCGTGTGTGCCCCTCTAAGGTTACTTTCGGCTTTCCAGCCGGCGCATAGATTATCCAACGTGGTTTCACCCATTCTTCTTCTTCAACCACCGGCTTAGACACAGATTTTGCCTTCTTCCTAGTCTTTACCTTGGTCTTCTTTACTTTGGACTCTAAACCAGTAACGAAAGTAGAGCCACAACCACAGGTCTTGGTTCTCACGCCCACATATTTCTTACAGCCCTCACACTGTTTGCGGCCTCTGCCGGGCTCTGTAAAGCATTTAGTCATTTTTCCCCTTTCTTTTTGAAAAGTCCCTCTGCCGGCCAATCGGATTAGCCTCTTGATAGGACATAATTAGCTCACCAGGATGTGATATTTCAGATTTATCCGGTGAAGATAAGTAGATACCATAGTTTTCCCAACTATCGATAGGATAGTACCATGGTACTTCAAGCTCTTTATCTATATCTAATGTAACACAACCAAAAGTTTTGTCAAGGGTAAAGTTCTGTTCAAAAAACTCTTCCTCATTCTCTAGTTCCTTCCCCAACAAGAAGCTATTTTCGGTCTCCTGAAACTTGTCCAGCAGTTGTTTCAAGTTTTCCCTATTGAAGGTAAAAGCCAGCATATCGTTAGTTGTAAAGGATTTGTCACGAAAGGTCAAGGCATAGTTCTTCGACCTCTTGATCGCTGGACGGTGGGGACTCATAAAGTCCGTTGGATATACACTATACGGGAATGAGACATAAAACTTGCTTGGAGCAACCCATTTGCTCACGAGGGAACCAACATCCAAGGCTGTCTTCGCGCCGTATAGAATCGTCCAAGAAATACAGTTTCTCTTGTTATCATGAATTAGGTCCATAGGAACGTAGAATATGGGGATAGGCCGATGATATAAGTCTTTGAACCGAACATTTCGGTTGACCCAGACAGGATCCTGAACATAATCTCCCAGGCGATGACGAACTAATGGCGTTGTATCATCATTCGCGACCAGCCATATAGTATCGCAGCCAGCGCGGGCACACTCTAGTACCGCATTCTCAACAGCGTAAAAGTTAGGAGCAACCGGCATCAAACAGTCGTGCCAGTCAAATCCAAAATCCATAGGTTTAGTGATTATAGGGACAATACCAGCTAAATGGACTGCTGCCATATCTTCTCCGTTAGAAACCCAAGGTAGCCAGCTGGCATAACAGCTTGGCTAATCAGCTCCAAAGCTGTATCATAGCGGTACTCAAACCGTGGATCAGGCTTGTGGTATCTTGTGATGCTAGGTTCAATCACTCTTTCTGCTGCCTCGATTTTGAGAGCATAGTAGTTATTCTTTGTGGGGTCGTCTGCCCTAGCCCCATTACTCTTTCCTCTAAGCCCTGCTTTTTTCATCATATCTAGTATCTTGAATCTTGCCATCGTTGGCGAATAATCAAAACTATCTAACTGCTTGTCGGCCAAATAAGAAATACAAACAGCATCCTTGAGATTTTTGTTCTCTTGCCTGTCTGATGGATAAAAATATAAATGATTTACAAAATTGTCTTCTCCAGAGATTTCCTCTAAAGATATGCGTGCTCCACTGCGTATATTGAACCAGTCGATCACTCGGTTCTTGCCCTTCGTTTGTCTAGTTTGGGCAGATAACCCAGAAACACCAGCGCTGTCAAAAATAACAAGCTTATTGAAATCTAATTTTATGACCCTGTGACGCTTTGTTGCTACTGTTAAGCGCCTATCGGACACCCTTAGACCAGCCGCATTAGCTGAAAGGGGCAGATTTCCCGATAGGCCCAACAAAAGAAGCAGATTTTGCTGTATTTGACGATGTGAATAGGGTATACCAGGCTCCAAGCCCATAAAACTGAAATCTAGCTCTTTATCAAAGGTATCCAGGCGAAACAGCTTTTGAGCCTCTGTAAAGATCACAGGCAAATCGTTGATATAGGCATACAATAAAGAAGATAAGTTGCCACCAATAACAATCTTATCCTTCTCATAGACATGCCTATCAAGCTTCAACCTACACCATCATTAGAAAACAGGCCATAGCATTGTTGGTGGCATGAGCCAAGACTGATGGGCCAAGCTCACCAGTTTTGAGGCGCAACCAGCCCACAAAGAGGCTAAGCGGCAAAAGGCCCATTGCATGTAAGACATTTCCGTGCAAAGCTACAAACAAGAGGCTCACCGCGATAAAAGCAATGTTTTTTGCTGTTTCGGGCCTAACAACCCATTTCCCCATCCATTCAATAAGCGACCAAATGGCTCCTCGGAAGAGGATTTCCTCTAAGACTGGCATGATAACAACTATTGCCAAGACGAACAACACTTGCAATTGCCAAATGCTGTTTTCCAAAAAATGCGACACAATCCCTAAATCTTCAGATGCCCATGTAGGATATTTTCTAGCCAATACAGAAACTAGCCAAGTTGGGAAAAGACTTATCGTCAATCCTCCTAAAAATGCTGTAATATAGTGCTCTCTCATTATTTACCTTGTCCTCTATTTTTCTTTCGGTAGCCTTTCGGGGC
>Ga0080013_1004083_pt1 | contig 14636 bp, 15 predicted proteins | sample ETNvirenome_6_85_FD_69236 | JGI IMG/M metagenome (GOLD analysis project Ga0080013, IMG submission 69236) | Marine viral communities from the Pacific Ocean - ETNP_6_85 (SPADES assembly) (version 2) | ecosystem: Environmental > Aquatic > Marine > Oceanic | place: Pacific Ocean | collected 2013-06-19
CTTCAATAAGGCTGGGATTTCTTCGTTAGTTGCGTCACTTGTGGAGCTCGAAGTGGCGGGAGAACCAGAAGACGCGCCATCACTTTGATTCATGTCTTTGGATTCATAAATGATGAAGTCGGGGGCATTATCGCTGGTCTTGTTTTTATTCGCAAAAACAATAACCTTATTTTTTACCTCCTGTCCCATGTCGTCGAGGCTTTTAATGACACCAGTCAGGTAGTTCTGGTTCTTGCCTTGCTTCTTCCAGAGAGCGCCGCGTTCGCGATTCTTCCATTCGGATTCTTTGTTTTCGTTCATTATCGTAATGTTTTTTGTTTGCTAGTGTTGTGTAAAATTCTATCTTCTATAAGAAGTATAACGTCTTTGTTTAGTTTGTCAAGCCAAATCGGAGATACTCTTGTGAATTGAGGGCGCTTTTCTTCGCACACCTTAAGGGCAACCTTTTGGGATGACGTTCTGTTAATTACATTGATTGGCATAATATATAGTCCACTGTTGTTTGAATTTGTTTTGAAAAAATTTTTTCGTTCACGGGAATTGAGTTTTTAACGCCAGATCGGACCATCGTCATCATCTTCGTTGCTTTTCTGGCACATGGTCCACAAAGCGATACCGGACGCAAGTAAAATAAAAAATAAATACATTAGTCTATGATTCCTAAAATTTTAACTACTTCACGCTTAGGAATGTCATCCCAGCTTTCCCAGTCGGCCGCTTTCTCATTTTGGTATTGCTTGTTCTTCCATAAGCCACGTAAAATATCTTTAAAGGTAGAAAAATCTTCCTCACCTAAGTCTACTTTTTCCATCAATAAATTAATAGGAGATAACTTGTCTGGTCTCTTGACCTCTTTAGTCGCAGGGGGAGAAGTGTTACCTTGAGAGCTGTCTATCTCGTCGGCCCCTACAATGTGAACGTTTAAAAAATTGCGAACGCAGCGCACAAAAGCGCGATTAGCCGCTATAGTTTCCAGAAATTTTTGAGCAAAGCTACTAGTATTTTCGGTTGTTGCGTTTGCTATGTCCTCAAATGCTACTCGACTATTAAAATAATCCTCATCTCCCTCTTTAAGGGAGTAATACATGCCTGACTCAAAATTTGGTATCCAATGTATACGACACTTTACCGCAACATGGTCTTTCTCACATTTAATAACTTCATAACGAACACCATCAAACCCTCGCAACTTAGCTAACTCTTTAATACCAGACAGTTTGATAAGTAATTGGTTATCAGCTAGCCCCTCCGGAGAGCGCGGCATTGGTTCTCCACGCGATTCAAACCATCCCTTGTTAGGGTAAAGGTGTTTTGGGTCGATCATAGAGCGCCAATCTACCGATCCGTCTTCGTTAAATTTGTAATCCGTCTTTTCGAGGAGGCCTTTTTCGTTTCGCTTATATGTCATATAGTGTTAAAGAGTCTGTAGTGATCTAGTTCTTTCCAAAAGTCTTTTGTATCATACACTATTTCAGGCTCTCCTGTCAAGACATTTTTTTGTTTTTTTGCTTCAAGACATGAGTATTTTTCACCGTCGCTAATTAAAATTTTACCGGATAGGAAATAAGTATTTTTATTAAATTGATTTAAAGATTCATCAAGGTCTTTTTTAGATTTAAAGATGCTTTCTTCGACATCAAAGTCAAACAACTTAAACCTAAAGTCGCTAAGTTTTTCCTTATGTTCGCAAAAAATTTCTAATTTAATTCCAGTCGCCACCACTGATTTTAAATACTCCTCAGAAAAGGAATCGTTAATATTAACGGTAAGCTGAACGATGTTTTGTTTAAAATATTTTAATAAATTTAAGTTAATGGGCTCTGCAATTAGTAGGTTGACCATTCTTCCTTGGAGCCAATGTATAATACGCTCCTCATGAAAATGATAGTCAGCACGAAGGTTAATGGCTCTTCCTCGCAAAAAATCAGGGGGTGCGACATAATCTGGAATAACTTCCACCACTTTGATAGGGTAATGGTCGCCCATATAAATAGTTTCGACCCCAATAGCAAAGTCAATGCTTAATTTTTCCAAAATTACAGTAGCCAGATTTTCAGGCTTAATAAAGTTAATAGTTTTAGGAGTTTCTTCTACCCCGTAAGCGGGAAGGTTGCCGCAACGGTCGCTACTTAGTGGCGTGTGAAGGCTGCTCCATAAGGGGGCGGTACACGCCGCAGGATAGGCCGAGTAAAGCCCAATGCTTGGTATTTCAAAGGCCGAAGCATAGTAGGCTGAAAGGTTATCTCCAGACACGACTAAAAGAGAATTTTTAATTAAATAAGCCTCCTGTTTCTTAGTAAGATTAATGAAAGGCTGTGTTCCGGCGATTATATCTCGTTCGTCGCTATTAAAGACATATATTTTGATCTCAGCAGACTTTAAGCTGCTGTCAATATAAGCTAATACGTCTGAAAACAACTCATAAATATTAGTAAGGTATTTATTCCTAAGGTCTAAAATAATATAACGTTCTTCTCGTAAGGGAAAATAGGAAGAAGCCGGAGTAGGGCGCACTATCTTTACGCCGCAATTCGCACTGTATTTTTCTAAAATATTCATATCAAGTCAAATTGAAGCTTATCTCTACCGTGGCGAGTATAGTTTAAAGCTCGTTTGGTCTCAAGCCACGGGAGAAAAGCCATATCAAATAGCCCTTCTTCGTCCGCCTTTCCTTCAAAATAAAAACAATCATCCATTTCGTTATAAAATTCACATATCTTATAAATGTCCAAGCTTTCATCTATCAAAGGAAAATGTTTTTGGGCAGTAAAGAAATATATATCATGGTCTGGGTAAAGCTGCTTGAGTGATTTAACAACACTGAGACTCATAAAAACATCTTCTTCATGTTCGGGCATAACGTAAGCGATACGTTTATTAGGGCGCTCAAAGTCTACCTCTTCTTTAAGAGATTTTTTAAATAATTCCGCGTTTTCTTTTTTAGCTGTTTGGACGAAAAAATTAAAGATATCTTTTCTTTCTTTCCCTTTAACAAATTCGTTCATCCAGTATTTGTAGCCGTTATCGGTTTCATCGATATCCATGCGAAGCATGTTTTTATAAAGACCTAATAGCCAAGCTGAGTTGTTGGGTTCTTCGGGGGGCTGGTAATCTGGGTCTCTTTTTTCTAGCTCGATGGCACTTAAATCAATAGAGCTCCAGTCTATAAGTGGTAACTCATCAAACAAATCTTCAAAAAATTTACCTACCACTTCAATAGAATAGTTATCAATAACAAATTGACGCGCCTCCCGACCTTTTGCCTCGCGCTCTGAGGGAGCCATCTCGTAAACCTTAGAGAGTTGGTTAAAGATAGAAGTGGCTGAAGTGGACGCTTTAATGAACTGGGTGCCGGGCTCACGATATTCAGCCCACTCTAAGGGAAACCCTCCGCTCGTAGGTGTGCAGCAATCTTCCCCGCAAGAATAATTAGTAACCAATGTAATTAGTTCTGTTAATTTTGCTTCTTGGATAGGGATTTCCTGACCTCCGCTAGTAAAAGGGTGGCAATAAACGTCCATCAAATTATAAACCTCGTTCAACTGTTTTTCTGAAACCCCCACTTTGATGTTTGTAGTGTGTAAAGATCCGCTGGTATTGCACGCCGAACAATCTTGGGCTTGTCCGGTGTGGCTCCGTATAAAATATTGGTGGCATTTTCCACATATATACGTAGTTACGATATCGTTATTGTCTAACTTTTTTTCTTTAATGAGGGTGGGTATATCCCATCCTTCTGCCCAATGAGTATGCAATAAAAGTTTAGGGCTAGAGTCGGGATGCGCTGTTTTGAATTTTTTAAAGCCCTCTAGTAAATTGGGAACGCTTTTTCTAAGCTGGTTTCTGAAAACAAAACCAATTACAAAGTTTTTAGTGAGCCCGTGCGCTTCTCGCAAACGCGCCTTCTCTTTTTCATCTATTTTAAAAAAATTCTTGGTTTCAAGGGAACCGCGCACTGTTTGAATATGGGTGTGCCCCACTCTCTCAAGCTCCCGTTGGGCAAAAGAAGCCCATACAAAATAATGTTTTATTTTTGGGGCAGCTTGTATGGACTCAGGCAAAAGGGGTACGCTGTCGAGGGTGGTGTGTATCATGCAATGCATTTTGTTCCACCATGGGCGCGAAGTGAACCCTGCAAAAGCCCAAATATCTTCTATACCTAAATAGATATCTGGCTTTTCTTCTTCGATAATCTCATTAATAAGCTCATGCCCATACCCTGCGTTACGTTGCTTGTTAGCATCTTTAGAGATCTCCATTAAAACCTTTTTATTAGAAGGGAGGGTGCCAATAGCCTTCCAAGGGGTATTGGGAACTTGGTCTTTGTGTTTAGCGTTTGAGAGCTCTACAATCTCATATTTATTTGTTTTATATAAATATTTTAAAAGATTTTTTTTATGTTTACCAAATCCTGTAAATGCCTTGCAATGATTACTATGAATAAGAATTTTCTTTTTTCTTTCAGCCATAAAAGTTAGGGATTATAAAAAAACGCGCCCACAATTCAACTTGTAGGTGCGCCTAAATGAAACAATAATAAAAAACTACTTCGAATAATCAAAGAGCTGCTCCGGGGCTTCAATCCCTCCTATAATAGTATAAACTACCAACCCCTTTTTGGGGGTATGATAGATACCTCGGTGAACAGTAGAACCGTCTCCTAAAAGGCGACTAAGCTGCTCAAAGCCATGTTCTAGGCTTTCCTGCGCGGTGTTATCGAGGGTCTTGCGATCTCCTATGACAACACAAGCCGCTACGTCCCCTGTAGATACTTCAATGTTTGCTAAAATGTTTTTCTTTAGGTTATCGCGTACCGCGTAGCTAATATCAGTTTCCTCTATACCTTCATCGCCTTTTGAAACAGGGACGGCCCCAAAAGATATGATACCTGACGAAAAAATAGTATCGAGATCCGCTTTATCAAAAGCTGTATATTGAGAATCTTGGCAGGCGATTTTATTAAACAAATGAAACAAGGAGCAAATACTTGTATTGGCGGTCCCCCAAAATTGATTAACCGAAAGCCTAGGATAGATTTGTTTGATACGCTCGTTATCTAAAATAACAAGAGGTGAAAGTGTGCCCCCTTGAGATTGCTTAATTAATATGTCCGCGGTTTGCTTAGCATTCTGTTGCACCCGTGATCCCTCCGCTCGAGTGGGCAGGGCTACCACTGCTCCTACGCGAGCATCAGCCTCTGAGGTTTCTATGTTATAACTCTGACAAAGATCGTGCACTATTTCTACTGTTACCGGACCGCCACCAGCTCCCGTACCTCCACCTGCACCAATACATACTAAAGCTCTATCAAACCCACCCTTAAAAGTGCGCTTCAAAAAATCAAGGATATCTTCCCTATTCTCTCGAAAAATATTTTCGGCTACCTTACGATCTTTTCCGGCCCCTTCTCCTCCTATGAGAAGCTTATTTTCCCGAGGAACTTTGATTGATTTTAAGTCTTGAGCAGCGGTATTAATAACCGCCACGCGCCTATATCCTAGCTTCCAGAATGTCTCTGCTAATCGAGACCCTCCTTGACCTACTCCCACAATAGCAAATTTGTACGCTGAATCAAATTTATCCTCTATCTTGGCCTCTGGGGGCGCTTCTGAGGGCAACGGAATATCAGGAATGTCTACCCCTAGGTCGTCATCCGTGAAGGCCTCAGCGTCAAGGCTAGGCTCTTCTGTGGCCTCTTCTTGAGGCGCGGGCTGGGGCTCTTCTGAAGTGGCCTCGTCTACGCCCTCTGGTAAATTTTCTGTGTTACTCATGTTTTTTTTGTTTTCTTCTTCCATGTATTCCCGTAAATTGGGCATTATAGTTTACACTTAAAATGGAGCGTCATCGTCCTCTTCTTCCTCTACGGGAGGTTTTTTGGGCTTAGAGGGAGCGGTCTTTTTAGGTGATGGGCGATGGCCGTCAGCTGTGTTGTCAGAGCTTGAGAATTCTCGGTTTTGAAATAAAACATCAAAATATTTATAGATTAATCGCTTTAGGGCTTCTACTTCCCCCGGTTCCAAAGGCAATCTAAAGGTTTGATTACCATTTCGCGTGACTGAAAAACCAAAAGCTGGAACCACAAAAGAGTCGTCGCCATCTTTAGTTTTGACTGTACGCTTTTTGTCCCATGGGGCAAGCTTAATGATAGTTTTATTATCATTGAAAGAATGAAAAGCATTCCATGAATAACGCCCTTCAAACGCTGACAATATTTCGCCAAGCTCAAACTCATTTAACTTAAAGCTGATATTTTTGTCAGGATCTTCTCTGTTCTGGACAAACGATCCAGTCTTAGTTTTGTCGTTCCAGCTATGCTGCTGAATCGCGTTTACGTAAAGAGTGACGTCTTTTTTTGTGGAGATTTGAAAATTAAAAGCGTTGCCAGTTTTCTTTGCATTGGGCTTATAAATAGCTACATTCATTGTGCCTGATTATAACTTTGGGTCCATGTTATTCCACAAAAAAGCCACACTAAAAGTGTGGCTAAAAATAACAAAACATAGAGATATTACTGACCTGAAGCACCAGAGCTACCAGAGCTGTCAGGTCGACCGGGCCATGCGCTCGTGCCGGGCGTCGGGCCACTTGTAGGGTCACTCCCCGTTTCACCAGCCGAACCTACGGTAGCCCCCGCTGTAGGACCGCTTGTGCCGTCCCCTACGTTCCCCGAATCTCCAGAAGAACTAGCGTTCTCCACAAAGGCAACCACATCTTTTTTGATATTTTCAAGCTGCGTTTCATCAGCGTCATCAACAATATCTGACGCACGTGTTACGCACGCATCTCGAATAACGTTTAGGCACTCTCCGAGGGTAACCCGATTGATTAACAAATTTGCAAAATCAGTCTTCAGTTGCCCAACGGTAGCACCAGTTCCTACATTCCCGCTTGAAGATGCGGGCCCAGTTGCTTCAGTACTTAAGTTCGAACTCATATAAGAATAGTATATATAAAGGGAAAAATGTCAAGTAAAAATTACTCACTTAAATTTATATAAGGCCCAGTACATCTCCTTGACGTACATCGTCCCAACTGGCTGTACCTTTGCTTTTTTTTCGTTGCTCAAATTGGCTGTTGCAAACCGCGGCACGTTGTTTTGGGTCTTTAAATTCTGTGTTCATGACGCTGTCTCCCATGCAGCGAGACATGAATTCGCTTCGAGATTCGTCTTTGTCTTTGGTGGGGAGAGGCATGATTATTCGATATAATAAGCGAGTGCGCCTACAGGACATTCAGGAATACTGGTGCACTGAAGGGGGGGGTATCCTGATGTCATCGGTATTTGCATCCTTATGGTGGTGCCCCCTGTTGCGGGACCAGTGCATTTAAACCATTTTTTGCCACTGGTGATCACCCAGATATATTGGCGATGAGTCACCCCAAACGCATCAACATAACTTCCGGGGTCAGAAATTGAAGTGCCACTATTAACTGAAACTGGTCGAGTGTTAGCTGGAGGTGTTGGTCCTATAGTGTATTTGAGCATTCCGGCGAAGAACCCCCCATATTGAATATTGGAAACCGCTGTACATTGGATACAATAACCGGCCATTGACTTAGGGGTTACGGTAATGGTAGGGGTACCGGGCGTAGTCAAAGTCAAATCCGATCCTCCCTGCACAAGTGTTTTTACCCAAATATAATTACGATGGGTCACACCGAACGCATCAACATAACTTCCCGGGTCCGCAACCGCCGTGACGCCAGCGGCGTTGATCAGCATAGGGTCCATGCGTTGTAAAAATCCATTCATTATCGTACAATATAAAACACCACGCCTGTGTAAGCCGCCGTAGTTGAGTCGGGTAATACATAATATGTATCACCATCAGCTTCGACATCATAATTTATGCTGGGCGAAATAATTGCCGCAGAAACGCAATAGTTCCGGAGCTTATGTGTCACGCCGAAGGCGTCTGTGTATGATCCCGCGTCTGGAATTGCAGTGCTAGTGTTAACTAAAACAGGAATATCTCCCGGAGCCGGATGCGCCGCAATATAATAGTACAGTGAGCCAAGGTTTTCTATAGCTGGAACGCTTGAGCACTTAAGCACAAAGCCTCCGTTTCCAAAATTTCCAAGTAAACCTGACTGGGTTACACCCCCTTGGTCAGCAAGAACGACCTGTGTAGTGGCAAAGTCTGTTGAAGAGGTGACAAAAATATATAGCTTATGTGTCACGCCAAAGGCATCCGTATAGGATCCCGGATCAGCAATACTGGTCTCAGTGTTTAATTTTAAGAAACCCCTTTTGTTATTTTTTTGATGTTCTTCGGGGCTCATTACTCTATATAATACAGAAGGCTACCGGGGTGAGCGTGAGTAACGCTCTGGGCCAGCACAGGGCGCGGGGCTTGAGTGGACGTTCCTACTATACCGTAAGTACCAACCTCTCCGTCTGCCACATCAGCACTTAAATGCCCGTAAAGTTTTGTGTTAGTTTTTGCCCATCCGCTAGCCGCAGCACCATTAATGGTTAAAACAGCGCCCCCTGAAAATAAAACTTGCTGACCACTATATACCACATGGCCAATCTGAGCCGCTAGCTGAATTGCTGGACTGCCGCTGGGTTGCGCCGAGGCACTCGACGTTGTCAGTATTGAATAGTTTTGTGGAGAACTTACAGTTCTAGAAATGTCCACCTCAACTTCAGTAGTGCTGTTTACTGCTGTTATTTTTCCTGAATAACCAGAGGTATCAAAAACAAAAGGGCGCTGCAAGTGATTGGCTGAAGTTGACCACGTGGTTCCAATCCCAGTGACAGTGAATCCTGATTGTGTTGCGGTACCGGTGGTGTAACTACCACCGTAATTACCTGCCGAATAACCTCCGCTATTATTAATGGTAACGGTGCCCCCTTTTACTGTGTTGCCTTCATTATCAATATAAATCGCATCACAGGGAGTGTACAGATATCCGGCGTACCCCCCCAACGTCTCAGATACACAGTTAAAAGCGACAATGTGAATAAGTTTATTCTCAACGCTGTCAATCGCCCCAGTATTAACCAGAATTGCAGCCATCTTTATGGTGCCTTATAAGGTTCCAAATTTCTGAATTCAGGGAACAGATCAGGGTTCGGTACCAAATTACCGTCCTTATCCATAAAAGGGTTCGGTACCAAATTACCGTCCTTATCTATAAGTTCAGCAGGTATGGTCTCTTCGGCCATAAATTAATTAAGCAGGCCCAGATTAATGCCTATGGCTCGGAAGTGGACGTGCTGCTGCCGCATCTCTTTCGTCACTTATAATAGGACCACTGGTTTCCCCAGCCCCACCGCTTGAATCTGGGCCTGTAGCGTCGGGGCTACTGGCTGGGCCAGAAGTTTCAGGCCCCGAAGGTGAATGACCGCTTGTTCCTGCTGACATGATTAACCTTCCTTAGGTGCCTCTACAGCCTTTTTGGCTTCTGATGTAACTCCCTGACGAAGAAAAACACACATTAGTGCTGCAAAAACAGCCTGTATTGTGATTGTCAAATCGACCTCTCCTGCGAAATATGCCCCGAGAGCCGTCAAAACCGCCGCTCCGGCCGTGAAATAAGTCTTCTTGCCTTTTAAAGCTTCCATAATTAATAGTATTATACACTCTAAATCAAAATTTTACATCAATTTTGTCTTGCTTTTTGTTGTAGCGAATAGAGTAATCTTTTATATTGGGGTTTTTAACAAATTTTAAAGAAAGTTGATCTGTTATCTTATTTTGGATAGCTCTCTTAATTAAGCGCGCCCCAAACGACGAGTCGGTAATATCGTCTACAATAAAATCTTCGATGCTTGGGTCGAATTTGAGGTTAATACCGTTTTTGGTGGCATTATCTATAAGTTTTTGAAGCTCATGGCGAACTATAGTTTTAAGGCTTTTGTCAGATAGCTCCTTAAAAAAGATAATATCATCGAACCTATTGATCAATTCGAGAGGAAGTACCTTTTTGAGCTCTTTTTTTGCATCGTCTAAGCGAGTCTCCTCGATTTGATTAACAAAACCTAAGGCTTCTTTGCGTGCAATGGTACGAGACGCAATATTGCCCGTAATAATGACAATGCTGTTGCAAAAATTAGCTTCTCTGCCGTGGGAATCACGCAAGCGACCTTCTTCTAAAATTTGAAGTAAGATTTGATGTACTTTGGGGTGCGCTTTTTCTATTTCATCGAATAAAACGACAGAGTTAGGGCTCTTGCAAATTTTCTCCACTAAAAGGCCTCCTTCCTCAAAACCAACATAGCCCGGACTAGAACCAACTAATTTAGACACGCTAGCACTTTCCGAGAACTCAGACATGTCAAAATGAATAAAATTATTTTTACTTTTAAAAAAACATTTAGCTAAACATTTTGTAATATAGGTTTTACCTACCCCGGTTGGCCCTAAAAACATTAAGCTACCAATAGGGCGACCACCATCGCGTAACCCGCTCTTATGACGCAAAAGGCAACGAGAAATAGAATCAATAGCCTGAGGTTGGCCTACTACCAATTGGTTTAATGTTTTTTTAAGGTTTATATATTTCTTAGAAACGGATTGAATAAAATCAGTATAAGGGATCCCTGTTTTGCGAGAAAGGATTTCAAATAAGTCGCGCTTAGCTATCTTATAACGTTTTTTTGAAAGCTCTTTGCTCCATAGCCCTGCGTTCTTTTTCAGTTCATCTAAAAGCTCTTCTGACTTTGTGCCCCCATTTGTAGCTCGACTGGTAAGAGTGGCTACGAATTTTTTTTCAAGCTCTTTAAGCCCTTGTGGTTTTTTAATTTTTTTAACTTTAACATGGCTGCACACTAAATCGAGCAAATCTATAGCTTTGTCGGGAAAGTGGTGGTCCGTTAAGAATTCTTCCGCATGCTCCACTATGTCGCATAAAATCTCATCGCTTATGGAAACATAATGAAATTCTTCGTAAATAGATTTTTTCTGGCGCAGAATCTCTAAAGTCGCTTCTTTTGTTGATTCCTCTATGAAAATTCGTTCGAAGCGGCGATGGAGGGCCTTGTCTTTAAAAAGTTTTTTACGATATTCGGAATGGGTTGTAGCCCCAATCACAGTAAGGTCACCGCTTGAAAGAGCGGGTTTTAAAATATTAGCAGCATCCAGAGAGCCCTCGGCATCCCCGGCTCCCGCCAGAGTGTGAATCTCATCAATAAAAAGAATTACATTAGAATTTTTAGCTTCGTGGATAATTTTATTTAACCTATCTTCAAATTCACCACGATATTTTGTCCCAGCCACAATGACATTTAAGTCTAAATTAAAAACTACTTTGTTTTGTAAAAATAAAGGGGCATCTCCACTCACAATGCGGTGGACCAACCCTTCGACTATAGAGGTTTTGCCTACCCCTGCCTCTCCTAAGAGGATTGCGCTGTTTTTCTTACGGCGGTTTAAAATATCTTCAAGTTTAGCGATCTCTTCTTCTCTGCCAAAGACAGGGTCTAGCCTTCCTTGTAAAACCTTTTCGGTTAAGTTGTTGCCGTATTTGCTTAACATTTTAAAAGTGCTTTGGTTTCCGAAAGAAATAGTGGGTCCCCCCGAAGAAAAAGAAGTGTCTTCAGGTGAGGGGGGTGCTTGCGTTTCTGCGTCCGAAAGATAGGTAACAATCTCTGTGAAAAGCTCTGTTAGGTCAATCTTATTACCGTTTTGGTTTCTTGTAAAAAACTTGTGAATTTTGGGGGGCCAATGCTCAAAGTTATCTAGTAGCGCTAAAAAAATATGGTCGACGCTAACCCAGCTATGATGAAATTCTGCAGCAATTGCGGTTGACTGTTTTAGGATATCTACAATACGCTTAGACAATCTAATTTGATCGGGCGCTACCTCGACGGAGGGCAATTTGCTAAGGATTTGCTGATATAAGCCATCTTTTAATGCTTCCAAGTTAACGCCTACTTCTCTGGCGAGAGACAGAGACTTGGCTTGTCTAAGCTCAAAAAAAGCAGCAAACAAATGGGAAAGCAAAATCTCATCATGACGGAAAGAGATAGCAATGGTTTTAGTTAATTGAAGTAACTTTTGGGAACGAGGAGTAAAGTTAACGTCTTCTGTTATCATTTTACGTCAGATAATTTCATATAAATACGTCCGTCTAAAATATTCATGTCGTCCACAAAAACAATATCCTCCGATTTCTTACCTACTATCGTAATAATATTATCTTTTTCAGGTGTACCTTTTTCTTCTAAATATCTTTCTAGTTTAGGGTCAAAAAACATACAGTCGATACGCCCTAGCTCGTCGGCCATTGTAAGGCGAATATAACGATTGTTATTACGGCTAACCAGTCGGCGACTGCAGTCCTTCACTACCCCTACAAATTTTACACCTTCGTTTGTCTCTGTAGAACATACTTCGTAACAATTCATCAAGTTGCCTGCTTCGTTTTTAAAGACATCTCGAAGTGTATGGGTATATGAATAGCCCAATAATTGGTTTTCAAAATACCAGTTAGCAAATTTTTCAAAACTTTTATTTTTATCGTATATGTTTTTGTAGGGGCGATATTTTTTAAGAAAGGTTTCTGTGCGACTTTCTTTCATTAGGGGTTTATTGTCGTCTCCGACCGATTGTTTTTTAAGCACTTCTATCCCGAGTATGTTTAAAACATCATAACCATGCTTGGGTCCTAGTGCTATAAAGTTTCTTTTTTCTCGGTCTGTTAAGATGTTGAACGCTTGCGCTTCTAAAACCATGCGGCTACGACTGTTGCCGAAAGAGCTGAGCGCTCCGGCCTGTATAAGGGAAGATAGAACTCCAATATTAATTTTTGCGTCTTTAGCTGCTAGGAACACGTCAAACTTATTCAAAATTTCAGACTCTCTAAAATCAACTATAGATTGTAAGCTTTTTTCGCTTACGCCTTTGATGCAATTAAGTCCATAGCGAATATCTTTGCCTTCAACGGTAAAGTCCATACTAGACTTTGCCAAATCGGGAGGAAGAAGCTTCATGCCAAAGTGATTTAATTCTCGGGCTATCTTGTTAACTTGGTCGAAGGGATCAGCTTCGTGTTTCGCCATCTTGAGTAACGCAATATAAAAATGCTGAGGGTGGTTAAATTTTAAATAAGCTGTCCACGCGGTAAGAATGGCGTAACTAATAGAATGAGACTTATTGAAAGAATAATTCGCACTATCTTCAGCGACTTGCCAAAGTATATCGGCGATCTCTTCGCCGCGATGCCCTGTCCATGCGTTGGTCAGGCGATTTGCTTCAACCTTCTCTGCGATCTTCTCTCGCCACTCAGGCATCTGGTCTACTTTTTTCTTGCCAACGATTCTTCTTAACTGTTCTGCCTCATCTAAAGTAAACCCTACCTCTACAGCCATTTTCATCAACTGCTCTTGGTACAGAGGGATACCTCCAGTATAATCTAAGATATCAGCAAACTGAGGGTGAACCAGCGCTGGATCTCCAGTACGAATATAATCAGCATATTGATCTTTAAACTCGAGCGCTCCCGGTCTAGCTATTGCAATAACCGCAGAGACCTCCTCTAAACTGCGAGGTTTAATTTTTTTACATACTCCAAAGTTAGTGTCAGCTTCAATTTGAAAAAGACCTTGAGGACATTCTAGCTGTTGAAAATGTTTATACAATGTCTTGTCGTTCAAGTCAATGCTGTCCAAGTCCACGCCAGAGAGGAGCGAGGCATCTTTCAAAACAGTTAAGGTTTTTAATCCTAATATGTCAAACTTGACAGTGAGTTCAGAGATCCAGTTCATGTCGTAGCATGACGCCAGCTCTCCTTCTTTAGTCTTTTGGAGGGGACAAATGTCTGTTAATCGATCGTGAGAAATAGCAATCCCTGAAGCGTGAACTCCCGTGTTTTTAATAAGTCTTTCCAGTTTTAGTGCAATTTCATATGCCTTGGGGTTATCTTCGCACCACTCATCAAAGAGTTCACTTTCTTGGCGCGCCTCAGGCAAAGGGGAAACCTTACCAAATTTTACAGGAATCAAATCGCTTAACTCGTTAACTTCTTGCTCTGTGTAAAGACCTACGATTTTACCCGTTTCTTTGATACAAAGCTTTCCGCTTAAGCTAACTAGGTTTAAAATACGACATGTACGAGACGGGTGCTTGCGTTTGATGTACTCAATGACTTCGCTGCGGCGATCATATGCAATATCATTATCTACATCAGCTAATAACGAACCATCTAGATAAGTTGTACCATCTTTTTCGATTTTACGGGCGCGACTTTTGGAAACAAATCTCTCAAAAAAAAGATTATATTTAATCGGGTCAACCTTGGTGACCTTAAGCAAATAAAGAATAAGAGAGCCTGCTGCCGACCCTCGACCGGGACCAGTGGGGATATCGTTCTCGTGGCAATAATTTAAAATATCCCAGTTAAGTAAAATATAATCAATGAACCCTAGCTCATTCAATGTCTTCAGCTCGTCTCCCGCGCGATCATAATACTGATCTTTGTTCGGGTATTTGTTAATACCCATCTCTTTAATGCTTTCCCAGCATAACTTCTTAAGAAATTTAAGGTTGTCTACTCCTTCGTTAAGATTAAGTTTTTTGTAAAACTTTTTCTCAATTTTAATCTTAGGGAGCAGCACTCCAGCGGGTGCGCAATCATTGTAAGTTGTAAACTTATCTGCAAACATTATATTTCCACCTCCCATATCAACT
>Ga0080013_1004084_pt1 | contig 14635 bp, 21 predicted proteins | sample ETNvirenome_6_85_FD_69236 | JGI IMG/M metagenome (GOLD analysis project Ga0080013, IMG submission 69236) | Marine viral communities from the Pacific Ocean - ETNP_6_85 (SPADES assembly) (version 2) | ecosystem: Environmental > Aquatic > Marine > Oceanic | place: Pacific Ocean | collected 2013-06-19
GAAGGACGAAGAGGGAAAAGTTTATGATCTTGTTGATTGGGTTAGGAGAAATGAATACAGCTTATTCCCGACGATCCATCCGGATTTTCTAGATGCTCTTTCTAGGATATATGATATGGACCCAATGCCCCCTATTTCCAGAACAAGACGCTCTCTTGAACCTGATGCGGAGGCTAGGTACTAATGAGAAAATTCAGAATAGGCGGGAGAAGGAGCGGCCCTCCTAAACGGGTTGCATATAGGATGACTAACGGTAGGAAGTTCTATGAGAAATCCCCCAGAACATTTCCATATGGGGTTATGCCTTATTTTGAACCATACTATGTAACCACAGGATACGCGAGAGACGAATAATGGCAACAATTACATTAAGAGAAACAGAGGGTAGACCTTTAACGTTTGCTGAAGTGGATGGTAACTTTACCAATCTAAATGATGATAAGCAGGAAATGGCTCCTAGACTTAGTTTGGTTACTTCAATAGATACAGCAGCCGATAAGTTAACCTTCTATGATGCGTCTCATGAGGTTGAAAGAGCTATATTACCTGAAAGTATATCAGCTTTTTATGAAAGAACTGTAGTAATAAAATGTGTTGCCGATACAGTTGCCCCGGCTACTGGAGATGGTATAACTCATTTTGTGGTTCCTTCTACATTAGATGGTAAAAACTTATCTACTGCAGAAGCCCATGTTTATACGGCAGGAACCGCCAGCACTATAACAAATGTGCAAATAAATAACTCTACTACTACGAATGATATGTTGTCAACTCCGATCACTATCGACTTGAACGAAAAAGATTCTTCAACCGCAGCCACTCCGTCCGTAGTAGGCGGTAATAATGGCGTCTCAACTGGAGATGTTATTAGGATTGATGTTGATGCTGTTGCTACAAATACCGCAGGGTTAGAGATCAGAATGGTGTTTTCTACTTAAATGTTAAGTATAAGTGTTAACTCTGAGCCTCCTGCTGTATCTATTGGTAAAAGATATCCAGTACCTGAGATCATATGCAGCGTAAATGAGGACAAGGATAAGATACGCGATAACATAAGGATCAATGTGCAGAGGGGGTTGCCTCAAATACGTCCTTATGAAACCCAATGGGACGAGGTTTTAAACTTAGTTGGTGGGGGAGCAACGCTGAAAGATGCGGATGTTTTTGCCCATCTACTGGATACTTATTTGAGAGGAACCAAAGTTGTTACGGTTAATGGGTCTTATCAATGGTGTTTGGAAAGAGACATCACGCCATCCGTGCAAGTCGTGTTAGACAGCAGGGAGTTTAATAATAAATTCGTTGATCCGATCTCGGATAAGTGTAAGTACTTCATCAGTTCTCAGTGCCATCCTTCGTTGTTTGATAAACTGGAAGGGAAGAGCGTTTACATCTGGCATTGCGCGGGTGATGATAATGTTGATCTTTTGGAAGATGCATACGGGGATGATTACTTTCCCGTAATGGGTGGTTCTACAGTTGTCACTAGAACGATTCATTTGTTGAGGATGTTGGGGTTTCCAAAGTTTGAAGTTTATGGGTTTGACAGTTGTATTATGGAAGAACATCATGCTTATGAGCAACCCGAAAATGATGAAGAGCAGGTATTGGATATAATGGTTTCAGGTAAGGAGTTTCAGTGTACTGCTGCTCACTACCATCAAGCTAAGGAGTTCGTCGAAATGATTGCTAAAACCGGCGAACATTATGATTTGGCTGTTCATGGAAACGGTCTTATTTCACATATAATTAAGAACCCAGATTTACTACAAAGGAAAGAGGAGGTTAGATAATGGCTGCTACTGCTTGGAGTTTTTATAACTCTTTTAGAGAATACATCGGCAACGGCCAGTTTGATTTAGACGGTGCAAGTGTTGGCTTTTACATGGCGTTACATACTAGCGCGGCTAGTGCTCTTGTAAATACAAATACGTTGTCAACACAGGCATCTCTAGCAAATGAAGTTGCTAGTGGCAATGGATATACCACTGGCGGAGCATCTGTTACTGCTAGAACATGGGCTTCAGTTGCTACTGATAAGTATCGTTTTGATTCAACTGCTGTTGTGTGGACCGCAACTGGTGGGGCGATTGCCAATATAAAGTATGCGGTTGTCTACCAATCTGGTGGAAAACTCGTATGCTTTTCTAAGTTATCTACTTCGCAGTTTACATTGGCGGCAGATAACACGCTCACTGTTACTCCAAGTGCCAGTGGTATTTTTGAACTAGCATAGGAGGAGAGTCATGGCTCTAGAAAGCGCAACATATATTAGTGAATTAGACTCCGCGAATCCTCCCGGTACAGACCCCATTTCTCAGGGTGATGACCACATCAGAATGATCAAAGCTGTTCTGAAGAACCAATTCAGCGGCCTTTCTGGAACAACTGCTGTTACTGCCGATGGGGCAGAGATGAATCTGATGGATGGCTGTACTGCAACCACTACTGAATTAAACTATTTAGATATCACTACGCTTGGTACGTCTGAAGATTCCAAAGTTGTTACTCAGGATGCTTCTGGTGACATTGTTATTGGATCAACCGCAGGCGATCAGACAATGGATATCGCTTGTCATGATCTTGTAGATGGCGGTTTGAAACTAGCAGGTACTTTAGTTACGGCTTCCGCTGCAGAAGTTAATCTTCTTGATGGTGTTACCTCAACTACTACTGAATTAAATTATAATGATGTTACTACTTTAGGTACAGTACAAACATCTAAGGCACTTACGGCGGATGCTTCTGGAATAGTTAATCATGCGGATTATGTTATACAGCGTCCTGAGTTAAAGGACTATTCCGAAACAAAAGCTGCTTTAACTGCGGCGGCTACTGTAGATATTGACGTAACAACAGGTAATGTATTTACTCTTACAGCAGATCAAAATACTACTTTTACTTTCAGTAATCCATCACCTACTGGAAAATCATGTGCTTTTACTTTAGTATGGACACAGGATTCTTCTGATAGAACTATTGCATGGCCTGCATCTGTTGATTGGGCTGGTGGTTCTGCTCCAGATGTTACGAGTGGCGCTGCAAAAATAGATGTTTATACATTTTTTACTATGGATGAAGGAACCATCTGGTACGGTTTTCAAGCCGGCGCTGACATGGGTTAAGGAGAGTAATATGCCTTTAGGAACAGAAAAAACCTCATTATTGGGGGCCGCAAACACGGGGAGCGGTACAGAGACGATTGAAATCTTCCTTGTAGGAGGAGGCGGTGCCTCATCGAGTTACGGCGGCGGAGGCGGCGGAGGCGGCCAAGTTTATGATACGTCTCAAGCCGTTGATGGCTCTACTTATACGATTACTGTAGGTGCGGGTGGTGTAATATATAGTGGCGATGGTGGGGATTCTATATTTACAAATGGTGTTACGTTAACTGCCGGTGGTGGTGGTGGTAATAGAAGCAACGGAAGGGCAAATAACGGAAGCGGTGGAGGTGGAAAAGATAATGGCGCCGCCGGTAGCGGACATGGAACAGGAAGTAGTGGGGGTCCGGGCTACGGCAATAAAGGCGGTGGCGGTGGTGGCGCAGGGGGAGGTGGTGGTGCTAGTTTTGGCAGTGGTGCGGGTAAAGGAGGCAACGGTGGTGCCGGCGCTGCTAATTCAATTACCGGTTCTTCTGTATATTACAGCGGCGGAGGAGGTGGTGGAACCTCTTATACAGGCTATACATCATCCGGCGGCGCAGGCGGCGGCGGAGGAGGAACAGGACGAGGTGTTACGCCGACTGCGGGGACTGATGGTCTTGGTGGTGGTGGCGGAGGCGGCGGAGACACTGGTGATCGCGCTGCCGACGGTGGTAGCGGTATTGTAATCATTGCATATGCAGATACAGAAAGAGATTTGAGTTCTGTCGGCGCGGGTTTAACAGTAAATGGATCAGCGGGAAACACTACTCCAGTTACATCCAGAGCCGGCTATAAACTTTACAGTTTTACAGCGGGTACTGGCGATATAACATTTTAGGCATACAACATTATGAAATACACTAAAGATGGGCAATCTTATACATTCCAAGACTTAAAGAAGGATAATCCAAACATAGGGTTTCCTGTAAATGCACTTTCTAATGCAGATATTCGCGCTGAATATAATGTAGTAGAAGTTCCTTTTGATCCATCAAAGGAATCCCCGTTTAATATCCAACCGGTAGAGCCTGACCCACCCGAAGATCATAGTTTTGATTTAGGTGATCCAGAATATGTTGACGGCAATTGGCGGCAAACATGGGTCTACACGGAAATGGGGTGGGAGGCGAAAAGAAGACGCGACTATGGGCCTGCTGAAGAACAAATCGAATTTATTACGGAGAACGGTTTGGAATCTTGGCAATCAAAAGTTTCCGAAATAAAGTCTAGATACCCCAAAGAATGAAGAATCTATTTCTTTTAGCGGGATTACCAAGATCGGGTAGTACGTTAATTGGGTCGATACTGAGCCAAAACCCTGATATTTTCTTGGCGACCCAGTCGCCGTTTATAGAACTTCTATGGAGGCAGTATTCTCTATGGGGAGATAAGGGATGGGAAATAGAAACCTCCCGTTTAGAAAAAAATAAAGTACCTTACTTGCGATCCACCGTCGATTCTTACTTTGATCTAATGACGGACAAAGATCATGTAATAGATTGCAGAAGGCATTGGCATTTAGTTCCGAATATCAAAATGTACCAAGAGGTATTTGGGATTAGCCCCAAAATTCTCTGCCCCGTCAGGAATGTAGAAGAGATAATGGCCTCTTATAAGAATGTGTTTAGCGCTAATAAGACACCGTGGAATCCAGAGACTATGGATACCCAAATGTTTAAGTTGCCATATCTTTCTTTTAAGGATGCTTATAACTCCAAATACAGAAATTGCTTGCTGTTGGTGGAATACAATAAATTTGTAAAAAGCCCTATGAAAGTGTTAGAGGACATTTACAAATTTCTGGAGATTCCAAGTTTTGAGCATGATCTAAAAACAATAGTTGCAGATGAATTTTATGAAGATGTGGATGATTATTACAACTTAAAAGGGCTTCATAAAATCTCTGGTGCTATTGTCTCTAGTAATACAAACGCAAAAACATCATTAACAACAGATCAATATGGGAAATTTAAGGAATTAAGTTTTTGGAATAGAGGGGCAATAGCACATTGCTTATGAATAATCAGTTTGACTAGGAAAATAAAATGGCATTAGAAGACGTTGTGGAATCTTGGCAGTCAAAAGTTGCCGAAATAAAATCTAGATACCCTAAAGAATAATGTCTATAACAACTTGGGCCGCAACAACTGGAGATTGGGACGACGCAAAATTCAGCCAGGCGTGGAATGGTCCAGTTGCCTTGCCGGCTAAAGCAGATTTAACGCTTAGTTCTTCCGCTCCGGGCGGCGGTGTTTCGAGGTTTATTTCTCCTGATAAAACCGATCTTGAAATAATACAATCCTACGAGTGGGATGAACTAACCACTTCATGGGTAACAACCCCGGGTACTTGGACAACAGGACCGACTCCCCAAGTTGCTGTAGGTACAGGTATATCTCCTGATAAAGCAGATTTAACCTTTACAGCGTACTCTCCTGAATCTGGGATTATGTATGATTTCAGGATAACTGCACCCACTCTTACATTAACGGGCATCCTTCCGGCGGCAGGAGTAGGCTTTACAATCTCTCCAGAGAATGCCTCAATAGAAATAATCCAGACCTATGACTGGAACAATTATGGCGGGACATGGGCGACTTCTTCTGACAATTGGGATTATGCTCCGTTTGTTCCAAGTGCCGTTGAGACAGGACAGAATCAACCAGACGCTGGTTCTCTAACTTTAGCCGGAACAGCGCCTAGCAGGACTATACAACAACTTTGGTATATTCCTTCTGGAAGTTTAACATTAACTGGGTTTCTCCCAGTATCCACTACTGGACATATATTTACTCCGTCTGTTGGTTCTTTAACCGGTCTTGATGAAGGGGAGACTTGGGCTTCAGACACAAGTACTTGGGCGACTGTTTCAGGCAATTGGAGCACTGGAACTATAACCCCACTTGTCGGGGTTACTTACACATTTACTATCGACTCAGCAGGGAACCTTGTGTTTACACCTTATGATCCTGGGTATCCTTTGGTGGGGCAACCCTACTTTATTCCAGGAGTGATAATGTCATGAAAAAGAAAGATACAGAATATAGCTGGGTTCAACTAGTTGAAAAGGCTGACCCATCAATAAGGACACGCCCTGTTGTAACTTATACTTTTGATAATGGAAATAGAGTTTTTTATAAAGGGAGAAAGAAGAGTGGACATAGAAAAAGCTAACATATTTTCTATTAATGATCATGTATTAGCAAAGAATGTTGCAGAAACTTTAGAAAAAAAATACCCTGGTTGGTTTTGGGCGGTGAATGTAATGGATGGTGTTGTTACTGTAAAGTCATTAAGATTGTCTGGTAATTGGGGTTTCGTCATTCATGCAGACAAGATAGATAATGATTATAAAATAGTAGTGATGGCTGGAGGAGAGATATTAGAGAGGTTTAGGCAGCAGAGGGGAAAATTTAATAATACTTTATATAATGATTTAGATATGGATGTGAAGGGAAAACTTGACGGAGATTATGCTGCATGAGTTTGATTAACCCACAGCCGCCAACAGAAGGGGCAGAAGTTTTAAACGTAGATAACGAAGATTCTCTTAGAGAGGATTCATGGCTTAGGCTTGCGCGGCAAGCTTATGATGATTCATCTGAGTGGGTTGATGCAAACCTAAGAGGGCAGTGGGATAAAAGTTTATCATTGTTTAATAGTAATCATCCGCCGGGATCTAAATACAACACCAATGCATATGATAAAAGATCTAGATTCTTTAGGCCAAAGACTAGAACAGCGGTAAGAAATTTACAGTCTGCAATGAATGTTGCATTCTTTACAAACGAGGATGTGGTTAGTATAAAACCAAGAAACCCTAATGATCCTAATCAAGCGGCTGCATCAGTGGTTTCACAGTCTGTTATACAGTATAGGCTAACTAATACAATCCCTTGGTTTCAGACTATGTCCGCTGCGTTACAAGACGCAGCTGTTCAGGGCGTATGCGTAAGTCATCAGTATTGGGATTACGAAGAAAGAGATGAGGATTATGTAGAGGTTGACAGGAATAATAAACCTGTAGTTGACTATGATGGTAACGAAAAAGTAAGAAGTCAAGTTACGTCTATTAGAGATAAGCCTGTAATAGAGGTGATATCTCCAGAAAACTTGAGGATTGATCCAGCTTCTGATTGGTCTGACCCTTTAGAAAGTACTCCATATATTATACATTTAGTGCCTATGTATTTGCAAGATGTTTTAATAAAAATGGAAAGTGGTGAGTGGAACGAGTTGAGCGTGGGGGAACTGTTAAGCACTTCTAATGATGAAGATGATAATACCACTAGATTAATTAGAGATGAACCGAGAGAAGACCCTCTCGATAATGATGCTGGTTATGGAGAGGTAGAAGATTATAAAATAATCTGGGTTCATAAGAATATAATAAAGCGAGACGGTGAGGATTGGTGTTACTTTACAGCTGGTGTTGACTATATGTTAACCGATCCAGTTCCATTACAAGAAATGTATCCTTGGTTAAGGAGCGGCGAAAGGCCATATGTTATGGGGTGTGTTAATGTAGAGTCACATAAATTATACCCAGCCGGTACTGTCGAGTTAACGCAAGAATTACAAGCAGCCGCCAATGATATATGGAATCAAAGGTTTGACAATGTTAAGTTAGCGCTTAATAAAAGATACCATATAAGAAGAGATAGGAATATAGACTTAGATGCTTTGTTTAGGTCTGTTCCTGGTGGCGCTGTTGAGATGGATGATCCCGATCAAGATGTTAGGATTATAGAAACCAGGGACGTTACTGGTTCAGCTTATGCTGAGCAAGATCGTATTAATATGGATTTTGATGAGCTTCAGGGGAACTTTTCAACTTCAACTATTCAGGCTTCTAGATCTTTAAATGAAACTGTTGGCGGTATGTCTCTGTTAGCTAACAGCACTGGAAGTATTATTGAATATGTTCTGAGGACTTTTTCTGAAACTTGGGTAGAGAAGGTTCTTAAACAACTTCTTAGACTAGAACAGTATTACGAGACAGATGAAGTTATTTTAGCTTTAGCTGGTGAAGCCGCGGTGGGTATTAACCAAGCAATGAAGGATGTATCTGTAGATGATCTACTTAAGTACGAGGTTCTTCTAAAGGTTAATGTCGGTATTAATGCTACTGATCCATTAAAGAAAGTGCAGAATCTTATGCTAGGCCTGCAGACATTGGCTTCATTTCCGGGTATAGCAGATAGAATAAATATACAGGAAGTAACCAAAGAAGTTTTTGGCCAGCTTGGCTATAAGGATGGTGATAGGTTTATCAACTTTGAGGGTGACCCAAGAATGGCTGAGATGCAGGCTCAACTTGAGGAGATGCAATCTCTTATTGAAGCCGAACAGCTCAAGCTCCAGAATCGTTTAGAGGTAGAGCAGATGAAACAACAGGGAAATCTCGAAGCTATGAACATGAAGACTGGCGCTGAGATTAGAAAGAAGGAGATAGATGCTCAGTTGCAATATATAGATTTACAACTTAAGCAGGAGGACGTGGCTACAAGGAGGGCAGAACTTATGCTGCAGAGAGAGGCGCTTATTAATCAGATAGCTCAAGATGAGATTGATAGGCAGGAAGAAATGTTAGACGAGGGACCCGTAGGAATTATGGCTAGGAATGACTATAATAAAGTACCCTACGCAGTAGGGTAATATGGATTATTATGATCCCTTTGAAGTAGGGATAGAAGATTTAGTTAAAAGAATAAGAGTCGGAAAGAATGCTAGGGAGTTCTTAAATACATCCATTGGTCAAGCTATCATAGGGAAAGCCACCAATGAATATAAGGATGGCATCAGACTCTTACAAGAGATGACCAGTTCTAGATGGAGTTATTCTCCAGAACAAGAGCTAAATAGATATAGGGAGATTAGTGATAAATTAGTTTCTCCTATAAATATTTTAAAATGGTTGGCTTCTGTAATTACTACCGGAGAAAATGCAGAAGCTATTTCTAGATATAAAAACTCCGGTGAACTTGAACCGTAAGGAAATACAAAATGGATAACGCTACCCCGAAGGATGCGTTAGAAGAGGTTGAAGAAACTTCTGAAGACGCTCCTAAAGAAGAGAATCAATTCACTTCTGATAGGCAAAAAGCTTTAGAAGATATTTACGAAAGAAGAAGTAAGGAAATAGATGAAGAAGGTGGGTTTGATGAAGAAGTAGAATCTCCAATATGGCATGATGGAGAGGAATGGAAAACTCGTATTAAAGTAGACGGACAGGAACTTGAAGTTCCTTTTGACTCTTTAAAAGGATCTCATCAAAAAGATCAGGCTTCACAAAAAAGGTTTGAAGTTGCTGCTGCAAAAGAAAGGCAACTTATTGCGCGTGAGCAACAGATAAACCAATATGTAGCAAATTTAAACAGCAGGCCACCCCAACAGGACGCCGCTGAAGAAGGCGAAGTTAGTGATGTTGACGACATAGTTGAAAAATATCATAGTGCTTTGTTTGAAGACGATGCCCAAGAGGCCGCTCGTCTATTAAAAACCTTGTCGAATAGTGGGCGCGGCAACGCTACCCAAAATGTAGAAGAGGTTGTACGTAGGGCTATTACGTCCTATGATCAGAGTAAAAAAGCAGAGGTTGAAAAGGTCCATAGACTTCAATATCAAAGATCTTTAGAAGAGGCTGTTAGGTCTTTTGAGGAAGATTTTCCAGATATAGCAGAGTCTCCGGAACTTAGAACTGTTGCTGATAATAAAACGGTTACCCTAACTCAGGAGAATCCTGATTGGACACCGGCTGAAATTATAAAAGCAGCTGCTGAATATACTCGTGATTGGGCAGGTACAATGCCTAAATCAAATGGTAGGTTTGAGCGCAAAAAGAAGATTGTGCGCCAACCTAGATCCGCGTTGGCTTCTGCAAACATTGGTTCTGATGAAGCTCCAATGACACCTTCTGAAATAGTTCAGGAGATGAAAAAGGCTAGGGGTCAACTTTTATAACTTCTATAGGAGGTAATTATGGCTGGACAAGTATGGTCAGTTAGCACCTCCGGTGGTTATATGTATGCTCTAAATCTGAGCCGCCTTCTTAGGATGGCAGTTCAGCCAATGGTGAAGTTCCGCCAGTTCTGCGACGTTAAAGACGCAGCACACCAGGGACTCCATCGTGGAGATACATTCCATTGGAACGTGTTTAGTGACGTAGCCACTCAAGGCTCGACACTAGTTGAAACCAATACCGTCCCAGAAACCTCGTTCACTATCTCTCAGGGAACAATGACGATCACGGAAGCAGGTAACTCTGTACCGTGGACGGGCAAGTTAGACGATCTCTCTGAGCAGCCAGTGTCTGAGGTAGTAAGGAAAGTGTTGAAGAACGATGCCAAGAAGGCATTCGATACTCTTGCCGCTGCTCAGTTTAATGCGTGTGCTTTACGTGTAGTTCCCACTGGTGGGTCTAGCACGTCAGCTATCACGTTGACGACTAACACGGCATGTACGATAACTAACGATGTTGCTTTTCAGAAAGAACATGTTAAGTTAATCGTTGATGTCATGAAAGAACGTAATATCCCAGCTTATGCTGACGATGATTATTACGCTCTTGCATGGCCGACAACGTGGCGTACTCTGAAAGATGATCTAGAATCAATCAAGCAGTATGTTGATCCTGGCTTTCAGATGATTATGAATGGCGAAATTGGTCGTTACGAAGGCGTTAGATTCGTAGAACAAACTAATATTGCGAAGGCTGGTATGTCCACTGCTGCTGCAGCTTGGACTAATTCAAAATCAAATTGGGCTTTGTTCTTTGGTGAGGATACTGTTGCTGAAGCTATTGCAGTTCCTGAAGAAATTCGTGGGAAAATTCCTGGGGATTACGGAAGGGATCGTGGCGTCGCATGGTACTACCTTGGCGGATTTGGCATTACTCACACACAGCAGGCTCAGTCACGCATCGTGATGTGGGACAGCGCAGCTTAAAGGAGATATATTATGAGTTATTCAAATCCCATAACTACGCGAATCCAATCTGGTGCTAGCCAAGACTTAGGTAATGGTACACCTACCGTTTTCTCTTTTAAGGGGCCAACGGGTAAGAAAGGAACTATTATTGATGTTGGTATTGAGGTTACAGAGACTTTCGCGTGTGATAGTACAGAGGCGTCATTTCAGGTCGGGACGACTGGGGATGCAGATGCTTATTGCAAGCTTAACATTACAGACGGTACTACATTGACAGATACATTCAATATCCAAGATGATACGGATGCCATCATAGCAGAGGCTATTCCCGCTGATACTCAGATCGAATGTACTCCAGTTGTTGGGGTAGATGCCGGTACTGAAGCTGGTATGGGTTATCCGTATGTTGTTGTTGAATGGTACTAAGGAGGTCAATTATGGCTAAAGATACAGCAGGAAGCGCTCCTACGGTTAATCAGAATGGTCTTATCGAAAAGAAGGACATATCTGGGGAATCTTTAAAATCTCTAGGTATGGACAGTATTGGTAAGGCTCAGATGCCGCAGGGAATCGCGAAATCAACGGTCAATACTGATCGTGGTAAATTCGAGTGGCGTTAAATTAATTGGTGACGGGGCGGGAAACCGCCCCTAATCCATCTGAGGATACTAAAATGGCAGGTAAATTAAATATGATTGATGCCTTTATTGGCGGCGCTGTTGAGACTCCAGAAATGGGGTATGGTCATACAGATCCTGTTCTAAAAGGTTATACCAGCGGTTCTCAATTATTCGATGAGAGAGCTATGGATTATAGGTATGATCAGAGACGAACAAACAATGAAGGTCGTGTTAACGGTGAAATGGTGAGAGGAACGGGCGTCATAGCAGGATGGGCGTTTTAAAGAAACAGTGATAAGAATAAATATTCCCGAAAGGGAGTTGAGCGAATATACCCCAGAGGATTTTGGGGGTGTTCGAGAAAAAAAGACCGTATGTATTATTAGGTATGGCGCTTTTGGAGATATGTTGCAAGTTAGTTCTATACTACCGTTGTTAAAGGATCAGGGTTACAGGGTTTGTGTTAATGTTTCCCCCGTTGGGGAGGATATATTAAAGAGTAATCCTTATGTAGATGAGCTTTTAGTTCAAAGAACCGGCATGATACCAGAGGGTGAGCTTACCGAATATTGGGAAAATTTTACTCCTTTATTTGATAAGGTAATACAGCTTTCTGAATCCATAGAAGCTTCTTTATTGGTTGTCCCTGATAGACCTTCTGTTCTTAGGAGCGGAGAGACTGTCTTAGCAAAAGGGGATGAGAGATTTTTCTGGGATAAGGATAAGTTACATGAAGAATGTAATGTTAATTATATGGAAAGAACCCATGACTTAGCCGGTGTTCCACATATATTTAATCCTAAGTTCTATCCTACCAGACAAGAAAAGGAATGGGCCAGGAAGGAGAGAAAAAAGATAAAGTCAAGGTACGTAGTGTTATGGGCTTTGTCTGGATCGTCTGTGCATAAGGTTTATCCTTGGTCTGATAGTGTAATAGCTAATGTTTTATCCAGCAGAAATGATGTCTCTTTTGTTACTGTAGGCGATGAACTGTGTCAGCTTTTAGAGCAAGGTTGGGAAGATGAAAAGAGAGTTGTAACAAAGGCAGGTAAGTGGTCTATAAGGAAGACTCTTTCTTTTTTAGATCAGTGTTCTGTAGTAATTGGCCCAGAAACTGGGGTATTAAATGCTGCTTCTACACTGAGCAATCATAAGATTGTAATGCTTTCTCACTCTTCTGAGGAAAACTTATCTAAACACTGGAGGAATACTACTTCTTTTTCTCCGGATTACTATGATAATTTTTGCTTTCCTTGTCATAAAATGCATTACGGATTTAACACCTGCAGCAGGGATGAACAAACTGGCGGTGCAATGTGCGCCGCTAATATAAAACCAAACGATATTTATAAGGATATAGTGAAGAATTTGATATGAGTACCTATTTAGTTTTATGTCAGAATATGGCTAGAGATATTGGGATACCAGGGTCCGGGCCATCGGATGTTACTTCATCCTCCTTGTCCGAGGAGGAGAACGCGGTTGTTCGTTATGTAAAAGAGGCTGATGTAGATATACAAAGTAGGTGGTTTAATTGGGATTTTCTTTGGACAGAAGCAACTCTTACTCCAACTGCAGATGTTTCCACCTTAACATCCCCATCTAATTTAGGCAATTGGAAATTAGATTCCTTTGTTCTAGCTAAGGGAACAAATTCATATCAAGAGTTAGAATACATGGATTGGGATGATTATAATTTAGAGTATAAGCTTGGCTCTATAACATCAGATATTCCAGAGGTTTTTTCTGTTAAGCCGGATAATGTTATAGATCTATATCCTACTCCAGCGGCTACAACAGCCGTATCTGCATCATATTGGAAAACCCCTACTGAAATGAGCGTTGACTCTAGTGAGTCACCTATTCCATCCAGGTTTCATAGGATTATAACAGCAAGGGCTAAGATATATTATGCTGAGAATGAGGATGCTCCTGAGATTTTATCAGGGGCTTTAGCAGAGTTTGAAGATCTGCTTGATAAACTAGAGGCAGACCAACTTCCTGGGCAGAAGAATAGAAGGTTATCCAGGGCTCAAAATATAGATAACTTTACAGTAGTTCCACAATGACAAAGTTAACTAGGCGTCAGCTTAAACCTTCTGGGCTAGAGTCTGACTACTTCCCTTTTGAGGGTGGTTTAAATATTGTAGAGCCAGCATTGTCTATGAGGCCTGGTGAATTAGTTGCAGCAGATAATTTTGAAGTAGATGTAAGAGGGCGATATAGAAGATTAGATGGATATGAAAGGTTTGATGGGCAAACACTACCATCAGCTATAACTTTTTATAGAATCCCTTTCACTATCGGAACTTCTAGGGATTCTGTTTTTAGTAATGCGTTTAATACTGCTTTTGATATGCAGATACCAGCAACTGGAGATATGGTAAAGGGTGAAACAAGCGGCGCTATTGGCTCCATACTTCAGGTAAGTATTGAGGATGTAACTGGCGATTCTTCTGCTGGATCTTTTTCAAATTCAACCGCAGAGGGGTACGTATATTTTATTGTGGTAAGCGGGACTCTTCAAGATGGAGAGACTTTATTATTTTTAAATAAGGATAGCGCTTTTAGCGCTGCATTCAATGTGGAGTTTAGTTAATGGGAACACCAACAGCTTTAAGAAAAGAAAGATCAGTTCTAACAGGAACTAGTTTTGCTAATAATACTACAGGGGCTATTACTGCCCAGATGATTAGGCAATTTGTAGAAACTGGAATGGGTGGGTATGCAACTATATGTGCTAAAGCGGGAACACCGGCAAGTCAGGCAATCGCAACCGCTACAACTACGACAATAGATTGGAATGCAGGAAGCACAGGGGCCGATGCAGAAGACGATACTGGAACCGTGTCTTCAACAACTGTAGGAACCGATGCTGATTTTGCTAACGATAGAATCAGGATATATGACAAAGGTTTCTTCATGGTCAATCTTGGTATTAGT
>Ga0080013_1004086_pt1 | contig 14628 bp, 34 predicted proteins | sample ETNvirenome_6_85_FD_69236 | JGI IMG/M metagenome (GOLD analysis project Ga0080013, IMG submission 69236) | Marine viral communities from the Pacific Ocean - ETNP_6_85 (SPADES assembly) (version 2) | ecosystem: Environmental > Aquatic > Marine > Oceanic | place: Pacific Ocean | collected 2013-06-19
TGTGATAAGAGTATGTAAAATAAGAAGAAAATCCACATTGCCCAAATGCCTGATATTAAATCCATCTCTTTTCTCCTTTGCTTTCAACCCTTTGACTCACTTATCACCCCTGCGATGTCGAGTGCCACGAAAAGTGCGAATGTTATAAAAAATACTGCCATTGTTTTCTCCTTTGTTATTGAATGCTTACGCCCACCAACAGAACAAAAAATCTGGCGACGGGGTTTTGGGTTCGCTCTCCTCGCCAACAACGTCATACTCGTCTTTGTTGAGAAGGAAGTTCTCTACCCAAATCAAGCCTTTAGCTTCACAATCGGGTTGGTTGGTTGCCTTGGTTGCCCAATAATTCCTTGTTTTATCAAGGGTTTCCATACTTGACCATGAAACGTGTCTGAAGTTCTTTTTCGGTCTTACTACCATTGCTTTTCTCCTGTGTTATTCAGCGTTTAGAATCTCTAGAGTGTCTTCCATCTCGCCAATTACGCCTATTAGTAAATCTGCAATATCTTCATGATGATGCGAAAGTTGAAAACTCATTGATTTGACTTGATCAAGCGTGACTTCAAGATACCAATAGGCTTCCTGTTCGCAGGTCAGGGGCATCGTCTGTCCATACGATGGGAACTTTTTTCTATATTTTCTTCGTTTTTTCATGTGTGTTTCTCCTGTGTTATTGGCAACTTCCCTTGATCAGATGATAAACAAGAAAGCCAGTTTCATCGCTGATTGCGTCTGCAACGTCTTCTGCGGGGATCGAAGCATCCACTTCAACCATGTCCCAATTCCCCGCACCGCCACGGGCGCTGTCTTTGTCGTTGTCCATTTCGAAGTTTACATAATATGTTTTTTTCATTTTGATTTTCTCCTGTGTTTTCAATTTCTTAGCAACCATATGGGGCTTCGACTTCGTGGAGTTCGGGGAATGAATAACGCTCGACGCACACCCAATCCCCGCTAGAGTAGGGCATATCGTCGATGAAGGGTTGCCCCTTCACTTTTCTGAACCTGCACCACGGCTTAAGGCGCTCGGCAGTTGTGGGACTCCAACCGTATCCGCCATCACTGGCAAACACGCCTACACCCTTGACAACCTTGATGATTTGGTTGCCGTGAAGAAAGACGCTTCCGTCTTTGGCCACGCAAGTGTTTGATTTTGAAAAGGGTTTTCCGTTGTTCCATGCGTTCAAAGTTTGTTCTGTGATTGCTCTCATTGATTTTCTCCTGTGTTATCGGCTATTTGCCGTGAAGTGTCTGTTAAGGAAGTCTTGAACATCCTCTGTGACGGGGATGTGTGTCCCAGCGCAGAACGGGCGGGTGAACCCGTTTAGGACTTCTCTCCCCTCATCCATGTCAAAGTCGGTGACCCTCTCCAGCGTAGGGGAACGAACCCCTGTTTCAAGGGAGAGGTCGACCGACACCCAGTTCACGCTTGCAAGGGGAACAAGCCCCAGAAGCTCCGCCCCTCGTTCTGTGAGGATGCGGGACACGTCGTCAAGCGTGTTGCCCATTATGTGGCCTGATTGCGTCAGGGCGATCCATCCTTGGCTTGTCGTCATATCTCCTGCTCTTGTAGTCATTTTTGACCTCCTTTGTTTGTGTTTTTCTCTGCCTTACCCCTATATTATACCAAATTATGAAGGGGATTGCAAATTTTTCTTTGCCTTTATTATCAGTGGGTTATGAAAAATCTGGCGCAACGCTTTGTAATCATTACTGATCTTTTTTTCTCTTGTGTTCTCGCACCTTTACGGGAATCCGATCCGATCTTTGCGATCCGATCTCCCGATCCGATCCGATCAAGATCCTGATCGCCCATGAGGTCAAGATGATCATTGGTAAAAGGGCAATTAAAACAGCTACTTCTCTCTCTGTCATTGATTTTCTCCTTTGATCTCGGTTACTTCCAACACTTCAAACCCTACGAAGATTCCGTCTTTCCATGCCTCGACCGCTTGCTGACCCGCTGTGCTTGAATCAGGTGCTTGTGTCGACCAGTTGAAGATTGCGTGAACGTCGTCACAGGAACCGCTCATCGAACATTTTACGTCATACAATTTCATAATTTCTCCCTTGTTTTCAATCAGTTGGTATCTTTTCTAAACTGGAATATGGAACATAATCAATTTTGTTGGTTGACTGCATCAACACTCTTACAAAACCGCTTGCACCCTTTGGCGACGGCTCGACTACAAGTCCTAGCAGAGTGTAAGGCCCAAGTTGTGGATAGTTAAAGTTCGCCCTGACCAATTCGCCCTCTTCATAAACTGGAAAATCCATTTCAAACTCCCGTAAGCAAATCAGCAATGCAGACCAGAATCACGATACCCATTGGTATCATAAGCAAAATACAAATTAAGTCACCCATTTCAAACTCCTTTGTTCCCTTTGTCTTGCCTCTATTATAGCAAATTGGGATCACAATTGCAAATTTTTCTTTCCCTGCGATCTCAAAGGCTTACAGGATTTGACCCACAAGCCTTTGAGATCATTGAGGAAAAAACTTTCTCCTTATTTATCAGGCTTCTAGCTCTGATATGATCTGATCTGGGCGATCCGATCCGATCTTTACTAGCCCTGCCTCGGCTAACTGGTTGAAAACTCTATGGTAATGCCCCTGAAGGCTGAAGATCATTCCTGAATCTCCCAATTCCTGAAAGAAATCAACTATTTGCTCTGTAGATGTCATCTCACCTGACTCAAAGTCCATGATTTTATTAACAATATCACTTGTCATCTTCTCTATCTCCGATTAGAAGGGAAAGACTAGCCAAGGCCAGCCCACCAATTACTATGAACAATCCGATTTGATCCATATATTCAATCCTTTAGAATGTGCTTGAATGCTTTCTCTGCCTGTCCTGCGGAGGCCATGAGCATTCGGGGTTCTGCTTTCATCTTGGCTAACCAGCCTGAAATGTAAGCGGTTGAGTTATCAATAACCTTCTTCACTATGTTGCAATGCCCACAAAGCATCGATGCCGTAAGCTCTGCAACCAATTCTTCCTTTCCATAAGTCTCCGACTCGAAAGAGCCGTCATTCTGAACTAGGGTTCGGCGGTTCAATCTGCTAGGGTGTCCTGTGCTGTGAGCATACTCGTGAAACAGAGTATTGTAAAACTCTTCTGGACTTGTGAAGCTGTTCTTTGCAGGCATTTTGATCACGTCATTTTCTGGAGCGTATGATGCCTCTGTGCCACCGACCAAAACAGAGGGTGCGCCTTCATAGCCGTTTGCAACGTCCTCGCAAGCTTCAATCTTAAAAGTGCCGTCTTGGATAACCTCCGGCGAGTCGATGCCGTCAACTTGCTCTAAGTTCCACATTTTATAATACTTTACAGGCTGAACCCATCGGGCGTAGACCTCTTTCTCTCCTTTGTCGTTTTCTCTTTTCTTTTCAATCAGGGCTACCTTCATGATTTTGGTATGCTTTTCGCCCTTTTTGATCTTGCCTTCAAACTTCTTGATCTGCGGAAAGGTCAGCCAGAAGGGGCTTGTGTAACCTGCGAGGATACAAGACCAGCGGTTCAACCCGCTGTAAGCGTTCTTATACTCCATATTCATGGGTTGGCTTGATGCCCTCCATGGTCTTTGCCAAGGCAGAACGCCTGTTTCCTCGATGCGCTCGATGATTTGACTTACTACTGCGTCTAGTACTTTGTTTTGCTTAGACATATCTCACTCCTGTGTGTGCGTCAAGTAACCATTGACAATTTATCCATTCAACTTTGCTATCAGACCAGAAGACTTCGCATTGTGAATCTGCACTTGGATTGATTTTATCCACTTTCGAATCAACAACAACACCGACCTTGCTTATGTCTTCGTCCCAGTAGGTTTTTGCGCTCTGGCCCCATTTTACCAAGTCACCGATCTTCATTTTATCACCTTTATGTTCTGTGTCCTGACTTCGTAAGTTCTTCCATCTTGCCAAGCGATTTTGAGTGTTGCATAAACACCCATTTCAAACCATTCATCTGAAACGATAAGTCCGATCATGTCTTTCCACTCAGCGCCCTGTGAATAACTGTCTTTCCATTTTATTAAATCACCGATCTGCATTTGCGATCCTTTCCAAGTCATTCCATTCATGCTTGTTGACAAAGTTTCTTTTAGTTCCGAGTGAGCCTCTCTTGAACCATTGCCATGCAACGTAATACCAGATGATATCCCTCAAAGCCCCATGCCTTTCTTTAATGTCCACAATCACTCCAACGCCATCTTTGTTTGGATCGAAGCACTTGTATTTTATTAAATCACCGATCTGCATTTATCACCTTCAAGCATTTCCGCTCAGCAAGAAAGCTACTCCCATCTTGCCAGAGAACCTTATACATTCTATTGATTTCTTTTGCACTTTCCAGAACTCTTTCATCTACAATTACACCAATAGCATTCATGTTCGCAATCCATCTTCCATTTGCTCTTACCAAATCACCGATCTTCATTTGTGATCCTCCTGTGTGATCTTGTTTGTCTCTCACTTTCTACACATATTATAGCAAATTGAGATCATAAAGTCAAATTTATTTTCAGTAGTATTTTCAGTAGTTTAGGTGGGGAGGTGAGTTAAGTAGTTGAGATCATTAGGAAAGAAAGTTTGTCCGTGGTATCGTTAAATGGATGGAGTATCAAAAGCGGGCTAGTATCTGCCTTCTAACCATGCACGATCCGCTTCAACATATTTCCGACTGGTCGATCCTGTACTTGTCAGGGGGACGTGTCGACGGGTTCGTGCGGATCATTGAACCCCTTTTGATATTTTCGCTCCCGATACCACGAACTGAGCATTCATTCCTCAGCCGATTTGACCATCTCTTCCCACTTATCAACGCAGAGCAGGAGCTTGTTAGGATAAACTAGGTGTCTTTCCTGCTCATCTACTAAGTAGACGACAATTTGCTTTTTGTAGAATGCCTCTACAATCGCATGTTTGCCTTCAAAAGTGACGGTATCTCCGGCTGAGAACTTATTCTTCTTCATTTTCTTGCTCCTCTAGGTTTTCGTCTAATTCGTCGTAAGGGGCGAACTCATCGTCCTCCCAGTCAGGCTCATCTGTTATGATGTCGTAGTTATCGTCGTCACAATCAAAACAATCTTCTTCGGGAAGATCATTCTCTGAGTGTTTAAGCAAAAGTTCGTTTGCATCCACAAGAGAGATCGTGTCCTCTTCAATTGCAAAGGGCAAATCCCAAATGTTTTGGGCCAAGTCAACCAACACCTCTGTTTCAATGTTTGCGCCTAGCAAATCAAGCAACGCTTCCCTTTCTAATTTTTCAATGTAATTCACGAACATATATGTCCTGAATGCTCTCGGATCAATAGTAACCATACCATCTTCCTCCTGTATACGGTTGTTATAGTTTGCGTAGCCCATTGCTACAATTTCATCGTCTGCATGGGGGTAATACATATAAATTCCTTTCAAACTTCGATAGCGATCACTCGCTCGTTAGTGGTAAAGTAGGGGCAGGATGCGCCGTTCTTATCGGTCATCCACATTCTTTGACATTTTGATCTCTTTGGCTTCTGGGCATACATATCGGTGAGGATGATGTGTCCGTCGAAGGCATTTTGATTGACGTATGCCGTCGGAGCATCAAAGCACGTTCCACCGTTCAAGACACGCTCTTTCTTGCGCTTCTCGCCTTTCTTCCATACGAAGATCTTCTTTTCAAAGACCTCATGGTCAAAGGGGATAACAGTGAAGGTCGCCAACTCTGCGAGCTTGTCGAGTTCTGCATAAAATGCACTGAGCATTGAATCGCTCACAGAACCGCTCTGGTCGATACTGATTGCGATGTTTGCAACTCGCTCTGTCCTGCGTCCTGCATGGATGTAGGGAAAACGCCTGTTGATACGCTTCACCGTACTTCTGCGATTGCTTGCCTGCGAGGTTTTGATGAAGTATCTCATCACTTTACGCCAATCAACCTTTGAAGAAATAGCATCCATAATCTTGTTACGGCAGTCACTAGACACAGAACCCCAACCCCTCTGTGATGCTTCCCTTGAAGCGTCCTTGAGAGCGTTTTTAAGCCTCTCCTTTGCCTTTGACAAAGCTTCTTTGGCTTCGGGGTTCTCTCCCCATTGCGAATGGTCGTCAAAGGAATCCATGTCCGACAAAGAACCTTCTCCAGCGCCATTACCTTCGCCATCGGAAGGGCTACCAGAACCTCCTTCGCCCTCTCCCTCGCCTTTCTGCTCTTCATCTTCCTTCATCTTCTGAAGAAGCTTGAAGTAATTCTCAGCAGACAAGCCCGCTTCAAAGTCTTTGAACATGCCTTTGCCGGGGAAGCACCCCTTTTCAGGTAGTTCATTCATCAGGTGAGAGTTGATCGCAAGGTCAGTGGCTATGTTCCATAGCTTTGACATACCTTCGGACGGCAGACGACCTGTGCAATGCTCAAAAATCAGGTGATAGAACTCATGTTTAAGCACTCCAAGCCTTTGAGTCTCAGTGAGAGATTCAAGGAAGTCGGGGTTATACAGCATTTCAAAGTATCCCCGCTTATTAACTCGCACTCCTGCGGTCGGGACGTTAGTCGTTGCTGTCTTCTCAACCCTTCGGGACAGGGAAGCAAAGAAAGGCTCGTTCATAAGAAGTTTTGCGGTATGTGTATTTAATTCAAAAGCCATTGTGATCCTCCAAAGTGATCTGAAAAGTGATCTGATCTCTAACTAACTTTCTATATTATAGCAAAAATCAGACCACTTGTCAAGTTTATTTCGTAAGTCCTCAACCTCCAAGGATTTTTACGAAATAGTCTCTTACCTCTTTACCCTTTACCTTGGCCTTGTGAAGTCCCAAAGTGTTCTTGATGTTCTCTTCACCTGCTCCCATCACAGCCCAAAGCTTCATAGCGACTTCGGAAGGCAGAGAGACAAAGTATTTTGCCAAGTTATTCAACTGCTTCTGGGGAAGTTCTTTGTCAAAGATCTTCTCTGCTTCCATTTTCTCAACCATTGCGGAATGGTCATTGATGCTGAAATCCTTGGTTTTCTTAAGCTTTCCTTTGACTAGAAGATCTTCGACCGTTACAACTCGCTCGTAATTTGCGATGAAGTCTGCGAACTTCACGCCTGCCTCAAAGCCGACATAAGCGCAAGTGAGGTTGTATACAGCAGGTTGTGGCTTTTCAGTATCAAGCAACTTGCCCTTGACAAGGCAGTCATTCAAACGCTTCCAAGAGCGTCTGGACGGGTAAACCTTGTTAGGCTCGAACTCGCCTTCATGCTCCAAGTGGTTGTGATTGTTGTTGATAAAATCCCAAACCGCTCCATCAACATTCTCGCTTGCCCAGTCAAGCCAATCCTTTACGGTAGGCTCGACATCAAAGACAGTCCACCGATCCAACTCGGCGGGATCAAACTCGCCGACCTGATACTGCGCCCCATGCTCGCCACCGTTAATGGCTCCAAAGATCACAGTGTCTTCATGAAGACGATGACCGTTGAGCTTGCGACTGTCAGTCAATTCAAAGATGCCTTGACGGACTTCGATTGTCGCACGATCAATCTCATCGAGAAAGAGAACAACTGCCTCTTCACAGGCGAGCTTGAACCAATCGGGTGGGTTCCATGAAGTGGAATCGCCATTCACAGAAGGCAGGCCCATAAGATCCCCTTCGGTCATCTGGCTAGCTCTTCGCTCCACTATTGGGAGTCCAAGTGTTTCAGCGATCTGATAAACGATCTCGCTTTTGCCGATCCCGTGACGACCACGGATCAGAACAGGTTTCTTGTCAGCAACGACGAATGGGGCAACGAGATTGAAGGTTTTGAAGTCGATTGAATTACTAGCCATGATAAACTCCCTAATTTAGAGTAATGTGTTTTGTGTTTCTCTCATCATCTGCCATCTATTATAGCAAATTATGATCGTTCTGTCAAGTCTTTTTATTAGTAAATAGTTTCAAGGGGTTAGAAGGATGCGATCCGATCTGATCTTTCTGATCCGATCCTAAAAGGGGACATTCTCTTGTGATCCGATCTTTTTAGATCGCTTTTTGGGTTCTTTGAAGTTTTTCAGGTGTCTTTCCTCGATGTAGTAAGTCTTTGCAAGTCCCATCGGCAGAACCTTGTATACTTTCCCGCCCTTAGCGGCTGAAAGCACTGGCTTGTCCCCTACGCTTACGATAAGAGCGGGGGTGTTCTTCATTTCCCTTAGTTGGAAACGATTGGTGTAAGCATCTGCTCCGCAATTGGAGCGGATGGAAACCATTGAACCTACTGAGTATTTTGGGTCTTCAAAGGTTGAAGTGATTACCTTCTGGGCGTAATCGTTCTTGCACATCTTGCTGTATTGCTTCTCGGTGGGGATAAAACCCTTTGTGTGAAGGATCTTATCAGCAATGTTGAAGAAGTATTCTCCCATAGCGTGATAATAATGAGCCATGATCTTGGAGATCGCTTTCTTCTCATCATCCCACTGCTCTTCCCAAACATTGCGTTTGGCAACCGCTTCGTCGGAGTGCTTGTTCTCAGTCTTGGACAGGATGTCAAGTTGTTTCTGGGAGAGGTTGTAGCCTTTCTTCACCTGATCGTGAAGGGACTCCATAAAGCCTCTTTCCCAGTTAGTGATTTCTTTGGTTTGTATTCTTTCAAGTCTTTCAATAAGCTTCATGATCTGATCTCCGATCTTCAAAAGTGATCTTTTCTCTCCTCAACCTTTCCCCTATATTATAGCAAAAAAAGCATCACCTGTCAAGCTTTTTTATTTCCCTTTTAATTCCAAGTGTTACCGAAATTACCTTTAACTAGTCGATTACATGCCGTCTTATACGAGTCTTCGAGCAGTAGGATAACCTTTTTCCACTTTTCAACTCCCAAATCTGGAGCGTATTCTGGAATAACTCCATTGGTATCATAGCCTTGTGAAAACTCAGTAAGATCGTCCCAAGTGTATTTGACGAAAATATCTGGTTTCATTTCCGCCATTCTCTGGTACCTTGTAACAACTTCCTCTACTGTTTCTAAATCTTTTAAGTCTTTGCTCATGAGTTTTTCCCTTCCTTATAGTTCTTGTCAACAAAATCATTTTTCATATACCTTCTCTCTTCATACTTCTTGTCATTATTGCGATCCTTCCATATCACAGGAGCAAGTTCTGATTTCCTTTCAAAATCCTTTGGTATTTGTTTTGCCACTTGTTCCGGCGACAAGGGGCTGATAACACTTGATTGTTTATCTGAGTTATAGCTATAGCAACTTGCTATGGATGTGAACTGCTCCTTGTCAGCGCCAATCAATTCGTGAACCTTTTTCAGCAAACTATCAAACCAAGTCACAGCCATGCTGTATTCGCAGTTATCTTCCAGCCTGCGAAGAGCTATAGGTGCTTTCCTACTATAGCTTTGGAAGCAGGACATTTCAAGCCTATCCCATTGAATGTCTGTGACCATATACAAAGCAGGTTTATCGGTATTCCAGTGTATTTTGGATACCAAAGCCCCGACTCCAAGCCCGACTTGTTCCATTGCCTGCCTCACAATGCCCACGAACTTCTTGTTCTTCTTGGATGCGTAAACCTTATCTTTTTTCAAAGCTGTGCAGGTTTGCCGATTGTGTCCCTTGACCTTGCAATACGAGCAACGCCTGTTCTGGGCGGATGCCTTGACCCTTTCTCTCGATCTCTCATCCCTTCTAGCTTCGTAGCCATCGGGGTTTTCTCTGATGAACTTTTTCTTTGATGGGCAACCTCTACGGTTGTGACCTCTTTGACCGCACCAATTACAGTTTACTGTTCCGTGCCAACTCATAACATTCTCCTGTGTTCTGTGTTATCCTCAACTCTTGCCGATCATTATAGCAAAGATCGGATCACTTGTCAAGAACTTTCTTCATCTTTCTGCTTTCTCTCGTATTCCTCAATACTTAGAATCTCACTTGTACTAGACCACTCCACTTGCTTATCGTGCATTTCCGATCTCAGTTCCGATCCTTGCCAAACGATCTTATACCAATACTCTCCATCTTTATAGTATTCGTACCATCTCTTTTCTAATACTAGGCCCATCTCCCCGTCAATCGGACAGCGAACCAGTTGCCCCACCTGAAACATGAGTCAAAAATCCTCTCTCTACGCCAAAGTAAATGCCATACGCACTCATCACAGACTTCTCTCCTGTTCTTTGATGAACCACATGATAATACCAATCTGGCATAGACATTTTTACATTCTTGTCTTCAACATCCATTATAAGGTATGCCCCACCGTGACAGTCATTTTCGTATCGGTCAGGATGGATAACCAGATCGCCTACTTCAAATAATTTCATTTGTGTTCCTGCGTGGTTCGGTGTTATACAAACTTATACCTATTATAGCAGTTAGCAAGGTTCAATTCGAGAACACGCTGGATTTTCCCCGTGTCCTGCATTATCACTTCCCAGTGATGCCTGCCGTGCTTATAGCACCTCTTGGCCAATACGCCAATCCTGTCTTCATCATTGAGAAAAACCATGAGCGTACCTGCTTTTATTTTTCTATACCTGAGCGCCATTTATCACCTCTACCTGACTTCTGTATGTTCCTATATACGCTGGCTCTTCAAGCCCCTTGAACTGCCAATACACAATAGGATCACTATCCTTATCAAAACCTATTACCATTCCCATCTCACCTTCTTCTGGATGGCTGTCCCTTGCTATAACTAAATCACCTGTTTTCATTGTATCTTCTCCAAATGTTTCGGATCAACTTGGAAGCATTCTCCGCCAGACCACTGAACCATCCACGCATCATAACCCTCGTATTCAAGGGTGTATGCGATAATAAGACCAACTGCTTTTTCGTTCTCTTCGTATCGAACTGCGGGATGCCATCTTACCAAATCACCGATCTTCATTGCATTAACTCCACATGATCCCGCTGAACGAGCATGACTCTTCCATTGCTTTGCCAACGAACCACAAACGCATCATGACCCTGATAATCAAGAGCTTCGCCTGTGATCAATCCAATACTATTGGACGAATCCGGTGATGATAATCTTGGAATCCATGTTACCAAATCACCGATCTTCATTGTATCACCTCCATATACAGATAGGAACAATCCCAAGTGTTGCCATCCAGAAAACGAACTCGATAAGGGTGATTGATGTGGCGTGTTCCGTCTTCTAGAACTTCTATAATCACACCGATCTGATCTCTCAAATAGCATTTTACCAAGTCACCGACTTTCATTGTATCTTCTCCAAATACAGATAGGAGCAATCCCAGCTATTGCCATCCTGAAAATAAACTAGATAAGGGTGATTGATGTGACGTGTTTCGTCTTCTTTAACTTCCACAATCACGCCCACCAGATAATTGGAGTCCGGACTCAAACCTCTCAAATAGCATTTTACTAAGTCACCGACTTTCATATCACACGCTCCATTTGTTCATGATTAAAACGGTATACCCCGTTATGTTCTGGCTCTCTTGACCATATAACTTTAACGTAGTTTCCATCTACTTCTATGATAATGCCGATGTCCACCTCCTGCTCATAAGCTTTCCACCTAACCAAATCACCGATCTTCATTTTATCACCTTTATGTCATGTGTCCGGACTGCGAAAGTTCTTCCATCTTGCCAAGCGATTTTGAGTGTTGCATAAACACCCATTTCAAACCATTCATCTGAAACGATAAGTCCGATCATGTCTTTCCACTCTGCGCCCTGTGAATAGCTGTCTTTCCATTTTATTAAATCACCGATCTGCATTTATCACCTCCAAGGATGCCCGCTCATGAAGATAGCTATTTCCATGTTGCCAAAGAACCTTATACATTCTATTGATTTCTTTTGCACTTTCCAGAACTATATCCTCCACAATTACACCAATGGAAGATTCATTGTATCGAAGCCTTACCAAATCACCGATCTTCATTTGTGATCCTTTCCAAGTCACTCCATTCATGCTTGTCAACAAAGTTTCTTTTAGTTCCGAGTGAGCCTCTCTTGAACCATTGCCATGCAACGTGATACCAGATGGTATCCCTCAAAGCCCCATGCCTTTCTTTAATATCCACAATCACTCCAACGCCATCTTTGTTTGGATCGAAGCACTTGTATTTTATCAAGTCACCGATCTTCATTTGTGATCTCCTGTGTGATCTTGTCTGTCTCTCACTTTCTACACATATTATAGCAAATTGAGATCATAAAGTCAAGTTTATTTTCAGTAGTATTTTCAGTAGTTTAGGTGGGTAGGTGAGTTAAGTGGTTGAGATCATTGAGAAAGAAAAGTTATGCTCTCAGAGGCGTTTTAAGGCCATCTGAGAGCATTTGTGTTCCAAGGTATGCCAGAGGCAGAGTCAGGGTGTAAAAAAGGCTCAGAGGCAATCCCTGAGCCTTGAGAGATGGAGTAACAATGATGGGCTGGTTTCCGCCTTTCCAACCATGCCTGATCCGCTTCAACACATTTTCGACTGGTCGATCCCTGAGCCTGTCAAGGAGTCGTGTCGTTGGGTTCGTATGGATCGTTGAACCCTCCCTAGTTTAACACCACTGGAACCTCGACCAGAAGCCTTTTCAATCCTCTGTCAATTTTACCATCTCATCGTACTTATTATTGCAATGCCTGAGTGTTTTCACGGTGGCAAGGTGTCTTTCTTGATCTTCGATCATATAGACAATTGCTTCGCCCTTATGAAAGGCTTCTAAAATCCCTTGCTTACCTTCAAGCAGTACCGTATCTCCGATTACGAACTTATGATTTTTCATTTTTCAATCTCCTCTAGGTTATCGTCAAACTCGTCATAGGGGGCGTATTCATCGTTTTCATCATCGTACTCAATGATTTGATAGTCCTCTTCATCTTCCCAATCAGTATCAGTGATTTCGTCTGGACAATCAACACACTCTTCAGGTTCAGAATGCTTGAGAAGCAGAGCATCGGGATCAACCAACTCAACCTTTCCCCCCGAAAGATCAAAAGGAAGTTCCCAAACGCTCTGAGCCATATCAACTAGGCTTTCTATGCCCACAGACTCTTCAAGTAGTTCAAGCAATTCAGGCTGATCCAGTTTACTTAAATAATTAGTAAACATATAAGTTCTAAAGGCTTTTTCGTTAATAGTGACCATAGTAATCTCCTCTGTATGGTTGTAGTTAGCGTAGCCCATTGCTACATTTTCATCGTCTGCGTGGGGGTAAAACATATAAACTCCTTATGCTTCGAGAGCGATTACCCGCTCATTGGTGGCGAATGGAACGTGTGTTGCGTGATGTTTGTCAGTCATCCACATTCTCTGGCACTTGGAAGCCACTGGCTTCGGAGCGCACATATCGGTGAGGACAATGTGTCCGTCAAAACCCTTCTGGTTGACGTATTTGGTGGGCGCATCAAAGCAGGTTCCACCGCAAAGAACACGTTCGCTCTTGCGCTTCTCACCCTTCTTCCAGACAAAAACCTTGTCTTCTGCCACGTCCGTATCGAATGGAACGACTGTAAACGTAGCCAACTCAGCGAGTTTGTCGAGTTCAGAAAAGAACGCTGAAAGCATCCCATCATTTACAGAACCGCTCTGGTCGATGGAAACAGCAATGTTTGCCACTCGCTCAGTGCGCCTTCCTGCATGGATGTAGGGGAAACGTCTGTTGATACGCTTCACAGTGCTTCTGCGATTGCTTGCCTGAGAGGTTTTTATAAAATACCTCAGCACCTTGCGCCAATCAACCTTGGATTGAATACGATCCATGATGTCCTTACGCATATCAGAGGACACAGAACCCCAGCCACTCTGACTAGCGTCACGGGAAGCATCTTTCAATGCCTTTCGGAGTCGTTCCTTGGCCTTGCTGACTGCTTCTGGAGACACGGGGTTGTTACCCCACTGGGAATGATCGTCAAAGGAATCCATGTCTGACAGAGATCCTCCACCTTCGCTCCCTTCATCGGAAGGGTCGCCTGAGCCTTCGCCTGAGCCTTCGCCTGAGCCTTCACCGCCTTCGCCTTGTTCGCCCTCTTGCTCTTGCTCCTCTTGCATCTTCTTGAGAAGATCCATATAGTTTTCAGCAGACAGGCCAACCGGAAAGTCCTCGAACATGCCCTTGCCGGGGAAGCAACCATTCTCAGGCAGTTCATCCATCAAATGACTGTTGATTGCCAAGTCTGTGGCTATGTTCCACAGTTTTGTCATGCCTTCGGATGGAAGGCGACCTGTGATATGTTCAAAGATAATATGATAGAACTCGTGTTTCAACACGCCAAGACGTTGCACTGGCTCCAACTTCTCAAAGAAGTCTGGATTATACATCATCTCAAAGTATCCACGCTCATTGACACGGACACCTGCCGTGGGTACAGCAGTGCTACAAGTCTTTTCGATCCTGCGAGACAGGGAAGCGAAAAAGGGTTCACTCATAAGCAATCTTGCAGTGTGCATATTTAAGTCAAAAGCCATTGTGATCCTCCAAAGTGATCTGAAAAAGTGATCTGATCTCTAACTAACTTTCTATATTATAGCAAAAATCAGACCACTTGTCAAGTTTATTTCGTAAGTCCTTATCCTGCATAGATTTTTACGAAGTATTCGGAAACCATTTTGCCGTCTACTTTGCACTTGTGAAGGTTGATCGTATTATCGATCTCGGTTCCTTCTTTGCCCATGACAGTCCACAGTTTTGCTGAGACTTC